>Ga0272445_1001391_pt1 | contig 18991 bp, 22 predicted proteins | sample YNPCB0031_FD_194404 | JGI IMG/M metagenome (GOLD analysis project Ga0272445, IMG submission 194404) | Hot spring sediment microbial communities from Yellowstone National Park, WY, United States - YNP-CB-003-1 | ecosystem: Environmental > Aquatic > Thermal springs > Hot (42-90C) > Sediment... | reverse complement strand
TTCTGACCCTTTCAAGGTATGTCCTGCAAAGTCTTTTGAAGGGAGAACTCCCTCAAGGGTTTTATGAGACAGACTTTCAAGATACCTACAAGATGGGAGACTTCACGGTTTATGTCCAAAGGGCAGTGGTAGGGAGAGACCTTGTCGCAAAGGTGGTAAAGCTAAAGCCCGAGGGCTACATTCAAAAGAAGCTAACTGAGGATATGCTTTTTGAAAAGGGCACAGTCCTTGTCTGGCTTGAAAAAACAGGCTATATCAAAAGCGGAGAAGAAGTGCAGGGCATAATCATCCAAACAAAAGGGCAAGCAAAAGAGACAAGCCCAAGCCAAATGCAGGTGATCCCGTTTAAATAAAAAATCCCTGTCTTACCCTACAAATTAAAATGTAGGATAAGAAAGAAAGAGGGGGGCGAACATGAGGTTTTCTATCAACCGAACTTTGGGGCCGATGGAAGCATACCGCTTCCTCTCCAGCAAAAAAAAGCCCTATCCGGACCTCTTGACAAGATGGCGGGTTTGGGTTATACTTATGGGTAGTTAGGTGGTTGTATAGTTAGTATGTAGGGCCGAAGTCCTACCATACCACTTTCACCAATTTTTTTGAAAACAGAAGCGGGCAAAAGCCCGCAGCCTCACTCAGTCTTCACGTATGTGAAGACCACAAGCGTCCTTCCTGATACGGGGGAAGAACACTTTCCTGCGGCTTTAAAGCCGCACTTTTTCAGCACCGTCTGAGAGACTTTGTTGTTCTCAAGAACGGTGGAGAGGATGACCTTTGCAGAAAGGCGGTTTATTGCCTCCTGCACAAGCTTTTTAGCGATGCCCTTCTTCCTATGGGAGGGCATCACATAAAGGTGGCAAAGTTCCGCATAAAGCCACCCGAGATTTCGCCACCCTTGACATGCAACTACCTTACCCTCTTCTTCATAGGCAAGGTAGCTATGGGCAGGGGAAGGACTTATTCCTATCCCCTGTTCTTCATAAGAGGCACGCACAAGGTGCCTCACCTCCTGCCATGTGGCGTTTCTTACCATGTTCTACCCCTCCTTACATCCTTCTCCCTTATCTCGTAAGTCTCAACAAGGGAGTGTTTTGTAAGGACGTATAGCGTCCCTCCACTTCTTAAGGCAACGGCCACTTCCTTGGGCAGTCTCACATTCTTTGTTTTCCTGCCCGAGGGAAAAGCCATCGTCCTGAGGTGATCCAGATAGTAGATGTTGCCATCTGGATCAATGGCCAAGTTTGGAGCTTGCTTGTAGCTGGGCCTTACCTGAAAGGTTTCTGAAAACGGTCCAGTATCCACCATGAGGAACAGCATGTCCTCACTGACAAAGAGTTCTCCATCTACAACAGGAGTCTCTTTGCCAAAGTAGAGGTAGGCGTTGCCGTCTTCTTTTACTTCAAAGCGAAGCTGGCCCACCTCCACAATCGTGCGATCCTCTTCAGGGCCGCAATCACAAAAGGGAGTTTCTTCCTCTTCCCGCCCTTTTTCCCAGTAAGGGGAAGGTGCGTAGGAGTAGGAGTAAGAAACCCTCCCTTTCCTTCCAGAAAGACCTGTGTAGGTCATTCTGTATTGCCAGTAGGAGTTTGATGTCTTAAGCCCTCTTATCTCCTCCCACTGGCCTACGAGGAAGGGCTGTTCCTCATTGGGCAAACATACCGCAAAGCGGGAGTTTCCCCTCATCTCCTCTAAAAGCCCTCCCTCTTGCAAAGCCCGCTTTAGCTGGTCTTTTCTTAGCCCGAGTTGGCTAAGCCTGTATGCCAACTCGTATGTGTCCGAGGACCCTTGAGTTGTTCGTATATCAAGGGTCCCGTTGTGGAAGAGGTATGCGGTTCCCTCCTCCAGCTTAATCTCAAAGGGATGGGTCTGTTCGGGACAGACCTTGCCCCTTGAGACGATGCGAAAGTGCACTACAAGGATTGAACCCTCTTTGCTGTAGGGTTCCATCTCTTGCCAGAGGGCCTCAAACTCCATGAAGCCCTTTTTCATCTTCCACGTGCGGAACTTTTCATCCCACACGCAAAATCCTGCACCGTGGGAGTTGGCCTCCCACATCAGCATGGCGTCCTCCTTAGAAAGGACTACATTCCTGGGCTTGTAAGCTATTACACACATGTGCTTCCTCCTGTCCCCGCAAGCCTGCCCTTTGGCAGGAGGGAGAAGGCGCTGCCCTTTGGGCAGTCTTACCTCTGGATGACCTTCTCCCTGCGGGACTAACAAGAGGGGGCACAAAGCCCCGCCTAACTCAGTCCCTATGTGGGACTGTCAAACAGTGCCTCTTCTAAAAGAGACACCATGCGATTCCTCTCCTCTTCAGAGAGGAGACCCACAAAGGCAGAGATTATTCTCTCTCTGCTTGCTTTAGAGGAAGGGACTACAAGCCTTCCCTCCAGTCTTGCCCAGAAGGCCCTTTGAAGAAGCAGGGCTATAAGCAAGATTTTGGCTGGGTCGCCTTTTTTGGCACAACCCAGTCTTACCTCTACCGTATAGGGTAGAGGTTCGTAATTGACCCAACCGTAGCGGGCGTCCCTGCCCTTTGCATCCTTCCTCTTTAGGGCGTATCTGTTAAATCCACGCCCAAAGAGGACCGCAAGGTTAAACCTCTTCTCAAAGAGGCTTATTATGGGAGAGATCTTCTCCCTTATATACCCCTCTGAGAAGGCATTGTAGGGATACATGTTGATATGCACATGCATCCCCGCCCTTACATCACTGTCAAAGAGACCCTTCACAAGGTCTCTCAGGGTCTTGAGGAGTTCTCCCTTTTTAAGGCACTCCTCCAGTGTGGCAGGGAATGGCTTTAACTTTATCTCCCCGCCTCCCACAGACCCATCATACTCGTAGGCCTGAACAACCCCGTGGTCTATAAGGGAAGATATAACCCTTCTAAGGAAGTATATCTCCCTCCTATCTCCCCTCGGGATTTCAAACTCTACTCCCAGCATCGGGTCTGTGTATTTTTCCCGACTGTGGGAATATCTTCCTTGACTGGCCTCTTCATAGGCCAAGACCTTATAAAGCCCACCAAGGGACTCTATAAGTTCTGCCCAGTTGGAGGGATTAGGCACCTTCCACAAGGGCAGGTGGTAAGGGTAGTCCTCGTTGGGAGAGAACCTCTCCCTCAGGGTTTGGTGCACAAACTTTATATGTTTGCACCAAGTCCCTGTTCCTGCCCTTCTCTGGGTAAAATCTGGGCAGGAACACTGGGCATGCCCGCCCTCAAGGATGCGGACTCTGTATATAAGCCCGCTTTCCTCGCTGAGGATGTCCACCCTCTCGGGGGCGAACCACAAAAGCTTTGCCTGGGCAGTCTTTTCAGAACTGCCTTCAGGGACTTCCCTCAGGAGAAAATGCCTAAGCGTGTGAAACTTAGGCATGTCCGCCCTGAGGAACTCCAAGATATTCCTTGCAGTTTGGGGGTCTATCTCTTTATTTACCCCCAGCACAAGGAATTTACCAAGCAGCTGCGGGAAGAGGATGATCTTTTCCCCGCCGTGGCTATAAAAGTAAATTCTTTCCCCTGCCTCAGAGGGCACGACGTTCAGTGCCCCCTGCACAGAGGCTACTTTTAGGGACCTTAAGGTTTTTATCATGGCTACCTCCTTCCCCGCACACCCACCCAAAGGTGGGCAGGAGATGGCGGTGCCCTATGGGCACTCTTACCTTAGATGACCATCTCCTTGCGGGTTTAACAAAAAGGGGGCAAAGCCCCCTCCTTACTCAGCGGCCAACAGCCGCTAACAGTTCCAGCAGGGCGAGGTATTCTTCAAGCCAGCCGACAAACTCCTTCAGGAAGTCTGAAGGGATTACCTCCAACCTCCTGAACCTGTATGGGATGCCTATCCAGATTTCTGGGAGGGCCCCATCTATGAAGGGTTCCTTGGGAAAGTCCTCCCTCAGAACCCACTCCTCTGGTGCAGTAGGAAGGGCGAAGTATTCCCCCCTACGTTCAGCCAGCCCGTAGAGAACCAGCTTCACTGGTTTGCTTACGGGCAGTTTTTTGAGGGCGTTTTTAAACACCCTCTTTTTGTCGGAGTCCCACTCGTCCCTGAAGGTGAAGAGAACTGGTGGGACACCTCTCACAAGCACAAAGGGAATTACTTCTCCCCGTGCCCAGCGCTGCGGGAAGCCCAAGAAATACTCCGCCTCCCGTTTAGTCAAGAAGCGGAGATACTCCTTAGGACTTGCCCGTCCATTGTCAAGGGTCTCGTAGGAGATTTCCCCCTCACGCAGAAGGGTCTCCACAAGACCCTTGACGAGTTTGTAGGTTATGCGAACCATCTTGGGGTCCGCATAAAAACTGGCTGGGGGCGTTCTGTATTCCCACCCATACCTTTTGAGTTCATAAGCACCAAGGTAGGCATAACCTCCCCGTGCCCTTCCTGATGTGGGTAGAAGCACTCTGCCCACAAAGTCGTCAAGCACAGAGATGAACTTTTCCACCTCGTCCTTGAGAAGCTTGACGACTTCTCTTCTGGGAGAACCCACATGGATGTGGCCCCCCAACGCATAAGTATCCCCCTTAACAGAGAGGAGGATACCTCTTCTGCTGACCCTTCTTACAAGGGCAGCGAAGTTCTCCAGGTATTCCCCTGGAGAAGACGCTGGAGATGGGCGGAGTTCGGCGGTGCATGATGCCCCGTCCACTCCAACGGCGCCGCTAAGCCCGCCGCCTCTGAAGATGGAAAGCTGGTTTGCAGGGACCAACTCTCCATCCAAATACACCTCAAACTCGGGGTCTCCACCAAGGGTGATGATGGCTTCCCCGAGTTGAGACACGTCAGGTGCGGCCCAGGCGTGGGCAAGGAGGCCTCCCTTTACCTCCTCCCAGCGGGTTTCCCACACCTCTTCAGAGACCACCAGGAACTTTCTTTCTGTTCTGGTGGTCCTTAAAACTGCGGACTTGCCCCAAGGGATATAGGAGGGGGTGCTGTTTAATAGAACTGGAAGGTCAAGTTCCCAGAGATAGTCATCAAAGGAACCTTCCCAGTCGTCGGGCAGGACAGCCTTTTTAAAGACTGCCCAATTCAAGTATCCATAGTTGGCAAGGTTGTAAAACCTTGCCCCCTCCCTTGCCACAAGGACCGCCCTGTCAGGCAAGGAATCATACTCCCAAAAGTCTCCCTCCACATAGTGGAGGTAGCTTAGACGCACCCCTTTGTAGGGGACGCCGTTTTTGATGCTAAGGGAAACTTTCTTCATACTGCCTCCACCCTAAGGTCAAACCCTTTCGGGGGAGATGGTGGTGCCCTTTGGACACTCTTACCTTGGATGACCACCTCCAAACTTGACCTAGGGCTTACAAATCCCGCTAAAATAACCTTATGAGGACCGCAAGCTTTTCAGATATTGACACCTATGCTATCAACCTAATCACACAGCTTGGCTTTTCTAAGGCTTATGAGGTGTTTCATGAAAAATGGAGAAAGGACCCAAATCCTTACTACACTGCCGTTGTTATGGCACTTGCGGAGATAACAGGGAGAGAAAAAGTGCAAGGGTCTTACAAGGGTTATTGGGGCATCTTTTCAAAGTTTTTGTATTTGCGTCAGAAACGGCTTAACTTTCAATTAGAAGAAGACTATATCTCTGCCTACTACCTAAGCGAAATCCTAAGCAATGCCAAGGAAGAGGAACCCATATATCTGTCTGAGGTGTTTTTGATGGGAGTGATAATGAAGGAGAGATACCCTGCTAACTTTCAGTCCCTTGAAAGACACCTTCTTACTAACGCCACAGTCCACACAGTCTATATGTTCAAGCTTCTTCACTCCAACAGGTTTATCCTCCCTCCGCCAGACCTGACCTCCAAGCTTATGGCATACTATCACACAAACCTCCATCTTCTTCCAGAAAGAGAGTGGCTAAAAAAGGAATTGGGAATATAAGCCCCCGAAGGGGGCAAGACTCAGCACAGCATGGCTGCTGTGCTTGGATTTACACGTGGCAGGGCTTTAGAAAGGGTAAGCGATAGCTGTTTGTCTTCTTTTTGCGGCGTTATCGGGTCTAATATCAGAAAGTTCTGCCCTGCCAGTGCCACGACCTCCCCGCCAGCTAAAACCTGCACTACAGGAAGGCCGTCCTTGTCCTCCACAGGGATAATGAAGCCTTCCCGCTGTGGAGACAGAGAAACATCAAGGGTATCTATTACCCTGATGTCCCGCACATAAAGCTTGCCCACGGGCACCACCAACATGTTGCCCGTGGACAACTCCTTCGCCGACAGGGACTGCATCCCTATCGCAAAGGCAGGGGGCTGATAAAACAGCCCCATGGCAAGCCGTCTTATTCTGTCAAATTGGTCAAACATGGCTTAGCACCTCCACAGACACAACCTTTTCTCCTCTCCTAAACCTTTGCGGGAAGGAAAGAAGAGTATCTACCTCCTCCTCGGAGAGGAAACGCAGATATTCCTCCCTCAGAGGATAGCCCTCCCTTGTCCTGTAGGAGATTTCTTCTTCCTGTAGGAGGGTTTGAAGCAGGCTTTTGGCCAGCTTATACACTACACGGAGGGTTTCCCTCTCCGCATAGATGCTGGGAGGGACAACATAGTCCAGCCCATAGGGAGTTAGCCAGAAGTTTTCAAGTCGGGCAAGCTTCTCCTCCCAGCAGGCCTTCCCGTAGGTGGGCAAAAGCACTCTGCCCACAAAATCATCCAAAATCTTAGCCACATCCCGAGAGAATATCCTCAGAACATTGCGGGATGCCCTGTCCTGGGCACTCAAACACATTATGCCCAGTATGGGATAGACATCACCCTCCACAGACAGCGTGCATTCCATACCTCTGATCAGGGCATAGAAGTTCTCCAGATACTCCTCGGGAGTATCCGCAAAGTGTGGTTCTACCTTGAGGATGTGCCACTCTGACCTCACAGGAGGTTCAAAACCCTCCTCGGGAGGTAGGTAGCTTTCCGCAGGCACCACCACACCGCCCAGCACCACCTCAAACTCGGGCTTCCCTCCAAGCTTGAGGCGGCCTTCTACTTCCACCCTCTCAAACCCTTCCCTCAAGAGAAGGTCTGAAAGGGTGTCAAACACCTCAGGTTCTTTTATCGCCTGAGGTTCCAAAAACACGAGGGTCCTCTTGGGTTCAGACCCTCTCCCTACTACTGCAAGGACTTGCCCACAAGAGACAAGCCCTATGCAGTCCAGAAGTCCCTTTTGGGAGACTTCCACTTGTATGGAGGATGAAAGCCTCTTAGAGGACTTCACCTCCACAAACTCTACCCTTTTGGCAAGAACTGTCCCACCAAAGAGGTTGGGCACGCTAAAGTCCTTGCCTTTATTTGGGTAGACCATAGGCCCACCAGGGGCTTCAATTACCCTATCCCCATCCCAAATGGGAGAGGGATGGGTGCGGATGTGGATGCGTTGGGTTTTAATCATCGCTTCCTCCTGACCTGCAAGGCCGCCGATTGGCAGCAGGAGATGGCGACCCCCTATGGGAGTTCTTACCTTGTATGACCATCTCCTCGCAGGTCTGACAAAGGGGGCCGAGAGGCCCTCCTTACTCAGCACTCACCGTGCTATATCTGTGGATAGGAGGAGTTCCTCCACCTCCTTCCAGCGGTTCTCCCACGCATTCTCAGACACCACAAGATAGAACTTCTTGGTCTTGTATGTCTGAAGCCAAAGGGCCTCTCCGTTAAGGTCCCTTTCCTTGCTTTGATATTTTGGAAGGTCCCACTCCCTTAGATATGAGTCGTATCCCCATATCCACAGCCAGTCCCCTGGAACCTTAGGCTCCACAAGCTTGACCCATCCCAGGTCAATCACTCCACCCAAGCCCCGAGGAATATCAACATCCTCAAGGACTGAACCCTCTTTGACCACAAACACCGTTCCATCAGGGCGGTATTTGTAGCCACGGAAAGTAGCGTAGCCCTCTACAAAATAGAGGGCTTTGAACTTGAGGTCCTTATATTGGACCATCTTCTTCCTCATGATGCCTCCACCCTAAGACCAAGCCCTTTGGGGAGGAATGGCGGTGTCCTATGGACACTCTTACCTTGGATGACCATTCCCAGCTTGGTCTTGGGCTGACAAAAGGGGGCACGAGGCCCCTCCTTACTCAGCGACCTATATAGCCGCTTTCACGGGCACAAAGGGAGAGATTTCCCCCTTTACCCAACGTTGCGGGAACGAAAGGAAATACTCCGTTTCTTGCGGGGTTAGAAAGCGGTAGTATTCCTCCCTCGCAGCCCTTCCATCGTCAAGGATCCTGTAGGAGAGATTCCCCTTCCTAAGGAGTGTCAACACAAGACCCTTGACGAGTTTATACACTATGCGAACCATCTCAAGGTCCGCATAGAAGCTGGATGGGAGAGTTTTATACTCCCACCCATAGTCTTTCAGTTCGTAGAGTCCAAGACGGGCACACTCGCCTCTTGCCTTACCTGAGGTGGGGAGAAGCACTCTCCCCACAAAGTCATCCAACACAAAGACAAATTCCTCCACCTTGTCCTTGAGAACATCCACGATGTAGCGGTTGTAGGAACCCACATGAATGTGCCCCCCTAACGGAAACACATCTCCTTTTACGGAAAGGAGGATGCCTTCCTTCCCTACTTTTCCCACAAGAGACAGAAAGTCCTTCACATATTGTTCGGGGGAAGGTGTGGGGTAGGGGCGAATCTCTGCCACGCTTCCGTCTGCACCTATAGGGGCTTTAAGACCTCCGAAAATTGGGAACAAGTATGCTGGGAATACTTCTCCATCCATCACCGCCTCAAACTCCGGATCGCCACCGAGAGTAATCTCATACTTATCCGCTTCGTGGCACTGAAAAGTCCATGTGTCGCACCAAGCAAAGCCTTTGGAGAGAAGAAAGCTTGCCACCTCTTTCCAGTGTTCTTCCCATAACTCTTCCGACACTACGAGAACAGTATTCCCATCATCACTAAGCCACAAAGTCCCTTCAAGGTCGGACCCCTTGTATTTTGGAAGGTAAGGACAAGATGTCCCTGCCCCTATAAGCTTGACCCATCCCAGGTCAAGTTCTCCCTCCACTCCGCAGACCTCATAAAGGCGTGTGCCATTTTTGGCAACAACGACCGTCCCATGGGGTAGGTATTCCCTACCCAGGAACACATCGCCATCCACATAGAGTAGTTCCTCCAGAACTACTCCTTCGTGAATGACACCTGGCCAAATAACTGCGGTGAGAATGTTGCCCGCTTGAAACATGCTACACCTCCTGTCCCGCAAGCCTACCTTTTGGCAGGCAGGAAGATGGCGGTTCCCTTTGGGAACTCTTACCTTGGATGACCTTCTCCCTGCGGGACTAACAAGAAGGGCCGTGAGGCCCTCACTCAGCGGCCGCAGCGGCCGCTTGAAAGAGGGTTCTCGGGACAAGACCCTCTTTCCACCTTCTGGGAAAATCCAGAAAGTATTCTGCCTCCTCCTCTGTGAGGAAGTGGAGGTATTCCTCAAAGGGAGGGATGCCATTTTTGCCCACATAGTAGGAAATAGAACCCTCCCTCAGGAGTTTCTCTACAAGCCCTTTAGTAAGCTTGTAGGTTATACGGAGAACCTCCATGTCTCCGTATATGCTGGCCGGGGGTGTCCTATACTCCCACCCATAGGGCTTCTCTTCATATGCGGACAGTGCCGCATACATCCCTCTTGCAGCCCCTGACGTGGGAAGAAGAACTCTCCCCACAAAGTCGTCAAGGGCTTCAATAAAGACCCCTACATTAGCTTGGAGGGTCTCTCTCACGAGAGCATCATCGGCGCCCACGTGAATGTGCCCACCGAGGGGATAGACGTCGCCATCTACGGACAAGTCCACCCACGGAACCTTCCTCTTGAGGTCCTTGAGGATGCCCTCAAACTCCCGCACATACTCCTCGGGAGTTCTACAAGGATTCGGACGGATTTCCGCTATCGCACTATCTCCGTCCGTGCCTATCTTTGAGAAGGGATTGTGAGAACCCCTCTCAAAAACATCCACCTCATAGGCGGGGATTACCTCTTCTTCTGTAAGGTCCACCACCTCAAACTCAGGGTCTCCCCCAAGAAGAACAGTGGTGTCCTTCAGAGAGGGAGGTTCCAAAAAGGCAAAGCCCTCCCTCAGAAGAAACTCCCTAAAGGGAGAACCTTCCTTGAATTGGTCTGGGTCTTCCCAAACCTCCTCAAGGACGACAAGGATACGCCTTCCAGTGGCGCATCCTTCCAAAAGCACAACGCCCCTCATAGGGACGTCTACCACAAAAGGCAGGTCTATGTCCAGAGGGTTGGCAGGACCCTCGTAGGCATAAAACCTCGCCCATTCATCCTCCTGCCCATACTCTTCCCAGGGCAGGAACCCGCAGAGGTCGTTGATGACAACCTCTTCCTTGAGAACCTCCACAATGTGGTGGTCCCCAAGATACTGGAAGACCCCCACATTAAGAGGCTTCCACGTGACGGAGGGTTCTAAACAGTAGAGACCCTCCACCCTCAGAAATGGATAGCTAAGCCTTAGTGCTTTTTCCATAACAAAACCTCCTTCCCCTGCTGTCCCTCTTCAGGGACGAATGGGCTGGGGGTAATCCCCCGAAGTAAGGCCCATCCATCGCAGGGTTTGACTAAAGAAAAAGCGGGCGGAAAGCCCGCAGACTAACTCAGGGCTTTAAACCCTTTTCTGGAAGAGGAGACGGAGCTCCTCCACCAAGTGGATCGCCTCAGCCCTTGACAGGCTAAAGACGATCCCATCGGAGATCTTGCCCTTCTCTCCTTCACGGAGAACCAGGGCGAGACCCCCATCCTCAAAGACCTCCACGGACAACTTTTTGTATTGCCCGTTTTGGTCGTTGTAGTGGAAGAACTCCACCACGGTGGGCTTTCCACTACCATTGGGAGTGGGCTTTACCACTCCCATCAAATAGAACTCAATCTCCCTTGCCAGAGAGATGAGTTCAGTTCTGTTGAGGGCAAAGGCTATGGCCTTTTGGGCCTCGCCTTCCCTCTCAATGAGGCGGAGGATTACTCCGCCCCTCTCTGAGATGGAAAGGGTAAGCTTTTTGAACTTACCCTCTCCATTCCCATTCTGATGGAAAAACTCAAGGCCAGTTTTGGGCTGCCCCTGAGTGGCTTGGGCTTGAGGCCTTTGAGGCCTCTGTGCTTGCTGTTGGGTGGGCTGTTGGACTTGTTGCATGGCTATACCTCCTCCTCTGCCCTCTTCCTTGCGGAAGGCGGCGGCGCTGCCCTTTGGGCAGTCTTACCCTGGATGGCCGCCGCAGTGGGTAGAGGGAAACCAATTTTTGCTGTCTTATCCTACAACTCAAAATGTAGGGTAAGAATTCCTTCCTAATGAGGAGATGTTTAGAAGGAAGGAAAAAGGGAAGGAAAACTCAGGGGGCATAAAGCCCCCGAAGGACAGGGTTTAGTCCCCCATGGTTGCGGAGATCCAAATCCTGCTAACAAGTGGGCACTCTTCCCAGTGCACCACAACCAAGTAGATCTTCTCTGGTTCCTGAACGCCCAGAGTTAGGAAGGCCTCCTCCAGCCTTATTAGGTTCCTCTTCGGAACCTTCATGCGGAGTGCCCTTCCAAGCACTTCAGCCTCCTCTTCTGAGAGGAAGCTGTAGACTATGTCCGCCTCTTTGATGGCGGACCTGACCTCCCCTAACTCGGAGTCCCACAGCATTTTGTCTACGTGGAAGTAGTAGTAATGCGTGGGGCGCCCTGGGAAGGCTACTGTCATAGGGCTTTGTGCCCCAAGCAATAGGATGGACTTCATGGGCTTTTGCATGGCTATACCTCCTCCCTGTCCTATCCCTTGCGGGCGGTGAGGCGCTGCCCTTTGGGCAGTCTTACCCTGTATGGCCTACCTACAAGGCGGGATTACAAAGTCAGACTCCCTTCTTTGTCTTACCCTACAAAATGAAATGTAGGGTAAGAATTCCGCCACCGTTAGGTCAAAGAATTTCAAGGAACAAAAAGAAGGGCGGACAGGCAGAATACGCCCCTAAAGACAGAGTCATCCCTTTAAAAGGGCAGACTCCGCCCGTGAAGACAGACTCATCCCATGAAAAGGCTGGCAGACAAGCTTACTTTCTTTAGCCTGCCCTTCTTAGGGCGTTTGGTGAATAAATGGCGAAAATTGGACTGCTGGATGGAAACCTTACTCTGGCTTACTAATTAAGGAAAAGAAAAGGACGGACGCAGAGGGCACAAAGGCCCTCCGAACAGGGAGAGGTTTAACCCTCTCCCTTTTTCCCCCTGAGGTCGTGTGTGTAGAACAGCGACCCCAGGGTGAGTTCCTCCCACCTCTTCCAGTTGAGGCGGAGGAACTCCCGCACAGGCCTCCACGCAGACCACGTAGGTGCGTGGTCTACGGCCCTGAGGACCCTTTGTATCGTGGCTGGTTCCGCCTCAGCTATTGGGTAGCTGTGGCGTTCCAGCCACTCTTTCCTCAGGTAGACGAGGAAGGGAAGAGGACGCAAGAACGTCTCTCTCCAGCCTTCCGTGTCTACCTTCAACATGAAGAAGACGGTGGACAAGCTTGTCCACACAGTCAGAGGAACTGCATGGACAAGACCGTCTTCTTCAACGTGGGTGATCAGGACGTATTCCTCGGGCATTAGGAACACCACCCTGACATCCCCCACCGCAGGAGGAGTTCTCAATTCCTCCTTTACGGTGAGGACTTCGTCCCCCAAGCTATCTTTGTATAGCTTGAGGGACAGCTTTAGCTGTTCCTTGTCCCTCATGCCTTACACCTCCTTCCTTAAGTTTTCTGGCTTCGGGAGAAGGGAACTCCTTCTCCCTATCCCTGTGCCACTCACTTCAGAGAGGCGACAGGGATCACAAATTCAGAGTTAAAAGAAACACTCAGGGGCGGAATGCCCCTGCCGTCGTGGAGTCCCTACCTCCACGGGAACTCCACGTCTATCTTAGAGGGTGGAGGTTCATCCACCCCCACCACCCTGATTTTTCGCCCTACGAGAGACTGTAGGGCTTTTATGTTTTGTCCCCCTTTGCCTATGGCGTGGGGGACAAGCCACTGGGGCACCTCAAGGACAAGGGTGCCCCCTTCCTCACGGAGATACCAGCCTCTTCCTCGGTTTGCTATGGCTGGCACCTCCCCTTTCAGGAGGGCTTCTCTAAGGTAGTCTCTCCTTCTTTCTTCCTCTTCTTTCTTCCTCTTCTCTTTCTCCTCTCTCTCCCTCCTTATTCTCTCCTCTTCTTCTTTTCTTTTCCTTTCTTCTTCTTCTTTTTTCCTCTCCCTCTCCTCTATCCTTTTTTGTATTCTCTCCTCCTCCTCCCAATTGTCCTCAAGGAGACGTTTTGCCGTCTCCAGGAGTCCCGTATAGCCATAGGCTTCCTTTTTGATGAGAAGGCCTATGGCCAGATTCAGTTCATAGGAAAGGGTGTTGGCTATCTCACCAAGCACCGCTTGCCTATACTGAGGTTCCATCTGGGACACCTCGTTAAAGATGTCCCAGAGACAGTTTAGGAGTTCACTAACAAAGTAATGAACTCCTATGCTGCCCTTTAACTCCTCTTTACGGGCAGCATCTCTTAGCCTGCCTATCGTGTAGGCAAGCCTCTTTTGAAACGGAGACGCAAGCTTGGCCACCTCCGCTTCAAAGGAAATCCTCTGGATCTTCTTAAATTCTTTAGGGTAATCATAGATTGACATCCCAGTCCTCCTGCCCCAAACCCTCCTTCCTTGCGGAAGGGCCACGGCGGTTCCCTTTGGGAACTCTTACCTTGGATGACCGTGGCAACAGGCGGGGCTTACTAATTTCATTTCACTTGTCTTACCCTACAACTTAAGATGTAGGATAAGAATTCCTCTCGGCAGGCAGACTACTCCCTTAAAGGCACAGTAAGCCCTCTGAAGAGCTCCCGCCTAAAGGCATATAAGCCCATAAAGCCAGACTCCTCCCTAAAAGCAGAGAGAAGCCCTAAAAGACTTGGTTGGCTGGCTGATGGCTTGGCTGGGTTGGAAGATTTGAAAACTCTGGCCTGACTGGGATGCGGAGACGGACTTGGATTGACCAATTTAGAAATTTAGGTGGGATAGGGAACTGACTTAGAAAAAAGGCAGGCGGGCTTTAACCCGCCTTTTTGGGGGAAGAGGGGGAGGGGGACGGGGCATTTAATGCCCACATAACCCACCTCACCGCCTCCTCCTTACTCAGGAGCGGAGACTGGATCTCCACTCCTGGACGGACAAGGACTACTTGGTAGTAGTCCCTGCCGTCTCTTGAGTGGCGGTGGAGGGTTATCACCCTACCACCTCCAGAAGTGCAAAGTTGCTGATGTAAAGCTTTGCCATGTCCTTCCTCCTTAACCCCGTGCCCTCCCTTCGGGAGGGTTTGGCTGGACGGCCTGCCCCTGAGGGGCAGCTTACGGTTGGGACACCGCCCAGCCACACGGGGCCTTACAAATTCATTTAGTAAGAAGAAAGCTCAGCAATACTTGGAGAATACTTATAAAAGAAGGGGGACTTACGCCCCCATGCCTGTTCTGTTATTGCTTCATTTCCTCCTTCCCCTTCATCTCCTGCCTTCTTTGTTCTCTAACTTGAGCCATACAGCTCCTAAAAGCCTCATAGTCTTGGTTTTTTTCCAAACACTCTTTTCTCGCGGAAAGCATCTTTAATTGCACTTGCTTGCATTTTTCCCAATTTTGTTTGCACCACTCCATGCGGTGTTGGTGTTTTGGGCTACCAGCAGGATTTTGGAACTGAGAACCATCCGATTGAGTTTGCTGGGCAAAGGTAATCCCTGCAAAGGTAAGGGCTAAGGCTAGTGCTGCTGACTTTCTCATAGCTAAGCCTCCTTATAGGGTTTGATGATTTTCATTTTAGGAAACACCAGATGAATTCCTCATGAAAATTAATGCCCTGAACTTTTGCTAAATGGGGGTGGCCGATTTTTCTACCCAGCAGAAGACTTTTCGCTAAAAATCTTATCCTACAAATTGAAATGTAGGATAAGAAATCCCCCCGACAAGACAGCCTACACCCAAGACTAACAGCTTGAAATAAATGGAGGTGCCCCGCAGAGGGGCTAACCAAAAAGGAGTAGCACCTGTGAAGCAAAAGGGTAGCGGGTATGTGTGTAGATTATACCAAAACACGGCTTATACGCTTCTCCCTAAGCTTCTTAACCGCTTTCCTAACCCTCTCCTCTATAGCCCTCCTCTCCTCCTCATCCACCTCACCCACATCCACCTCCCGCAAAACCTCCTCCACAAGCTTCATGAATGTCTTCATCTCTTCTAAAAGCATCATCTCTCTCATCGCTACACCTCCATAAAATTCACCAATTCCCTTCTCTCCAACTCCTTAGCCTATCTTATCCCTCTGTAAATGTCTTCTTTCTCAATGAAAGAAAGAAACCTCTTGTCAACCCTCTTCGCAAAAACCACAAAATCCTCCAACACTGGACGCAAACGTTCCTGCAACCTCATGAAAGTTATTTTAGCTGGGTTTCCTCTCCAGTCTCTCAAGGTTCACAAATTCAGAGTTTGGAGAGAACTTGGTTTTAAAAGGGTGGCGGGCGGGGGCAACTAACGGTAATGTTAACTGACTAAATTTAACTAACTGGCAATCTCAATAAAACGACAAGAAGGGTAATCATCCATAGTATCACTCGGGGAAGGGACTTCTTCATCCGACCTTCCGAACCTTACGTCTCCCGTTTGCACTAAACCATATAGTAATATACGATCCAGTATCCTAAGATTGAATCGCCGTAATACTACCGATTTTAATACTGCTTCCGTGATTTCCTTATCAGAAGGCATGATTAGAAAATACTTGCTATTCCTTAAAACCACTTCTCCTCCCCTGACTTCTACCTCAACCCGAGAAGACTCGGTTAACGACGTGAGAATACTATCGAACCTTTCAAACATCCTTAAAGGGTTTCTCTTTTCAGCATTTCTCCTTTCAAATATAACTTTCATGTTTCCACCTCCTTGTTTTTTTTCATAAAACCTCCCACCAACCACTCCCCCCCGCCCGCCACCGGGGGAGGGTAGCGGGAGGGAAAGAGCAGCTAAGGAGGGAGGCCTTACCCTGCCCACTTCCTCACGCCTAAACCCTGACCTTCTGGGTCGGGAGCGGTCTCGGAAGCGGGTGGGTTTCCTCCTCCTATCCTCACCCTTATCCCCTTAAGGACGCCCCTCGCTTCGGAGGGGTCGGGAGGGCACCTTTCCGTGCCCTCTCTTCGGGTGAGGATTCACCAATTCCATGTAAAGTCAAGATGATAGCAAGCGTATATCAAAAGATAGCTTCTTCCTCACACCCCCATAAACTCCTCCAACTCTCCCCTCAACCACTTCTCCGCAAAGCTTTGCGGTTCTCCCTCAGGCAAGCTTTCAGGGTCCTCCTTTATCACAGCTATAGCAGTTTGGATTACCCTTATATGCTTTTCAGGATAGCCCTCCCTAATAGCCTGAGATAGCCTATCAGAAAGAATTTTTGAAAAAGCAGGGCGTTTTTCAGGAAATAGCCTGTAGTAAGTCCTGAACACCAAAGCAACAGGTATCTGCCAAAGATAATACCCATCACTCCTCAAAAAAGCCCGTGAAAAATCCGCAAAAATTTCCTCCGCCATATTCCTATTAATAAAAGCACCCTCCATCTCCTTGAATTTCACAATGTGTTCAGCCAAAATCCAAAAATAACCCTTGTATGCAAGAGGCATCACAATCTCCTCTAACTCTTCATCCACCTTTCCGTAGGCTTTTCCTATTTCCAGTTCGTCTTCGTTTACATACACCTTCTGAAACCCTAAGCAGTGTATCATATCAAACCAAGGACTTTCCCCAAATACTCCTTTTTTCTCCAACTCCACATCCCTGCCCAGCAGAAAAACGAAAGTTTTTTCTATCCACTTCAGATAAGCCTTTTTCAAAGGTTCCTGCTGTCCCTCTTTTAACTCTTGGGCCCTCTCAAGCCCTCTGTAGAGTTCCTCCCTCTCAATGTAGGAAAGGAACTCCTTATCAACCCTCTCCGCAAAGAGGGCAAAGTCTTCTAAAAGCGGCTTCAAAAGGTCCTGCACTCTCATAAGACTTATTTTAGCTTGGTTCGGAGTGGCCTGATAAAAAAAGGCAGAGGGGAAAACGCACGGGGAAACGGGAGAAGAACGAACGTTAAACTAACGGACGTTGGGAGGGAGAGGCGGCCCCCACACCTTATTTTCCTCTTTTTATGAAGCATTTCGTGTGGGGATTGAAATCCCACCCTATGTCATAGGCAAGCTCGATCACCCAGTCAGGGACTTCTATGTCCCCGACGATTTCAATTATTTGAGCTCGAGGATGCCAGTCCGCTGGGTTGAGGCTTGTTGGTATACGGAAACGCCCCTCAAAAAAATCCACTGTTTGGAATGCTAAATCCATGACTACACCTCCTGGGTTTGTTTGTGGGGAATGCCTCATTTCAGAGGACATTACCCCCTCACCAATTCCCTTCTTCCTCTTCCATCCACTCTTTCACCAATTCCCTTCCAAAACTCCTTGTTTAAAGGTTTAGGGCTTTAGGTTTAATCCACCAATTCCTTTCACCAATACCATATGATTTCTGCACTCCTGCTTTCTGGACCCTCCACCCTCACATCACACCCAAGCTTCATCAGGGCCACTCCACAAGAGTTTAGGAAAGGCGTCTCTCCATATTGCCTTAACTGCCTTCTGTAGAACTTCTCCAAATACCCTTTCACAAATTCTGCCTTCTCCACAATAGGCATTAGGTATATATACAGTGCCGACACAAGTATCGGTTCTTCAGCATCCCTCTGCATCCTCCACACATCCATTAGCACCTCAAACCAGTTTGCACACCCTAAGAACACTCCATACTTGGCTTCCAGCATCCCAGCTTCCACCCTTACCTCATCTCCTCCACCAAGCAACTCTCCCACCAATGCCATCCTCTCTTCTTTCGTCAGGGGCTTTTTAGACACCTTGCAAAACTCTCCCACCTCATCCAGCTGTCTTCTGAGTTCCAATATCTCCACATACTTGCTAAACACTCCCACATTCACCAAATACCTTGCAGTCTCCAATACCTCATCCCATACCCTTAGCCCTTCTCCTTCCTCTACCACTATCTCTCCCTTTTCCCACCTGTCCATCATCTTCAACACCCTTTCCTCTACAAGCTTGCTATACCTCTCATACTCCATCCCACTCAGCCCTTTCACAAATTCTCCATAAATGCTTCCCTTTGGAAGTTGGCTGCTCATTGGGATAAACTCAAACACCCTTGCTACCGCCCTTAAATATGCCTTCTTAAGAGGTTCCGCTTCCTCCTTCTCCCTCTCCAATGCGGTATCATGCAAAAGTATTGTCTCAAACACAGAGTTCTCCGCAAATCTGGAGAGAAACTCCTCATCCACTCGGGCTATAAAGCCCTCCATCTCGTCCCTAAGAGGGACGATTAAATCCATCAAAGTTGGCTTCTCACTCATCATAAGGTTTATTTTAGCGAGGAGATTGTGGTTTGGGAAAGGGGAGTGGAACGGACGAAACAAACAAAGAACACGTAGTAGGAACTAACTAAAACCCCGCAGGGCGGGGTGGGAAGGCTTATTTACGTTGCAGCGCCTCCCCTATGGGGATGGTGTTAAAAGCCTCTCGGACTACATTAACCGTTATAAGCCAACCTCCATCCCTTTGGCTGGGTCTCGTATAGACCCTATACTTTACACCCACCACTTCGTCCACCACTTCTTGCACCTTATATGGCTTGAAGGGTGGAATCCGTGTAGGTGGCACATATACGGTAAAGCGTTCCCTACCCCTTGCCAACTTTAAGCGTGCGTTCGCCAAGAACTCAGGCACCGTCGTCTGCTTCAGCTTTTCCATGACTTACACCTCCTTATAAAGTGTACCCACCGCCCCCTTTCGGAAAAGCGGTAGGCCTCACCAATTCCTTCCATCCACCAATTCTTCTTTCTCTCCCTCCCTGAGTTCCAGAGGATGTGTTTTTTGACGGGGGGCAGGGCAACTTACGATCAATACATACATTCTCTATATTATCC
>Ga0272445_1001389_pt1 | contig 18996 bp, 19 predicted proteins | sample YNPCB0031_FD_194404 | JGI IMG/M metagenome (GOLD analysis project Ga0272445, IMG submission 194404) | Hot spring sediment microbial communities from Yellowstone National Park, WY, United States - YNP-CB-003-1 | ecosystem: Environmental > Aquatic > Thermal springs > Hot (42-90C) > Sediment... | reverse complement strand
CATCAACCCTATCCGGTACCCAACATCTATGGAAAACCTCTACATCCCCAAGATTCAGATACTCCTCAAGATACAAACACACCCCTAGAGAAACTCTATCTACAGTTCTTTATAAAGCTTCACCTTATAGCTAAGAATCTAAATCTTCAGATGAACGTATACTTTACAACACCCTTCGAGTTCTCGAAATATGCAAAGCATTGAAATACAGGGATTCAGATCTTGTAAATATAATCAGCTACAAATAATTTTCCTCACCCCATCTAATACCCCACCACCTTCTTTAGTTTCACCCTCTATCGCAGAATTCTTAAAGAGAATCCTGGTACCTATACCCACTTCCCTCCGAATTTCGCTTCCTCAGGAATACACCCTAGCTAACATACCATCTATATACCTAAGGATATAGATGAGAAAGTAGGTCTTATAGAGGGAATGTTGTTAAAGGTAAAGGTAGAGAATGGAAAAAGTTCTATCCCTATTCTAGACCCTCTATATCTAACGCTTTACGGATCGAAGTTCGCTGAGGTAACTGTTGAAGAGGTTGAGATGATTAGTGTGGAGATACAAGAGAGAGTTGGTGGAGAAATATGAAGAGGATTCTTCTTGACATCTCATTCTTGTTACCAATTGTAGGTATAAAGATTAGAAATGTGGATATGGTATTAGAAAAACTTTAGAACATGGCGAAGTAGAGCTTTACTTACAGATCTCAACCTTTGAAGTACTATGGGTATTAAGAAGCGTAGATATGATTTATTCATAGCAGATACAGGTTTGAAGAACATAGAGATCTATACGAAGAAGTGCTAGCCAAAAACATCGACTATGTTTAAAGCATTAGAGTTAAGATTAAGAGGTTTCCGCGATATGATAGACCTTCTCCTCTACTTAACGCGAAAAACAATAACCTATCATTTTTAATATTCGATAAAACATTGATTTCTTTTCCTAGATCTATTAACGAAGATACAAACATGATAATAACAGAGCTAATAAGAGGAGTACCGAGGCAAGAAATACGTATTAATAGCTATACCATTATTTATAGCTATCTTGCGGATAATTATTTAAAGAAATTTTTCTTTTAGTTTATCTTGAGTAGAAATCTTAGAAAGATATATTAAGTATACCGTTACTCTATCTACTTGGTGTTTATGTGTGGTTGTGGAGAGGTATGTTCTAGCTATTGATCAGGGTACGACGGGGACGAGAGCTATACTCTTTACATATGAGGGTTTGCCTGTAGAGAAAGGGGTTGCATATGTTGAGCATAGGCAGTTGTATCCTAAACCTGGTTGGGTTGAGCATGATCCTGTTGAGATTTGGGAGAATACGAAATTAGTTATTAAGAAGGTTTTGGAGCAGACAAAGGTTGATCCGAGTGAGATAGCTGCTATAGGTGTTACAAATCAGAGAGAGACTATCGTTGTTTGGGATCCTAGAACTGGGAACCCTCTATACAACGCTATTGTTTGGCAAGATAGAAGAACAGCTCCTTTAACAGATTATCTTAAGCAGAATTTCCTTGATTTAATTAAGAAGAGAACAGGTCTTGTTCCTGATCCATATTTCTCTAGTACGAAGATATGGTGGTTACTAGACAACGTACCTGGGTTGAGGGAGAGAGCTGTTAGAGGTGAAGTTGTTGTAGGTACTATAGATACGTGGCTTATATGGAACTTAACCCAGGGTAGTAGAGATGTTCAAACACCTGATCGTGGAGGAGCTCATGTAACAGACTACTCTAATGCTTCTAGGACAATGCTTTTCAATATACATAAACTCGATTGGGATGAAGAACTTCTAGAGATCCAGGGGAAGATACCTAGAGATATACTTCCGCTACCAAGACCATCAAGCGATAGAGATATCTACGGATACACAGGTCCAGAGGTAAGTTCAGAGCTATTCAACGGTGTAGAGATTCCTGTCGCAGGTGATGCTGGTGATCAGCAAGCAGCTCTCTTCGGTCAAGTTGGTTTCGATATAGGGGATGTTAAGTGTACCTACGGTACAGGGAACTTCGTCCTCATGAATACCGGTGCTACACCTGTAGAATCTAGACACGGTTTACTTACAACAATTTTCTACAGTTTTGAGCTTGGGAAAGCTGTTTACGCACTAGAGGGGAGTATATTTATTACAGGTGCTGCTATTCAATGGCTTAGAGACGGTCTTAAGATTATAGAGGTTGCAGGAGAAGTAGAACCTCTAGCTGAAGCAGCTCAAGATACAGGTGGTGTATATTTTGTACCTGCTTTCACAGGTCTTGGAGCACCTTACTGGGATCCTTACGCTAGAGGGCTTATAATAGGTATAACCAGAGGGACAGAGAGAAGACATATAGCTAGAGCTGTACTAGAATCCATAGCCTATCTAACGAGAGATGTTGTTAACGCTATGGAGGTAGACACAGGTTTCAATGTGAAGATTCTTAAAGCTGATGGAGGTTTATCTAGGTCGAGTTTCTTAATGCAATTCCAAGCAGATATCCTAGGGGTGAAAGTTGTTAGACCTCTAGTTCTCGAAACAACATCTCTAGGTGTAGCTTACCTAGCTGGTCTAGCTCTAAGTGTTTGGAAGAATTTGGAGGAGATCAAGAAGAATTGGAGAGCTGAGAAAATCTACGAACCTAGGATGTCTTCAGAGGATAGAGAGAAACTCTATAGAGGGTGGAGAGCAGCTGTTAAAAGAGCTTTAGAATGGGCTAAAGAAGTTCCCTGGGCATACGGATACTGAAGATACCTAGCTATCGATGATCTTTATGGATAGGCTTAGAGTAGCTATAGTAGGTGCAGGTATCGTAGGGGCATCGATAGCAAGGATCTTGAGCTCGTACCAGAACGTAGATATTCTATTGATAGATAGGGAACCTGATGTTGGTTGGGGATCGAGTAAAGCCAATACATCGATTATACATCCATGTCATGAAGAAGACCCTAGGGTACATCCGTTAAGAGCTGAGCTATGTTTAAGAGGTAACAAGCTTTGGAGAGAATGGGTAGAAGAGCTAGAGATTCCAGCTAAATGGCCTGGAGAACTCATGATTTTCACTGATAGCGATGAGGAGAAGAGAGCTAGGGAGTTTCTAGAGCTAGCTAAGATGAACAAGGTTCCCGGGGTTAGGGTTGTAGATAGAGAGGAGCTGAAGATCCTAGAACCTAATGTAGGTAGCGTAGTTTTAGGAGCTCTATACGCACCAACAGCAGGTATTATCTCTCCATTCGAAGCTGTTATAGCTATCGTTGAGAACGCTGTTGATAACGGGGTTAAGCTCTTGACAGAGACCTACGTAGAGAAGGTTAGGGTTTCAAGCGGGAGAGTTCTAGGTGTTGAAACGAGTAGAGGTTTTATTGAAGCAGATATAGTTATCAATGCATCAGGTATCTACGCTGACAAGATATCGCATACAGCTGGAGTTGAACTAGATTTCAAGATAGTTCCTCGTAGAGGTGAGTACGTATTATTCGATGAAGATGTAGATGTTAAGCCTACTAAGATACTCCACACAACTCCTATACCTAGAACTAAAGGTGTTTACGCTATAACAACAGTCCACGGAAACTTAATGATAGGTCCGACAGCTGAGGATCTACCTATCGATGCTAAAGAAGATCTATCTACTACAGTGGAAGGTGTAGAGTATGTACTTAGAGAAGCTAGGAAACTACTCCGAAGCGTACCCCCGAAATCAAGGATTATAAGGATGTTCGCAGGTCTAAGACCGGAACCTCCCGGAGGTCAGTGGCTTATCAAGGTATACGAAGATCCGTGGGGATTCGTAAACGTAGCAGGGATAAGATCTCCAGGGTTAACAGCTGCTCCAGCTATAGCTGAATATGTTGTTAAACTGATTGAGGATACATACGATATCAAGCTTGCTAGGAAAAATTCGTGGAGTAGGTTCAGGAGAGATATGGTTAGGGTGGGGAACAAGAGCTTGGAGGAGGTGGATAAGCTTATAGAGAAGAACCCTGACTACGGAGAGATAGTGTGTATATGTAAATCTGTTTCTAAGGCAGAGGTTCTAGAAGCTGTAGAGAGGATCTTGAAGATAGGTGCGAAAGTAACTCTAGACGGTATAAAGTTCAGGACCTACGCAGGTTTTGGGAAATGTCAAGGATCTTTCTGTAGATGGAGAATAGCTTTGCTTATCTCCGAGAAGTTAGGTATACCTCTAAACGAGGTTGTGGTTAAGAAGAGTTCCTACGGTATAGGGGATGTGAAGATGCTGTGGAGAGAAGCTATCTAGAGGTGGTCTAAGATGAAGATACTGAACTACGATACGGTAATCATAGGTGGAGGACCTGCTGGAATTGCTGCAGCTATAAGGACAACTGAGCTAGGTTTGAAGAGTGTATTCTTAGAGAATAGAGATGTTCTTGGAGGTATACCTCTGCAATGTGTACACCCTGGGTTCGGTCTACACTACTTTAGAGAAGATTTAACGGGTACAGAGTTCATAACGAGGTTAATAGATAAGCTTGAGAAAACTGGTGTAGAGTATATAGTTAAAGCGTATGTTCATAGTGTTGAGTATAAGGATTTCGATAAGAAGATTGTCAACGTTATAACACCTAGAGGTGTTCTAAAGATAAACACCAAAACTGTTGTATTTACAACAGGTGCTAGAGAAAGACATATCTTCGAGATAGGCGTGGTCGGCGATAGACCTGATGGGATCTATACAGCAGGAGAAGCCCAGACACTTATGGATATCTACGGAATTCTCCCAGGAAAAGAGGTTGTGATCGTTGGGTCAGGTGATGTAGGGCTTATAATGGCTAGGAGATTCGCTTTAGAAGGAGCTAAAGTCAAGGCTGTTGTAGAGATTCTTCCGTATCCAGGAGGTTTGATGAGGAACGTTATGCAGTGTTTAATCGATTTCAATATACCTCTACTTCTCCAACACACGGTGGTGAAGGTTGTTGGTAGGAAAAGGGTTGAGAGAATTGTTGTAGCTAAAGTTGATAAAGATTTGAAACCTATTAAAGGAACAGAATTTGAAATACCTTGCGATACCCTTGTGATCTCAGCAGGTCTTAGACCTTATATAGATCTACTCGAGAAGTTAGAGGTTGTTGTAGATCCATCGACAGGAGGACCTGTTGTTAACGAATACCTTGAGACCAGTGTTCCAGGGGTATTTGTAGCAGGAAACGCTTTAGTTATAAACGATCTCGTTGACTATGCAGTTGAGCAAGGTGAGCTAGCGGCTGAAGGTGTTAAAATCTTTATCGAGAATAACGGGATACCTACAAAAACTTGGAGAAAGATTAGGAAAGGTAAGAGTATAAGGTTAGCTGTACCCCATATGGTTAGCGGTGAAAGAGATGTTATTCTCTATGCAAGAGTTTCGATACCTGAGAAAAATGTTTTTGTAGAGATACCTGAGATAGGGTTTAAGATGTTTAGTTTCGGTGTAAGACCTGCTGAAATGCTAAGGCTTAGACTAGGTAAAGAGATGTTCAGCAAACTCTCTGATAATGTTAACGAGATTACGTTAGAGGTGAAACCTAGATGAAAACAGCAGAACTTGTATGTATTGTTTGTCCAGCTAGCTGTAACCTAAAGGTGTATCTAGAGGATAACGATTTGAAGATCGAAGGAGCTTCATGTCCTAGAGGTGTAGAGTTTGCTAAAAACGAGGTTATGAACCCTGTTAGATACGTTATGAGTGTTGTTAAGGTTAGAGGAGGGGATATGCCTACAGTATCTGTTATAACTCGTAAACCTGTTCCGAAGGATTGTATATGGAGAGTTATGGAGGCTCTAGCTAACGTAGAGATCGAGGCTCCTGTAGAGATAGGGGATATAGTTCTGAGAGATATATGTGGAACAGATATCGTAGCTACGAGAAGAGTTAAGAAATTGTAGATAGCGTTACCTTGGTGAATCTATGTGAAGATACTGGTTACAGGTGGTGTAGGCTTCGTAGGGGGGTATATAGCTAAGTACTTAGCTGAGAAAGGGTTTGATGTAGTTGTTGTTGATAGTATGGAGAGGTGTAGTAGATTCTATGTAGATATTCTCGAGAAGCTAGGTATACCTATAGCTAGATCCGATGTAAAGGTTTACGAATGTTGTAGAGGATTCGATGTTGTTATCCATGCAGCTGCATATATAAGCGTGGCAGAGTCTATAGAGAAACCTGTTGAGTATATAGATAATAACGTAGTTTCAACAGCTGCTATAGCTTACAAAGCTGCTAAATCTATGTCTAAGTTTATATACATAAGCTCTGCATCTGTTTACGGAAACCCTGTTAAACTACCTATACCTGAGAACCACCCGCTTAACCCTTTATCACCTTACGGTTTAAGTAAACTCTTAGGAGAGTTAGTTGTTATGAACTTCGGGAAGGTGTACGGTTTGAGATACTCTATCCTAAGGCTATTCAATGTATATGGACCGGGGCAGAGTAGGGATTACGCAGGAGTAGTATCGATATTTATAGAGAGAGCTTTGAAGAACCTACCTCTAGTTATCTATGGTGATGGGAATCAGACAAGAGATTTCATCTACGTTAAAGATGTTGCTGAAGTTATTACAAAGTTTATAGAGAAGGATCTATTTGTAAACGATGTCTATAACGTAGGGACAGGTAGACCTATATCGATCAACGAGTTAGCTAGGAAGGTTATGGACGTGGTAGGTAGGGATGTTGATGTAGTGTACCAACCTGAGAGACCCGGAGATGTAAAGCATAGCTATGCAGATAACAAGAAACTCCTATCGGTTATAAACATAGATTTTACACCGATAGATACAGGTCTTAGATATACAGTCGATTTCTACAGAACGTACCTCGAGAATATATCTAGCTAAGATATGAAATCTATGGATAACTTCGTCAATATCCTCGGTATCCTCGAACCGTTCCTCATATCTATCTCTATCAACCCTCTAACCTTCCCATCTTCGTGGATAACAGCATAGCTAGAGGAATTCCCTACAATACATGCATGATTCGGTATAACCCTAACTTTCTCGCCTACCCTCACACTAGGATCCATCGATATATCAGCGATACCAACTTCTTCTGAAAGTTTTACAAGATATACATCTAGATGTTCAGCTAATCTCCCGAAACCTCTTAAAACCTCTTCTCCATGAGCACCTCTATCAAGTCCTAGATACTTAGACCCTACATTAACTATAGCTATCTTCCCATCCGAATGCTCAGGTATACTGATAATAGTTGATAGAATTGTTAAAGCGCAATCATTTAACGTTGCTATTCTGAATACCTCTACCTGAATCCTATCTAGATAAACAAAGTTCCCTGGGAATAGATGGGTATACGTAGGATCTTCTATATCGTGTTTGAGTGTCGGTGTTGAACCTGTACCCACGATCTCTAGATCGAAACCTTTCCTCGATAGCTCGCTAACCACCCTACCTATTGCTTTAGATACTTTTCTAGCTACAACCTCTACTTCTTGAGGAGTTTTAACGCTATAGACATGACCTGGATGGGTGACTACACCAACAAATCTAAGCTTGGAAAACCTCTGCATCTTCGAAAGGAAATCTACAACATGTTCAGGTTTTACACCGAATCTATGCAAACCTGTATCGATTTTAACAACATAGTCAAGCTCTAAACCATACCTCTTCAGCTGATCATCTATAAAAGCAGCAACTTCGAGATTATCTATCCTCAGTACAACTCTAACACCTTGTTCAACAATATCTAAAACTCTAGACAAACTCTCTTTATCAGCTACATAAACATTACCCAACATCAACATTTTCGCTATCTTCTTCTCAACAAGAACTTCTGCTTCATCAAGAGTTCCAACAGTAAACCCATCAGCTCCATATTCACATTGAATTCTAGCTATATATGAAGACTTATGTGTTTTAACCATAGGCCAAATCTTTTTACCGAACTTCTTAGCCATAGAGAAGTACTTCTCTAGATTCTTCCTAACCCTAGCTATATCTATTAAAACCATAGGTGTTGGAAGATCGTATACATCCATAAAACTGTCGCCTAAGTAACAATACAAATGTTTAAAGCTCTTAAAATACCTCTTCTCTATTACTAAAAGTATGTATGTCTAGAGGATATTTACGGAGCTTTAACCTTAGTTTAAGTAAAGAGCTTTAGACATATCTTAAGTATTTCGAAGAAATGGTGTAGAGGGATCCAGGGCTGATCTACGGTAAGCGGCTTAGCAACCAGCTTATCCCTGGACCCCGGATATATGTTAGTTTCTTAAAGAGTTCTTAAACGTTGGTACTTCTTGAGCATGGGATGCTGGGTAAGCTTATATAATGTGAAGATATAGATTCTCCGTATAGGTGTTATTGTGGGTTTGGATATATATTTAAAGCCTATTGGTGTTGTTGTGAAAGGTCTTGAGGATTCTGGTGAGGGTAAGGTTACCAGGTCTAGGTATGAACAGATTTCCGTTATTAAGATCTTTGATGAGTTTGTAGAAGGTCTTGAGGGTCTTGAGGAGTATTCGCATGTAATAGTTGTCTACTGGATGCATAAGGCTGCAGAAGTTATGCTTAAGGTTAAGCCTTGGGCTGTTTCAGTAAATAAGGTGGGTTAGGGTTGTTTAAGTCTTTTTAGGGCTATGAGATATGCTGATGCCATGTGTCTGTCTAGTCTATGTTTCACCATTATTTCATCGTGTTCCCTAGAGCTTGTTGTCCCCTTCGGATCTACATACTCAACTTTTATATCGTATAGTGATGCTTTTAGAGCTATCATCTCTATTATAGAGCTTCTGAAGACTGTTTTCTTGTAGTTGTAGTTCTCATGCTTTCTATCACCACCCCTAACCCATAGAAGCTTTAGCTTGCCAAGAACCCCTGGGTCTTCTAAAAACAGTGTTTTCACACCTTGGTGATAGGCATAGCTAAGCATTTCGTGAACCTTCACACCTATAATACTTCTGGCACTCTTCCTTGGAAAACCTCTAGCTGTTGTCTCTCTAAACCAGAATGTATAGACATCTCTAAGGTTTTCACTACTATCAACTATCACTAAGTTGATTCTATCCATGTTCACATCTACACCGCCATAGAGCTTGCCCTTGTTTACCTTAACTCTTGCCATGTGCTTGTGGTAGAAGTCTATTGGTATTGTTATCTGCACTTCTCCGCAAACCCATAGCCTGTCTTTCCTAATGCCGTAGCTCTTTATAACTACTCTTCCTGCATACTTTTGCCTCTCCTCTAACACCTTGTCTAGTAGAAGCCTATAGCTTTTTGGTACTGTAGGCTTTACCACATCTCTATAGCTATTCTTGCTGTAGTCCACTGTTGTTATGTAGAACTCGTAGCCAGGCTTAAGGGTTATGTTTCTAGCTGGGTACTCTAACTCGCTCTGCTGAAACATTAGCCAATTAGAAAGCTCAACGCTTTTAAAGTCCATTTTGAGCTGTCTACAAGACTCATAAATGCTTCTAACAAGCACAATTACTCCATCAGCATACCTCCTATTGGGAATAAACCCATAGACTACTCCCCTAAAAGTGTTCTTCCAGCCAATATCAGTACCTGGGAGAACTGGAGACTGCTTAGCAACACTAAGAAGCTTATGTGTAGCAATCTTAAATAACCATGCAGTAGATAAAAACCTCTTCGCAACATCACAACAAACATTAAACGGAAACGTAAGCGTTATGTAGGTCATCTGGGGAATCCCTCAAGAAGATTTATAGGCTTCTGAAGCTTATATACTTATTGGTGACCCCGGGTTTCCGAGAACCGTGGCTGAACCGCGGTGAGGGAGCCTGGGGAGACCGTGAGGAGCCCGAGGGTGGCACTAAACAACCTTAAAACACCATAAATAACCGCTCTCGGGTGAACGGTATCGAGAGATTTCCTGTTGTCGGTATTTTTGCTACAAGATTCTCTCCAAGACCAAACCCTATTGGTGTAACTGTAGTCGAGCTTATCTCGGTAGAGAAGTCTTTGATCAAGGTTAAAGGGTTGGATGCTTGGACAGGAACACCAGTTCTAGATATCAAGCCCTATGACTACTTCGATATCGTTAAAAAACCTAGGGTTCCATGGTGGTTTAAAGAGATGTGGAGTAAGTGGAAATATAAATGGAGATATGAAGAGATAGCTCCGTGGCTAGGTCCGTGTACAGAAGACTAGCTCAATATTTACTATCCTAACACCTCGACTAAAACTACGTAAATATCAATCACTCTGAAACTTCTGTCTACGAGAGTAGTAATAGGGTCGCGAAGAAAGGTAAAGACATAAGGTGTTTATAGGTATTGCTAGATCTTGAGAAAGGTCTATGTTTTGAAGTACCTAGTTTGCTCAAGGATATAGAGCTCTATCTCTAGGTATACTGATTTACACTTATAACTGTGGTTATGATGGATGCTAGCTGTATTTTCACAAGTTTCTCGATAGGTACTATATAGTATTTCGAGTACTTCTTGAATAGCTCTACGTAGTTAACTATTCTCTTATATATTTCTTCTCGTAGAGATTCTAGAGAAGGTGTTTTTATTCCTGAGGATATTTCGAAGTTTATAGCTCTGTATAGAAGTCCATATCTAAGAGCTGTATCGAATAATGTAACTGTGTATGCGTTAAATATCTGTGCAACGGTAGCGCTTTCATCTAGTTTAGGATCTTCTTCAACCCATTTCTTCTCAGCTTCTAAACTCTTCTTACTAACTTCAACAAAGTATGTTATCGATTCGTAGAACGGGTTATCACTAGATATGTAAGGTTTCAACTTCTCTACGTAGCTCTCGATCTCCGTGATGATTTCTTCTTCTTTTCTAGTAGCTAACCTTAGGATCTCTCTTCTAGGTATACCTACAGATGTATCGTTATCGAGTCTATCATCGTATATGTATGGGACTTCGCTTACAAGTTCGAAAACTTTTGGGTTAACTTTTTTAGCATAGTCGTAGCTGTTACCTCCATGCTTAATAATATCTATAGGTGGTTTCTCTAAGTATTTCTCGTACCAATCATAGATATCCTCTGTACTAGGCATAAGGAATACACCTTCGTAAAGCTTCCTTACATATGGAGCTTCTGGTTCACCTCTATGTATAGGAATCCCCAAGGTTTTCGGGATACTGTACAGTATTTCGAGAACTTCTCTACCCAGATCTCTCGTTAAGTAGTAGTATGTACCTGAGAACCCTGCATTATGAAGACTGTAGATATGCGTTGGTTTCCACATATCTATAAGCTTCATAAGAGCTTTTGTTTCTGGAACAGGGTTATCGAATCTAAGGTTTTTGTAGTGTATAGGGAAACTCCACTCAACTTGTTTATATCCTGGAGATCTGTAGTAGTTTAAAGCATATTTAAGAAGATCGAAACCACCTTTAAACCATCCTTCGTTAAGTTTAGCACCGAAAACATCAGCAATCTTCACTATAACCCAGGTAGACCCCAGTTTCTTAAGCAGATCCCTATCCCTAGCCAGTATCTGTGTTAAAAACTCTAACGTTATAGATCCTACAGGTTCATTTGGATGTGGAAATCCGAAAGCCAGAACGATTTTCTCATCACCACCTCTTACAACAAGAGCTTCAACAGGATCACCACTTCTCGAATAGCCGACCTCTATAAGCTCGGCTATATCTCTATTCTCCTGAACATACCTCCTACTACTACTCCTAAGCTCTTCAACAGTTAGAAATTCGTTAACAGGGTATACAAATTCTAGAGATCTATAGACTACCTCTCTAATCGAGTTCATATCCATAGCTACACCATCTCTTCGAGAACTATAAGAGATAAAAGAGGTATATATCTAGTATCTATAGGTTCGCTGAGAAGAAGGGTAAGGTTGTGGAAAAAATGTGGATTTGGGAAGAGGTTTACTTGGATAGAGCCTCTATTATTAGTTGACAGAACTCCGGTAGATCGTCTGGAACTCTTGCTGTTATTATATTGCCATCTCTAACAGCTGGTTCATCTACAAATATTGCACCTGCGTTTACCAGATCATCTTTAACTGCTCTGTAAGCTGTAACTCTTCTCCCTTTGACGAGACCAGCTGATATAAGTACCTGAGGTCCGTGGCATATAGCTGCAACTATCTTACCTCTATCGTGTACTTCTCTAACGAATTTAAGAACATCTTCATCTATTCTCAAAGCATCTGGTGAAAATCCTCCAGGGATTATAAGAGCGTCTATATCGTCTGGTTTAACTTCGTGAAGCTCTTTGATTACGTATCTCTCACCAAGACCGAATACTTCTAGAGGTATAGGTGTTCCATATCTACCAGTTACAGGTTTACTAGGGTCAGCAGGTCTTGGATGTAAACCTTTTCTAACAGGTATGATTATAACTTCTGCACCTTCTTCGCTAAGCCTTACGAATGGGTATAGAAGTTCTATATCTTCAAACTCGTTAGCAGCAATAATTGCTACAACCTTGCCTTTCAACCTAGTTTCAGGACCTGTTCTCTTAACGAAACGCATACAAATCCCAGATAGTACTAATCGTTAGTGTGTTATATATTTTTTGATGACGTTGGATATAGATTCAGGTAATCTATTGGTATAGTGTTTCTGGGAATAGAGGTTTTGCTCCTTTTGCTTTGAATTCGTTAACTATCTTCTCCTGCTCATCAAGCGATAACTTTCTGAATCTCTTACCTGCGCTTAGTATCATCGGCCACAACCTTATATCCCCAGCCATAGGGTATGTAGAGACAGGTTCTTGTGATAATGTGTACCAAACAGCTTTATCTATATCTTCTTGGTTATCGAAAGGTTTATACCATGTTGTGTATTTCTTCTCTTCACCAGGTAAGTATCTCCTCATAGCGATGGACTTTATAGCTATTACACCGATGTCTCTATCCATAGCGATCTTTAGAACAGGTCTGAAATCGTTTTCAGGTCTAGGTATAGTCATAGCTGCTGCGTATACAGGTATAAGGATTGTATCAAAATCAAACATCTCTAAAGCCTTTAAAGCGATCCTCATATCTGCATGAACTGTTATACCGATATACTTTATGAGACCTTGGTCTCTAGCCTCTAGGAAAGCTTTTGCAGCTCCTTTCTCGCTAAAGATAGTGTTCAACTCTTCTAAAGATTTTACAGCATGGAATTGGTATATATCGATAGAATCTACACCAAACCTAGATAGAGTAGTTCTAAGTTCTCTCCAAGCACCTTCATATGTTCTCTCAAGAGTTTTCTCAGCTATGACAAGTCTATCCCTATACTTCTTGATTAGCGGACCTAGCCTAACCTCAGCTTCTCCATAACTCGGAGCTATATCAATCATATTGAGGCCCTCCATAATAGCATTCTCAACAGCTTTAACAGCTTCAACAGGGTCTGGGTAGACACCTGGTCCATAACCACCTATTGTAAGGATAGAAACTTTGAAACCTGTTCTACCTAACCGTCTATACTCCATACATCATCAACCTAGGTATATTGGTGGATATCTCATTCCTCTCAGAGTTTAAATATGTTTGGGGAGATACTCGGTTTATAGATCTATGTATTAGATGTTTAAAGTTTTAAATAATTCTACAAGTGTTTGCATAGATTGGCGATGTATATAGTTTCTCAGTTCAAGCTTGAGAGGAAGGAGAGACTTGGGGGTATACATGGATAAGAAACCTGGTAGAGCCCATTCTCGTTCTTTCCAGATGCTGTTCTAACAGCTAACTATACTGGTTTTAGTGTTGCTGAAGCTACTAGGAATTAAAATGTTATGTTTAAGATAGGTTTGAAGTAGTTAGACGATTTCAATGTAGATGGTGTTGATGTTCCTTCTTTCGGTGTACCCAATTTAACACTAGGTATGCCTATCCTTCTATTCGTAATATATGAGTATACCAAGAACATGTTCAGAAGACCTTTCGCAATACTTTTAACAGGTAATATTAGCAAAGTGCCAGCTGTAAGCATTATTGAGTAGACCACGGGGTTAGAGAGTACTGATAAAAGCTTTTCCCAGGCACCTGGATAAACATGGTTTTTTACTAGCTGTAGCCACCCCAAGAACACTCCTCACCACATCATCAACAGTATCAGCCTTTTTAGCAATGCCAAGTTTAATGGCCTCTGAATCATCTATAGCCCTGGCATTTACAACCATATCTGAAGCAAGCTACCTAATCTCCTCCCAATCTCCACACATTCTGACCATGAAGAAGGTAAGCAAAGACCTCATAGCTTCGGCAGTCTTCTCGTCATAGGGATACGGCTTTACAGCTCCAATAGCAGAGCCAGAGCCAGAGCCCATGTACAAAGCCTTGCAAGAGAATGTAACTATTGTTGCAGCTGAATACGCTTGAGAGCTTGGGGGGACCCGCAAGATGCAAAGCATATCTGCTTGAGAAACTACATTCACTATTTTCTGTGCTGAAGAAAGGTACCCACCATTGCTTGAAATAGCTAGTACAACAAGGTCATAGCCTTTACACACATCAAAAGCTTTTTTAACAAATGTAACAGCACCCTCATCTATAGCCATGTCTAAGTGTACAACACAAACACTATTACCACCCTCACTACTAACAGAAGACATAAAGAGTATGAAAATAGCTGTACACACGACTAGGAGTAGGATGAGTATTAGCAAAGCCCTTAGCTTTCTATGAGTATACACGTTAAACAGCTTCTCATGTTAAGCAACAGGAATTAAGGTTTATAAAGCTTTGCAATAGCATTGATACTGGGGGCAGGCGTAGATATAGCTTCCCTAATACTAGCAATACTTTTTACAATAATTGTACTCGCTATAGTGCTTACCCATGTAAAGGTTGTACCAAAGTACAGAAGATCAGTACTAGGATGCGAAATGGCTTGCCAAACCTTCATAGCAAACACAAAGCTCTGAAAAGCTTCAGAAGCTAAGGACTTGAGCTTCTCAGGCTCAGGAGGGTTATAGAAAGTATCTTGAAGCTCAATAGCATTAAATACTGTGTAGTACTTCTGCCTAGCCATGCAAAAACCACAGCAACCAATGTAAAGCATATCAACACCCATTATGAAAAATAGTAGTTAAGAGTACTAAGTACTTAGATATAAAGCTATAAAGAGTTCCTAACTTCAAACAACTAAGTCACTTAACAATGCGGTGCACTAGCATTTAGCAAAAATTATCCAGCTTAACCTTTATAATAGTTGTTTAGCACACAAATCTCTGTCTCAGCTAATATTCTTGTCTTGTGTAGTAGTGATTAACTATCACGTACTGCATTATGTTATAGTGTTGCTGTGGACTGTGTTTTTCTGATTAGCTCAAGCACTCTGTTGATAGTCTCTTCATCTGTTCTGCAAATAGCTGTTAATTCTTTTAGTCTTTTAGTGTTGTTTTCAGCTATGCACTTAACGTCTTCATCAAGTTGAATTAGTGTTTTAAGTGATTGCTCTGTGTTTGCAGGGTCTATGAGGTACCTCTTCTTACCAACCCTAACCTCTGAGACAAGGCCTGTTCTAATGAGTATCCACACATGCCACTCTATAGATGCTCTACTACCAAGCTTTAGAAGGTCGTAGAGCTTAATCGCACCACTGTTAGTGATAACCTCATATATTGCTCTCCTTAGCGGATGGTTTAGCGCCTCTTCCTTCTCTATCTTAATCCTCAGAAGCACTAGTATAGGTAGTGGGATAACCCTCTTAACCTTATCGATGAAGTCCTTTAGCTTATCCTCAAAAGCTCTATATATAGAAGTAGCAACACCTACAACAGCTACAGCAACTAGCAAGGGTGTTAAGGAAGCTTGTGAAGTACTTACAGAGGGCTTAACACTCATAACAGCTCTTGCAATTCTATTCAACGCATCTCTATCTTTGTATATGCAGTAAAGCCACACATCACTATAATTAATGATGCTGTTGCCTACATCAACATTTCCAACAATATCAGTTGCTACTAGTGTTGCTTGGGAAAGGTTAACTGATTTGATAAGCTCTAGACCTATAGAGATATTTGTTGCTAAAACAACGACTATAGAGTTTCTAGGCACTGTGTTTATCTGCCATGGGAATAAAATGGGTCCGGATATATTTGGGTACATCTTTGTAAGAGTCTTAGCAGTTTCATAGCCACAGCTATCAAAGACTATGTAGGTATAGGAATAGGCTAGAACAACCATTGCTATTAGCAAGGTTAGCAGAGCTAATATGGCTATAAGGAGTAGCGGTGCAATTAAGTTGCTTAATCTTTTCAATCTCTAACCCCTTTAAGAGTATCTCCATAGAGGACAATAAAGCTTTGTAATTTATAAAGATTTCAATTTATGAAAATAATTTATAAAAGTTTTCTGCACAGGAAGAAGTTATTGAAAGGTGTTTAAACGTGGATAGAGGCGCTGCCATGGCTACTCTAATCCTTTTCTCAGCTCTACTAGCATTCGTTAATGCATCTGTATACAGCTACCAAACAACTCTAGAAGTAGCTTTAGCTACATCCACACCCCTCAAGGTATTGGAGTCCTCAACATGTTTTGGATTCACAAACATAAGTTTATCAGCCATACCCAGGGAACCAAAGTGCTTAACATCCTCTGGAAGTGTTGTTTATGAGAGCTTCGAGTTCTCTCTAAACCTATCCATAGGCACGTGGATTATTGACCTTGGCTACCTATACTACAGAGCACCAGTGGATAGCATAATGCTTGTAGTTGTTGAGAAGCCTTTTAAACTTATTAATGCGACGCTGGTTATGGAGGGTAAAGAAGAGGCTATATCCATAGATCTAAACAGCTTAGAGAAGATACAGATGGCTATGAAAGCATCTGAAGCAATCTATAGACTAGCACTCATTGCAAAGACCTACAAACCCGGAACAGACATCATTAGGATTGGTTTCTACCTAGAAACACCCTAGCAAAGAGCAAAACCTTTTAAACAATTCTTCACCGCCTGACTATAACATTTATAAGCTTAGCAATGAACTGGTTTCTTAGTGAAGTAGTTGAAATGGGTGTATGAAGAGATGAAGAGATTTGTACCAGTAATAGCTCTAGTAATAGCAGCAGTAGTACTAGGAGCTGTAAACGCCACAGTATTCGCATATAGATGGATGCAGGGCAAAGTAACAGTAGAAGGACCAGCAGAGGCTAGAGGAGCTGCATGTGTAGGCTTCTACAGCTCAGCAACGCAAAGCGGGATCTCAACATACCTACCAGAAGCAGGCACAAACTACAATGCACAGACATACGGCACTAACTATATAACTGTAACCCCAGGGCAGATAGTGTGCGAGTGGACTGTAGGTGCAACAACACACAAGCTCTACGAAGGCATAACTGTTGAGATACCCATAACAGTTGGTTCATGGTACATAAAGGACTTCTACGGCTTTGGATACTACGGAGGAACAACACCAGTGTATGTCTATATAAAGGTTGAGCAATCAATAGCTGATTCAAACATTGCCACAGCATACCTATACATCTATAATGCATCATCAGACCCAATCTCATTAGTTACTAGAGTAAACCTCCTCAACTCAGAGTTAGCGACTATAAAGCTTAACCCAGGCATTGGTCTACAACTAGACCTATTCATCAATGCAACAGCAACAGCAACAACAACAGCAGAATTCAAGGTAGGGTTCTACGCAACCTACAGCAGCACAGAAACACCTAGGTAGCTGATAGCTAATGAATAAAAACAAAAATGTTTTTAACTCAATACCCTTTTTCACTATATCCCCTCTCTTCACATCTATGCCAAGATACAATAGCTATTGATGGCGATGCTGTGAAGCGGTATGCCTATGAATAGCAAGACCCTATATGCTACTTTTATTCTCATACTTGTAACTCTCTTCTCCACACTTTCCTTCCTTGTCTATGCATCTGTGTTTACGTATAGGTGGGTTTCTGGATACGCAAATATTTCTCCTCCTGTTGTCTGGTTTGAGGATCCCAAAACACCAAACGTTAGTGTTTCTCTCTATAACTACAAGACTAGCGCCGTTGTAAATGTCTATGCAAGAAATGCTGGATTAAGGCTTGTTAATGGGAGTGGTATTGTTGGCGATCTCAGGAACTCTACATATGTTAACCAGTACTTTACACTCTATCCAAGCGAAAAAAAGTACTGTGACTATTCTACCACTAGCGATGGTACAGGATTATATGTGCAGGGAAACCCTAGTGGTGGGCTTTACGGTGGCTGTACGCTTGGGTATAGGTATCCTCCTGGAGCATTTACCAGCATATCCTTTGTAGCCCTTATGAAGACTACTGATACTGATCCAGCATATGGTATTAGAGGTATATCACTATGGAGTAGCACAACAGGTTACTACTACTTAGCTGGGATAAAGAATAACGATAGGGGCTGGTTCTTCGGAATATACAAGTATGCAGGGTCAACTATTAACGAGCCTGGAGGACCATCGTTACCAGCACTAAGGAATGTGACGATAGCTAGTGCCACTAATTACTGGTTTGCAATATCATTTACAGCTATTAGGAATCCTGATGGCAGTGTTACTCTAAAGGCTTGGCTCTACAATATCTCAGCTGGAGGCAGATTAGTAGCATATGTAGAGGTTACTGATAGAACATCTCCTATATACCCAGACAACTTTGGCTTAACAGTATATCAAATAAAGCAACAGCCTACAGCAATATTTCAAATTCTTGGCTTCACAACCTCGAATTATGTAATAATTGTTAGAGGTTTGGTCTACTGCTGCAATGTTTATGTATATGACTCTGCAGGTAACGTCATAGGCTATGGGCATGCGAACAAATCTGGCGTCGCTACATTAACGCTTACAAATCCAGCAACAGTTAACCCAACTGTTAAGGTTGTGTGTAATGGTACTAGCTACACTATTCCTCTAAGTGTTCTCCTAGGAGGAAATATATACGAGGTTTTCTGGTGGTTCCAAGGAACAATACTAATGGTGTACACAAACATGTTGAATTACAAGCTTAGTGGATGGCTAAAGGTGTTAAGTGTTTCGTGTACTGGGAGTATATACCGTGTTGAGCTCTGGTTAAGAAATGCGACAACTAGTAGCAGTAGAATTATTGTTATG
>Ga0272445_1001387_pt1 | contig 19018 bp, 13 predicted proteins | sample YNPCB0031_FD_194404 | JGI IMG/M metagenome (GOLD analysis project Ga0272445, IMG submission 194404) | Hot spring sediment microbial communities from Yellowstone National Park, WY, United States - YNP-CB-003-1 | ecosystem: Environmental > Aquatic > Thermal springs > Hot (42-90C) > Sediment... | reverse complement strand
ACTGTTACAAGCACTGATGTTAATTTGGAGGATCCGACTGGCTCAACTTGGAGTGATGGCTCAACATGCATAGGCTGGGTTGACAACCACGCTAACGGCGAACTGGACGTCACCGACGTTATGTACATGATTGAGGCTGACGGTTCATATAGGTCCTGGCAGGTTCAATCCATCTCAGCTGGCCCGCCAGTCTCTGTAACGCTGTTTAGGCAGAAGTGGATATTCCACATAAGAACAACAGATGCTGCTGGAAACCCGATACGCTTTGTTGATGAAGGCGGTAGCATAGTCGACACCTTCGACGTTTATGACGCAGAATACTCCTTCAAACGTGGCCTTGTTCAGGACCAGGCTGGTAGTCCCATGTGGATGTTCTACAAGCCACTGTTTGACCAGATGAACAGCGACCCATTCGCCAGCAACACAACCCACCCAACAGCCATGGACCTAGCCCACCTAATAGACAACGCCATAGAAGTCAGCGGAAACGACCTAATAATCAACCTAGGCATAATCTTCCCTGAAACCGCCTTCAAACAAATCCTAAGCCAGACATGGGCATCCATGGTAAGCAAGCAATTCTCAATAAGCATTGGATGCTGGAACGGAGACCTATACACAGACAGCAACGGCGACGGATATCCAGACTGGTGGACAACTGTAAGGCGCAAAGCCCGATCACCATACGACGCCACAGCCACCATACCGAGGCCTCCAGGCGTAACCTTCACAAACGGCTACCGCTACGTTGGAACAGGACCATACCGCGTAATAACCTTCGACTCAGTAACCTACAAGGTTGAACTTGCAAAGAACCCATACTACTGGGGCGGATGGACAGGCAAACACTTAGACAAAATAGTCATAAGATACATCTCAGATGACGATACAAGAATAAACGCCTTCAAGGCAGGCGAAATAGACGTATGCGCAGTGCCACGCGCTAAAATGTTCGAACTCCTAGACCCAGTTACAGGAGAACCAACAATACCGGGCATAATAACAATAAAGAAGATCAGCCCAGCTCTCAGCATGGACGCACTACACTTCACATTCACACTTGACCCAGAAAGCCCCTACGTGCCCGAGAGAACAGACACACACGAACCATTGCCAAACTTCTTCAACAACACCCATGTTAGAAAGGCCTTCTGCTACGCCTTCAACCACACAATGTACATTAAAGATGCATGGTTCAACGAGGCCATATGGAGAAACAACATGCTAGTCTATGGGCTTGTTCCAGACTACTACGACCCAACCTGTGGAGGGTACGACATAAACCGCGCCAAAGCCATTGACGAACTGAAAGCGGTAGTATTTCCAGACGGTAAAACACTATACGATACAGGCTTCACAATAACATTAGCCTACAACGAAGGAAACACCCAGAGACAAATAGCATGCCTCATGATTAAAAACTTCTTTGAAAGTCTAGGCTCCCAGTTTGTCGTAGACGTCGTTTCGATAACTTGGGATGCCTACCTAGACGCGTTTGAAGCGTTCCAGCTGCCAATTTGGAGCATAGGATGGCTTGCAGACTTCGCTGATGCAGACAACTTTGCAAGGCCATACATGCACAGCTACGGAGACTTCGCATACTTCCAAAACTACACAGCAGACAACGGATACGGAACCCGCAAAGACGAAATAATAGACATGGCGCTAAAAACGCCTGACGGTCCAGCAAGAGCAGCCCTATACAAAGAACTACAACAAATATATTATAATGACGCGCCGTTCCTGCCAATTGACATACCAATAGGAAGAAGATGGTGCTGGTACTGGGTTAAAGGCTGGTACTACAATGCGCTTTATCCAGCCCAATACTACTACAGCATGTATAAGGAGGACACATGCTGGTACAACATAAGCGGACCAACACCAGGCGTGCCAGACGACGTAACAAACATGAGAGACGTAACATACCTACTACTCCACTTCAACGCAAAAGCCCCAGAACCAGGAAAGGCGCCTGACCCCAAGTGGGTAGGCACATACGGAGTAGGCGGCGTAGACCCATACGGAGACCGCGTCTGCAACATGAGAGACGTAACATTCACAATACTACACTTCAACCACCGCAACCAGCCATAAAAGTTAACCTCCCAAACCTCCCTTTTTTTATTTCAATAGTAAAAGATCGGTTTTTAAATCGGCAAAGTTATAAATTGCTCATAAGTTTCTAATTTAGGGAGCTAGATGGGCTTAAGAGAATACATAATTAGACGTTTAATTCTCCTAATTCCCGTAGCGTTAGGGGTTATAGTATTAATCTTTGCATTATTGCAGGTTGTTCCCCCAACACGCCGGGTATTCGTATTTTTATCTGGAAACCCGAGGGAGCTGAATCCCGAGGTCTTAAAGTCTTATATTCATATGTATGGATTAGACCAACCAGTATGGGTGCAATTTGCAGTATGGCTCAACCAGCTCCTTCATGGAAACCTCGGATTTTCAGAAATTACAGGTCCTGTGCTTGAAAATCTATTAAGAAGGGCTCCGGCAACAATAGAAATTGTGATATATTCTGCACCCTTAATAATACTAATTGGCATATGGGCCGGAGTGAATGCAGCTGTAAAAAGAGACAAACCCTTCGACCACGTTTCAAGAGTTTTATCAGTACTTGGCACTTCTATGCCGTCGTTTTTCTTCGGAATAGCCCTATCAGCCATATTTATAGCAACTCTAAAATGGACTGGAACTGGAAGATTATCGCCAAATTTGGACAGCCACTTGACAACTCTAAGAGGTTTAGGACAATGGCATGACTACACAAACATGGTGACAATAGATGCGCTACTCAACGGGAGATTAGACTACTTTATAGACGGTTTAAAACACTTAGTTCTCCCTGTAACAGTTCTAGTTTTCATCAACACAGCGACGCTTGTAAGAGTTGCAAGGTCAAGCATGCTTGAAGCTTTAAGTAAAACCTACATTATAGCGGCTAGAGCTAAAGGTTTATCACAGAAGGAAGTGGTTTACAAACATGCAAGAAGAAACGCCCTCATACCTGTTGTGACGCTTGCAGGCTTAATAGTTGGAGGGATGATGACTGGTCTGGTGATAACGGAGACTGTTTTTCAATTTCCAGGTTTGGGAAGCTGGGCTGCATACGCGGCTCAACGTTTCGACGTACCTGTAGTAGCGGCCTACGCGCTTTTCTCCGCAATAGTTTTTGTTTTAGCTAACCTGATAGTGGACATACTATACGCTTACATAGACCCAAGAATACGGTTAGGGTGAAAAAATGAAATTTAAGGTTCCAGAAAGACTGCAGCCGACAATCAGGGAAATAAAATTTATCTTGAGGAGAATAAAGGATACACCACTATCACTGTTTGGAATAGCTATTGTCATGTTCTTCGTCGTCATCGCGGCATTTGCACCTTTACTTGCCCCACCAGTGCCGGGTCTCAACCCCTACCTAATTCCGTCAGATCCAGCATTAGGCTTCAGGGTTGAACCATCCCCACCTTCGCCTAAACACCCCTTTGGAACAACACTGCTTCAACGGGACATATACTATGGCTGTATATGGGGAACAAGGTGGGCCTTTCAAGTAGCCTTAGAAGTAATAATACCAATAGTTGCTATCGGTGTGGTCCTCGGCTTAATTGCAGGATACTACGGAGGTGTCATAGACGAAATTTTAATGCGTTTTACAGACATAATATTGGCTTTCCCAGGCCTCATTTTGGCCATGTGCCTAGTAACAGTCCTAACTCAAGCGAACTGGACAACAATCGACTCAGTGCTCCTATCAATAGTCCTGATAGGATGGCCGGGCTATACAAGGCTTATCAGGGGTGAAACGTTAAGAGTTAGAAATGAGGATTACATAGAAGCTGCAAGGGCTTCTGGAGCATCAGACCTAAGAATAATGTTTCGGCACATACTACCAAACACAATTTACTCGATAATTATCGTGGCATCCCTCGATTTTGGAGGCATAGTTTTAACAACAGCCGCCCTAAGCTTTCTAGGGCTTGGAGCTCCAACAGGATGGGCGGACTGGGGAAGACTAATTTATGACGGCATGAGCTTCGTTTCAGGCGGCTTAAGATGGTGGTGGTCATGGGTATACCCGGGAGTGTTCATATCACTCTTCGTTTTAGGCTGGAGCCTCCTAGGCGACGCATTAAGAGACGTGCTTGACCCGCTTTACAGGAGGAAATAGGCATGGAGAAAGCTGTAAGCGACGAAATAATTAGGGTTGAAGACCTCTACCTAAACTTCTACACATACGAAGGCGTAGTGAAAGCCTTAGACGGGGTATCATTAGATATAAAGAGGGGTGAAATTCTAGGGGTTGTGGGCGAAACAGGCTGCGGGAAAAGTGTAACAAGCCTCTCAATTCTAAAAATAGTTGTTCCACCAGGAAAAATTGAGGGCGGCCGAATTAAGTTTAATGTTAAAGGGAAAACCTACAACATCCTTGAGTTCAACGAGCCAACAATGTCCAGGGTTAGAGGCAGATACATATCAATGGTTTTCCAAGAGCCGAGAGCAGCCCTAAACCCGGTCTACTCGGTCGGCGACCAAATAGGCGAAGTCTTCTACCTTCACAGAAAAGAGGAAATAATAAAAGCCGTGATAGAACAGCTTAAGAGGGAGATTGAAACAGCCAAAGGCTTCAGGAAACGTGTTTCAAGGCTTTACCTCTCACTTTATGAGGGGATGCTTAAAAATCCAAAATCTTTAAGGGTTAGGCTGGCGTCAAAAGTCCCAATCGTTAGAAGATTTAGAAACCTTATGAAGAAAGAAGTTAGAAAACGAACAGTGGAGCTTCTGAGAACACTTAGAATACCAGACCCTGAAAGGGTTGTGGACATGTACCCCCACGAGCTAAGCGGAGGCATGGCTCAGAGATGCGTAATAGCAATGGCGCTTGTGGCTAACCCAATACTGTTAATAGCCGACGAGCCTACAACAAACCTTGACGTTACAGTTCAAGCCCAAATCCTAGTCTTGATAAGGGAGCTTCAGAAAAAATTCGGCTCAACAATATTATACATCACCCATGACTTAGGGGTTGTGGCTGAACTCTGCGACCGTGTTGCTGTTATGTATGCTGGAAATGTTGTTGAAATAGCCGATGTCATGACCCTTTTCAAGGAGCCCCTACACCCATACACTCAAGGCTTGCTTGAATCCATCCCCCGGCCTGGAAAACCCTTCACATCCATACCTGGAGTTGTTCCAAGCCTTATAAACCCGCCGCCAGGCTGCAGATTCAACGAAAGATGCAAATACGCCATGGACATATGCTGGAAGCAAAAGCCCCCACTCGTAGAAGCTGATAAAGAGCATTACGTTGCATGCCACCTTTACAGTGGAGGTAAATAGCCTTGGAAAACCTGATAACCATAGAAAACCTTAAAAAGTACTTTCCAATTTACGGCGGAGTCCTTAAAAGGAAAGTGGCCGAGGTTAAGGCTGTTGACGGTGTAAACCTCAATATATATAAGGGAGAATGCTTCGGTGTAGTGGGAGAATCAGGCTGCGGGAAAACAACCCTCGGAAAAACGATAATAAGGCTGCTCACTCCCAACAGCGGCCACATATTCTACCAGACTCCAAGGGAAATTGTTGAAGCAATAAAATATTTGGAGAAGAACGACCCGAAATCTAAAGCCCTAAAATATCTGCTGCGGGAATATGACATAGCCTATTTAAGGGGTAGACGCCTAAAAAAGCTTAGAAGGTTCATGCAGATAGTTTTCCAAGACCCTACAACATCGTTGGATCCGAGGATGCTTGTTAAAGACATAGTTGCCGAACCCCTTGTGGCTCAGGGAATAGCCAAGGGGAAGGAGGCTGAAGACAGGGTTGTTAAAGTTTTAGAGATGGTTGGCTTAAGCAGAACCCACCTTTACCGCTATCCCCACGAGTTTAGCGGAGGCCAGAGGCAGAGAATAGCCGTTGCCAGAGCCATAATAACAAATCCAGAGTTTATAGTTTTGGATGAGCCAACATCATCCGTAGACGTTTCAGTTAGAGCCCAGCTTCTAAACCTTTTCCAAGACCTTCAGAAGGAGCTGGGCTTAACCTACATGTTCATAAGCCACGACCTAAGCGTTGTCGAATGTATAAGCCACCGTGTAGCCGTCATGTATCTGGGCAAAATCGTTGAGTTTGCAGAAACAGGCGAACTCTACAAAAGCCCATTACATCCATACGCAAAAGCCCTCTTTGCCTCCATACCCATACCTGACCCAACAAGAAGGCGGGAGAGGGCACCCCTCTCAGGGGAGGTTCCAAGCCCCGTTAATCCGCCATCTGGATGCCGTTTCCACCCAAGATGCGAGCTTGCCATGGACATCTGCAAACGGCAAGAGCCACCATTAGTTGACGTGGGCGGAGGACACTTTGTAGCGTGCTACGCAATAGCTAAAAAGGAATAGAAGATAATTCCGGAACGCTTAAATTCTCCAACTCTCCAAATAATTACTGAAAGAAAGGAGAAGGGGAAAAGGAATAATGGAAAAGAAGATTCTAGGTTATAGCTTAACAGCATTGCTGATCTTCAGCGCATTGGCCGTTCTAGCCATACCAGTCAAAGCCTCACCAGGCGCCACCCTCGAGCTTGTAAACCCGATTGACGGAAGCCACCTATTCAACTTCACAACAAGCCAAAAAGCCGTCGGAGACACATTCCTAATAGACGTCATAGTGAATAATGCGCCGGACTTATTCTCATGGCAAATCGCCGTTAACTGGGACCCAAACCTTCTCGAGTTTTCCAACATCGTTAAGCCGCCAGACATGGTCTTTGCAGGCAAAACCATTGTGGAGGCATTAGACACATCAGTACCTGGAAAAGTGGTTTACGGACAAGCCCTAATGAGCCCTCCAGGGGTGGATGTGACAAGAGGGAAGCTTATCCAAATAGAGTTGAAGATAATTAAAGGAGTTTCAATACTCGAGCCTAAAGTTGAGTGCGACATATTCTTCAGCGGCATCGGCACAGACACATTCATGCTAAATAGTGCTGGTACAGACATACCGATTGACAGCGTGACAAACGCCCACTATATTTACCAGTGGGTTGCACCAGCATTAAAGCCAAGATTCTATCTTGTTGACAGTGTAAAAAAGATATCAACAATTAAGCCTGAAAAGAAGGGAGACGTATTCGCAGTAGACGTCATGATCGCCGATGTTGATCCAGCCTGGGAAATAATAGCCGTCCAATTCAGCATAATGTGGAACACAACCCTAATAGAGCCAGCAGCCCCCTACTACTCAAACGGAACATTCTTTGAAGCCTTCCAATATGCTCCAGGCGGAGTCCTCTACGCAGCCGACATAAACACCCATGCTAGGCCCCCGCCAATGACGCCAATACCAGACGACTACAACTACACAACAATAGGCATACTACTCCTACCAGACCCAGCCACGGGCTACACATACCACCCACCATTCCCAAGCGGCGGCGGAAAACTAGCAACCCTATACTTCAAAGCCATATACGAAACAATAGCGCCAAAAGAGCTCTGGACAAAAATAGAGTTCATAACATACAGGTATCCAGACGGATCATCCCAAGACATGCTAGTCCTAAACAAATACGGAATGGACATAGGCTACAGCAGGGCAGACCCAGCCAACTATAGGTGCCCAGTTAAAACATTAGGCCTTGCTATAGACGTTTACACGCAATATCCAAGCCCATACGGCGGACAAGGGCCAAACGCTGTAAGCGACATGTTCGGCCCACAACAACAAGTAGAGCTCTACGCCCTCGTAACATATAACGAATATCCAGTACAACAGAAACTAGTAGCCTTCGAGATAAGGCACACTGGCGCAACACAAACATACGACATAATTAGAGAAGCAACAACAGACGCCGACGGTATAGCCCACATAAGCTTCAGAATACCATGGCCATGTGTAGATCCTGCAAGCGAAATCTTCGGAGAATGGGATGTAATCGCCACAGTCGAAGTTGCAGAGAGAAAGGTGAACGACACACTCAAATTCTGGGTATGGTGGCCTGTTGAAGTCCTAAGCATAGAATCCAAATACACAACATACAATCAGACAAAGACTGGCACAGACATGACATTCGAGCTAACGTACGGAACATACAGAATGCAGCCAATAAACGTAACACTCGCAGTAACCGTTTACGATGAACTAGGATTCTTCATAGGCTCCTACTACTACCAAGTAACTGTCGGATGGGGCGAATACGGAGAAATGAAAGTCTACGGACCAGACCAAATAACAATACACATACCATCCAACGCAGTAGTAGGCAAATGCACAGTGTACGCAAACGCCTACGACAAACTACCATGGTACGGCGGAACACCATACTGCCCAGAAGTCAAAAACAAAGTAGACTTTTACTTAGCTAAAACACCCAGATAAAACTAAATAGCCTAAAACTCCCCTCATTTTTTTGTAATTCCTTTTCGGAAGAAACTATAAATACATAGCATCTAAATTTAAAATTGGGAGAAGGATGAAGGAGAGAAGCACAAAATTATTAACCGCTGCCATTATAACTTTTATCCTCATACAAATCTGCATCTTTAACGTTAACCATGTAAAAGCAGAAGTCCTCGACGTCCAATTAAAAACAGATAGACAAACATATAATGTTGGAGACCCAGTTTTAATAACAGCCAACGCAACATTAGACGGAAAGCTCTACCAAACTGTTATAGCTGTTGAAATAAGAGACCCAAACGAGAAAATAATCCTGCTGAGAACTGTTAAAACGGGAGACGTCACAGGAGGTTACTGGAAAATAAACATTACAGAATTATACACGTCAGACGCTCAAGGGAATCCTAAGAACACGTTCAGCAGAGGTGAAACAGCCTACATAAATTACGCTATCAAAAACGTTGACGTGGTAACACACCATGTGAAAGTGGCACTGTACATTCAATACTCAGACAACACACCTATGATAGCGCTATACCCCTACGAAGGAGATTTAGAAGCTGGGCAGCAACAAAAATCCACGGAATCAATGCCGATCCCAACTACAGCAATACAAGGCCAAGCAAAAATATTCTTAGGAGTTTTCGACAACTCGCCGAAGAATGGCGGAACACCCTACTGTCCAGAAAGGTCAGCAACCTTCTACATAGAGTCGCCAACTCCAACCTTTCCAACTCAGCCTGAAACATTCAACATATGTTTCTCGCTGCCCAAAAAAGACTTAAAACTCGGAAACTACACAGTCTACGTCGCAGCTAAATACTACGTTCAAACATCCTTCGAATCCAAAAAGTTTCAAGTAATATTATTAGGCGATATTGTAAAAGATGGCATCATAAACATGAGGGACATAACGGCCTGCATACTCCTATTCCAGACAACCCCAAGCTCACCAAACTGGAATCCAGACGCAGACGTTGACAAATCAGGAAAAGTCGACATGCGCGACGTAACCTTCCTAATCTTACACTTCGGATACGCGGCAATTTACTAATCCAACAATTAAAATAACTCTTAAATATCAAGCTCAACAAAAATTGCTTGAAGGGAGAAGGGGATGAAAAAGACATTAGCCATATTTACTCTCTTTTTAACATTGACTTTGCAACCATTATTAGCAACCATGCCAGTTAATGTTACCTATGCCTCACCAACCACCTTAGAACTTGTAAACCCCATTAACGGAACCCACCTCTTCAACTTCACAACAAGCCAAAAAGCCGTCGGAGACACATTCATTGTAAACGTCACAGTAACTGATGTAGGCGACCTACTTTCTTGGCAGATTGGCGTCGGCTGGGACCCAACCCTCTTAAACTTCTCAAGAATAGTTAAACCCTCAGACATGGTCTTCGCAGGTAAAGCCTACCTCGAAGCATTAGACACCTCAACGCCGGGATACGTCGTCTACGGACAAGCCCTAGTAAACCCAGCGGACGCTGTATCAAAAGCCCGGGGAACACTATGCCAAATAGAACTGAAAATAATAAAGGCTCCACTTCCAGGACAAACACTCCAATGCGACATAGCCTTCGAAAACTTAGGAACAGACACATTCATGCTAAATAAGAATGGCCTTGACATAAGCTTCACCCCAATAAACGCGCAATACAAATACACTGCACCTTGGACCCCGCCTCCCCCAGCAACAATATACTTAAACCCACAAAAAGTTGTCAATGCATCATTAAAGCCCGGAAGCACCTTTAATGTCAGCCTACAAATTAATGGCGCAACAGACCTGCACCTTTGGAGCCTAAACATAGTCTTCAACGGAACCATTTTAAATGTAAGCAATGCTTTTGAAGGCGACTTTCTCAAATCTGCAGGCGCAACAACCTTCAAATTCCAACAGACATGGCTAAATGCAACACACAAAGCCCTAAACATGAATTGCAGTTTAGTAAATGCCATTGGTCAAAGCGGAAGCGGGAAACTTGCTGAAATAACCTTCCAAGTTCTGGAGTTTGGTTCAACAGCCCTAAAGTTGATGGATGTTCAACTACTTAACTCACTGGGAATACAGTTTCCATTCAACGCCAAGGATGGATTCTTCAGCAACGTGCTAATAGCCAAACTAAGTATAGAACCACCAGAAGTGCGGGGACCCCAATACGTTCCAGGAACAACCTTTAAAATAAACGTAACATTAAGTGACGTGGAAAACCTTAAAACATGCATTTTCAACCTAACATACAATCCCTCCATAATTCAGGAAATTCTCATAAACATCCCACCAGTTGCGGGTAAAACGCCAACCAAAAAACTAGTAGTAGACGACACAGCCGGATATATTTATGCAAACCTAACATATAAAGGCGGAATAACAGTCTACGGCCAAGCACCAGTAATGAATGTTGAATTTCAAGTTCTCTCCGCTGGTGTCAGCCCAATAAACCTCACACATACAGCCCTATACAACATAAATAATGAGGCCATATCCCACGAGGTTTACCATGGAATATTTATTGGCTTAATAAGAGACATAGCTATAACGAACGTTAAAACAGACCTTACAGTGGCGTATCAGGGCTGGCAAGTTAAAATAAACGTGACCGTAAAAAACAAGGGGAACGTAACCGAAACCTTCGACGTGAAAATCTACGCAAACTCTACCCAAATAACATCAGAAACAGTAACAGCCCTTGAACCAACCGCAAACATAACATTAACACTAATTTGGAACACAGCCACAGCCCAGCCATGCAACATTTACAAGATTTCCGCCCAAGCAGGCCCAGTTCCCTACGAAATTAACACGGCAGACAACCATCTTGAAGATGGACTTGTTAAAATAAGATTTATGGGCGACGTGAACGACGACGGAAAGGTTGACATGCGTGACGTGACAGTGGAAATCCTATGCTTCAGAGCCTACCCTGGCCGTCCAAAATGGAACCCTGAAATGGACCTGGATAGAAACGGCATAATAGACATGAGAGACATAGTTTTGATAATCATAAACTTCAACAAAGCATGCTAAAACCCCATTTTTATATATTGCAGCCTGCAAACGGTTCGACAAGCATAAATATTCCACAAAACACAATTAATCGTCAAGCCTAAAGGCGAAAACTTGATGAAAAAACAAGCAAAAATCATAAGCATTCTCATGATTATCTTCATTTCAGCCTTTACACCTTCAATTTTGAATTCTAGTTTCTGTCAACCATCTACAACTCTAAAGATAGTTGACGCTGCCACCAGCAGTTCATCTATAACCTTGGGAAGCGAAACCGAACCCATTCCAAAAGGAGGCATACCCTTCACGGTAAAAGTTGTCCTTGAAGGAGGCGTGGCAAACTTGTTTTCCTACCAGGTTGGGATAAAATTTGACCCCACAGCAATAAACTGCACTAACGCCTACAACCCTAAAAATGATCCAAACTACATATTCTACGGAAAAACTCTCGTCGAAGCCAAAGACTTTCCCAAAGGCGAGGTGGTTATAGGGGCTGCCCTTCTAAATCCCGCAGATGCCGTGACAACCAATAGTGGAATACTATGCGTAATAAACTTCACAGCCCTAAAAGCTGGAACATTCACGCTAAGCTTTGAAACAACTACAGATACATTTCTGCTAAACAATCTAGGTGTAGATATACGATTTCAGACGCAGGACTTCACGCTTACCGTTAAAGGTTCTGCTGCACCATTAGCATCTTTCACGTGGACTCCCACATATCCGAAGGCTAATGAAACTGCGACTTTTGACGCCTCCGCAAGCTATGATCCAGACGGCTATATTGTTAAATACGTGTGGGATTTCGGCGATGGCATCGCCAACGAAACGTCAAACCCCATAATAACCCACAACTTCACAAGATATGGAATATACAATGTAAATTTGACGGTTATTGATAATGACGGCCTAAAAAGCTCCATTGTCAAAGAAGTACATGTGGGACGCCCGCCAATATTGATTCTTGAACCATTAAACGCAAAGTACATGCCAAATGAAGAAATAACCTTTAACGCCTCCTTAAGCTTCGATCCCGACGGCAGTATTGTCACTTACATCTGGGATTTCGGCGACGGTCAAAACAAAACAACCACGGACCCGATGACAACTAAGACATATACAAAAAGAGGCATATACACGGTTGCAATTAAAATAGTTGACAATGACGGACTTTACAATTCAACAACGCTAAAAATCCAGATCGGAAATTCCCCGATAGCAAACTTCACCTACACGCCTGAAAACCCTAAAATCGGAGAAGAAGTAACTTTCGACGCTTCTAATGTAACGCTTCCCGACAGAGTACCCTTAAAAACATACGTCTGGTATATTGAAGAAGGAAATAAAACGATAGTAAAAGATGCAAGTGAAGGTCCGCTATTTACCTACACGTTTACTACATCAGATCCTGGCTGGAACGTTACACTAACTGTCATCGATGAAGACGGCTTATACGGTTCATGTTCAGCCCTTGTTCCAGTTTACGCAGAGGAAGCCAAACAATCTGGGCTTCCAACAGAAGCTTTTGTAGCCCTAGGAATATTAATAGTAATAATCGCTATAATCGTAGTAGCTAAAGTTAGATCTAAGGAAGAAGAAGCTCTGGAAATATAGCCTTCCAAACCTACATTCCATAACCATAAAATTAATATTCTAATGGACAGAAATAAGTAGTAAGCGGGTGGAAAAATGAAAAAGATCAGCATAATTGCCCTAGCATTATTGTTTTCACTGCCAGCATTAGCCTTTTATCCTCAAAAAATATACGCAACTAGTCCAAGTACAGAGTTGCAAATCCTTCCAAGAGTGAACGTTATACCGGCAAACACAACAGCCCCTGGAACGAAATTCTTAATAAACATCACAATATTCAATGTGGTGGATTTATTTTCATGGCAAATAGGCGTAAGATGGAATTCATCTCTATTAAACTTTTCAAGGATAGTTAAGCCATCAGACATGGTCTTCGCAGGAAAAACCTACGTCGACGCATTAGACACTTCAACGCCGGGATATGCGGTATATGGTCAAGCCCTATTAAGCCCGCCGGGAATAAACGTTACAAAGGGAACACTGTGCCAGATAGAACTACAGATAAAGCCAAACGTCAATGCCCCGGTAACAAGTGAAATTAAATTCGATAATATAGGCAGTGATACCTTCCTGCTTAACAGTCAGGGTGTAGATATACCGGGCGGTTTTACCCCGAAAAGCGCATACTTCGTTTACACAGTCCTTCAAGCACAGCCAATAACCATCGACAGCCAAAGCTTCAACGTACTCATTAACTCTAATGGCCAACTGGTTCCAAACTCTCTAAAAGCAATAAAGGAAGAAACTGCAATACAGTTCAATGTTTCAGGGACATCTGGGCAACTAGGGGTTGTAAATGCAACTATTCCTAAAAGCCTACTTGACGGCAACCCATCAACTTGGGTCGTCTATGTAAATGGCAACCCGACATCTGCACAAATAAAATCAAACGCCACACACACATTCGTATACGTTGAGTTCACCTTTGAAAGTCCAACCACAATAAAGATTAAGGGAACATGGATTGTTCCAGAATTTGCAACTGCTTGGATGCTGCTGATACCATTATCTGTCACAGCATTCACAGTGCCATTGATAAAATTAATAAAACGCAAAAAATAACGCCCTCATTTTTATATAACTTTAAAAGGCAGTTTTAAATATCGGTTACAAATTCTCTTAATCGATGAAGCTTGATTGGCCAAATCCTACAGTTAACAGCCTTAATCCTAGTCTTCTGCGGGTTAACAGTCATCTACTTCTTTATAGCCGTCTACATAAGTGTGAAAAAGTTTGGAGGAAGTCTTGAAAAAAGACACATCTACGTCATCCTTGGACTAGCAGCCATATTCTTCATAATAAGCATAATTCTAAGCATTTTGGGCTCCGCACTTAGCGTTTAGCTTTTATTTCACGTTTTAATAACCTTCTTATTAGGGAAAGTCAGCCTATGAAGAAAACTGGAAGGTCAAAAACGAAGAGAAACATATTAATCCTGTTAACGATAGCCATTGCAATAACAATTGTCGTGGCATCAGCGTTAAGAAATCAGAACATCAGCCGGAAACCTCCTGCAAGCGAATATCTAAAAGTAGAGCATACCTGTAGCCTAGGTGAATTCTCTAACAACGGTAAAACTGTTAACATTAAAGAGCTAGGTTTAAGGATTACAGCAGTAGGCGGTGACGCCACAAATATTTTAATAACCGGTCTAAGAACACCTGGAGAGGAATACCCTTACATCGATTTCCTTCGAAAAGGAGAGTCAAAAGAGATAACTGTTCAATTAAGTTCCTACGTTACAAGCTTAAATGAAACTATTGGTTTGTTCCCTGTTGATTTTACAATTGGCTGCTCGGAGGCTTCAGCTTCAGACATAACAATTTACTTAAAACCTGAAGATATAAAGGGGTTGAAACATTAAATTTTAACTTTCTTATTCAAAATTGTTAGGCTTAGCAGAATTCTTTCCATAGATCCTTTCCTTCAATCTAATGATGGTAAGAGCAATAACCCCAAGCAAAACTAATAGCATGAAAATATCGGCGAATTCCGGTATGGCATTCGTCCCTATAACCGCTATTTCAATCTTGTCAGATTGATTATACATGAAATACAGATATGTATTTCCCTCGTCATCCAGTGCTAGGTAGTTTAACTGTTCATTAGACAGCATAATACTCCATTGGTTTGGCTGATCACATGACAAAAGCCTTTTAGGAATTGTTATCCTGCAGGCTCCAACAGTTCCATCCGCTCCGCTTAAAGACAGCCTTAAACTTTTTGTTTGGGGGTTAAACTCGTAGGAGTTTAGGGTTGAATTTGTTGAAACTACAACTTGGAAGTGTTCTCCTGCTATTGGGATTTCAATGAATGTAAGTGGATTTGCAAAGGGATATTTGTCTGGCGCATTTGCATAAGGCTCGTCGAGTATTCCATCGCTTCCTGTTTCATTTTGGTATGGTCCATGCCTCAAATCTTGAACAGTATAGCCGCTCCAATAATTTCCGCCGGAAGGATAGCCATCATCAAAATAGTTAACCGCCCAAGATACAACATCATTCACGTTGTTAATAAAATTGTTATGGTAAACCTTACTAAACCTACTTGAAGAATCAGCAAAATATATTGCCGTGGGGTTATTTTCAAAAGTGTTGCCCACAACAGTGTTATTACAGCTTTTTTCATGCAAACGCAATGCCCAACTTTTACATCCCTTGATTTGATTTCCAAGGATTTTGGTGAAGTTTGACGATTTTAGGTCAATTCCAATCACCACATCTGTGATTATAAGATTTTTGGCTGTAACATTTACAACATTAACTACTCCAACCGCATAACTATAAGTGTTCGGGTCGGGATTCGTATTCTTCAAAGTGAAGTTTCCTATAAACACGTTACTTGCAATAACGTGGAAAATGTACTGTGCAGAGCCCTTTCCATCTATAACTGTTCCGCCGGGGCTCTCCCCAACAACGTTGACAGTCTTATTAATAACTATAGACTCATAATATGTTCCAGCCTTAACTAGGATGGTATCTCCTTCATTAGCATTATTTATTGCACTTTGGATAGATTCCCCAGGATTTACCGTTATAACCCTATTTTGGTCAAGAGTTGCGAAAGCAAAATTTGTCGGAAAAACTATGTACAAGCATAACATAGCTAACATCAATACGAGTTTTTTAGGCATATCCTCCCCTTCTATGCTTTCACTAAACAGTTAAAAAATTGAAGCAGCACTTTATAAATAGTTTCCAGTTGGAGAATGCAGCAAGTAGGAGCCACACATATACACCATTCAGGAATTCGACCAACTAACTAACCCACGGAAGAATGACAGCCCTAGACGCCCTAACTGAAGGCATAATAATATATGCGGAAAAAGCTACTTAAAAATTAAAAAATATGAAAGGGAAACTAGAACAAACAATGAGAAACTAAAACCAAAAAACACTAAGCGAATGGAAACTTCACATCTAACGCACTGGACACAATGGATAAAATTTTGACTACAATGTAACAAACCTCGTCAATCCCCTAGAGAACGGAGCTAATATTTTACCCAAACGGGGAGACCATATAACAAACAGGATAGGGGGTAGATTCAGAATGGTTGGCGGAAAAGCCTATTAAAGGCGTTAAAATCCAAAATAAAGTAGTCTAAAATAATATATAAATTCTTATTCTAATCCGGCCTAAAATGAATATGGGTTTAAAATGCCTGTTGATAGGGAGCTGATAGAAGCCAGAATCAGAGAAATTAATGATGCTATTAAAGTGCTTAAAGACCTAACTTCTAAAGACTTTGTGCAACTCACCCTTTATGAGAAGCTTTCAATAAGATATCTCATAATTCAGCTGGTTGAGGCAGCATCAAGCATATGTATGCATATTCTACTGGAGGTTTTCAATGAGACGGCAGAGGGCTTCCCAGAGTGTTTTGTAAGGCTCGGACTTAAAGGCATGATACCAGAGGATTTAAGCCATAAATTAGCCTCAGCTGCAAGACTCAGAAACCTACTCGTACATAGATACTGGACAATCGATGATGAAAAAGTATACACAAGCGTTAAAAGGGGCATAGAGGACTTTAAGACATTCCTATCCATCATCAGAAAATTTTTGGAGGGCCGACAATGAAGGCCTATCATGACAAAGGGCTGAAAATTCGCTATATGGAGCTATCAGACGAGGAAAAGAACAAGCTGCTCATGAACCTTAAAGAAAGACTGAAAAGCGACGATGAAATCATCTTCGCCTATGTGCATGGAAGCTTCATAAATAGGAAGCTTTTCAGAGATATAGACGTGGCATTATGGCTGAAAACACCACATATGGCATTCAACTACACAGTAAACTTCTCAACGAAGCTGAGTATGGAATTAGGCTTACCAATCGACATCCAAATTCTAAATGAAGCCCCACTACCATTCAAGCACCAAGTCTTCAAAAGAGGCAAACTCCTCCACTCAAAAAATGAAAAACTAAGAATTGAAAAAGTAGATCAGACGCTGAGAAACTATTTTGACCTAAAACAACTTATAGAACTATGCACACGCCTACCAAGGATCAATTCTCGCCACTTAACATTGGTTTAACGAAGCTGTTTTATCTGAAAACTAAAATACGAACGTTTTAAATGAAGGGTTTAGGCAGAATGATCTAGAATATTTTCATTTAAACCGAAGTGTTTTCTGAATTTGATTATTAATAAGAACTAGAAGATAATTCTAGCAAGGCTTATATGTTCTAAAAACCTAATATATTTCGCCGAAGGGGAGAGGGCAACGGATTCCAGGTTTAAACATTTGTTATTGTCGTTGTTTTTGCTTAGTTATTTGACGGCTTGTACAATTTTTATCTATCCTGTTTACGCAGACCCTGCTGCCATTTTGAAGGTTTCCTTGCCCGGAGGAACTTATCACGGTTATGATGTGGATCCTTGGCTTTGTGAGTCTTGGTTTTTAAATTTGACAGGAGCCACTCAAACCTTCACCGTCAGAATTAATAATACAAGTAGCAGGTTAAGGTCTTATGATACTCGTTTAGTTATAGCCCTTAACGACGCCGCCTATAACAAGCTTGTTTCTATAATCGTTAACGGAACGGCTGTTCCGAAATCCGCTTTCAAATGGGGCACTCCCAAACCTTACAACATTTGGACATGGCCTTCCGGCGACGTCTACCCAACATGGTTTAACGACACAGTAATCAATGTAGGTCTGATTACCAGAAAAGGCTACGTTAACTTAGTGGTTTCAGTAACATTTTCAGACCCTAACGGAGTGAGGATACACTTTGACACCTATGGAAAGAAGACTTCAGACACTCCAACTTCCGACGGGCAAATAACGCATAACCCGCTCAGCCAAGACTCCACGGTATTTTTGAACCCGGGTGCCCCTCCACCACAACCTCCATTTGCAAGCTTCACATACAACCCCACATACCCCGAGGCAAACCAAATCGTAACCTTTAATGCCTCAGCAAGCTATGACCCAGACGGAAGCATAGTAAGCTACACTTGGGATTTCGGCGACGGCACCCCGCCAATAACGGAAAATGACCCAATAACTTATCACACCTACACTTCTTACGGAGACTATACTGTTAAACTAACAGTTACAGATAACGACGGCTTAACAGGTCAAACGGAAACCACAATCCACGTCAGCCAGCATCCAGTCGCATCCTTCACTTTCACACCTCCAGACCCATTAGTGCATGAAATTGTAACCTTCAACGCCTCAGCATCCACTCCTGACGGCGGAACAATAGTTAGTTATACTTGGGATTTCGGCGATGGCAATGTAACAACCACGAGTAACCCGATAACCACCCATGCATATGAAACATACGGCACGTTCACCGTCACATTAAACGTCACCGACAGCGAAGGAAAATGGGACACAGCATCCCAACAAATTACAGTTACAAAAACACCCGTAGCCGATTTCTGGTGGACTCCCTACTATCCGCAGAGAGGCGAAACAGTAACCTTTAACGCTTCAGCATCTACACCTGACGGCGGAACAATAATAAGCTACG
>Ga0272445_1001385_pt1 | contig 19045 bp, 24 predicted proteins | sample YNPCB0031_FD_194404 | JGI IMG/M metagenome (GOLD analysis project Ga0272445, IMG submission 194404) | Hot spring sediment microbial communities from Yellowstone National Park, WY, United States - YNP-CB-003-1 | ecosystem: Environmental > Aquatic > Thermal springs > Hot (42-90C) > Sediment... | reverse complement strand
CACAGCTCTAAGTATTCCTCGTGGAAGCTTGAATTCAACAATTAAATTTCTAACCTCAAGTATAGTTTCGCCTTTACTTTTCTCCTCCAAGTGGGACTTCATGGATATTCACTAATATAAATTATACACTAATATAATTATAATTTAAGCTTTGTGGCTTAATTCTCATCGATTCTTGATATTTCTCCCTCTTTTTCCAATTCTATTCTTTTTCTATCTTTCTCTTACGATTCGGGTTTATTATTCAGTTAAATCTATGGATTTATGAGTGCTCCTTGCTCAATTCGATATTTCGTTCATGGTCATTCCTTCGGAGCCCTTCTCCAGGAGCATCATGTATATTAGCCTCGCAACCCTTGAGGCTATTCTAGTAATGTCCCTTAGCATTTCGGCTTCTAACTCGATTTTGTATGGCTCCTCTCCCCGGCTCTTGGCTGGGACATAAATCTCTTAACAGCACGCTCATTTATACGCAGCTCATAAACTTCGAGAAGGATCAGTACATTGCGAGGGTAGCTCACACTGAAGAAGCCTGCGACTTCAATGGGCATAAAATATTCCGTAAGCCGAAATGAAGAGTACCGGGGTTCCGCCTAGTGGACCGGGGGGATTTGAACCCCCGACCTCCTGAGTGCAAGTCAGGCGTTCATTCCAGACTGAACTACCGGCCCTTCAATCGCCAATAGTATCCTCTTTTCCGGCTTAGGCTTTGAACATTTAGAATAGATTCTGTGTCAATTATTTTACTGTTTCGCCATTGTCAGCAGTTTCGGTTTGGAAAAGTTTAGATAGTGTTTGCTTAGGTTTTGTTGATGGAAGGAAATTACGAAGAGCTTTTGAAGCCAAAGGACGTTGCTAAAATCTTCAATATTACGACGAAGAGGCTCTGGGAGTGGCAGAAGAAGGGAATAATCAAGGCGGTTAAGCTTCCAACTGGTAAGCTTCGCTATCCTAAGAGCGAGGTTGAAAGGCTTTGGAAGCAGTTAAAAGCTTCAGGATTTCAGTAGATGCTCCACTAGACTTTTTGGAATCATGCTTTGAAGTTAATTAATGATGATTTAATTCTTTGGATTTGCTCATCCAATTATTTGGGAAACTTCAGGTACTGAGTGGTGAGAAAATATTAAAATATGTTCCCCCTCAAGAATGATCTTGATGAGTCAACTTGGAGTCAGCAATTATACCAAAAGAAAACGGGGGAAATGTTAGGAGCCAACTAAGGGAATAATGCTTCTCTTCAATAATCCTTAAATAGAATGGAACAGATTAAAGTCATCTTTAATAATTACGCCTTCACTTGCTGCTTCAACCGCCATTGGATCTCCCTTTTGAAGCAACCTATCAAATTCGTTGGGTGTTAGGGGTATAATTTCGTAACCTGGCAAGGTATCGATATGTTTAAGTCTCTCCAAAGGGTTTTTGCTGCTGAATTCTGTTATCAGCAGAATATCCACGTCGCTCCACAGGTTGAAATCTCCTCTGGCGTATGATCCTATTAGGACCACTGTTGCTTTGAACGATAGTTTTTGAGCCCATTCTCCGACCTCCGCTATAATCTTTTCCCTCAACTTTTTTCTTCTCTTAAGTGCTTCCATACTTTTTCAATCCATAATATAACTTCCTCAGCGTACTTAATAGCGTTACTCGCATCTAATCTCGTATAGTATTCGTGAGGAACACCCTCAGACCACGCATTGGGATACCTCGTGGGTATATAATATTTGTCAAGAGTTTTAGTATATTCTATGATATTTTCAGGAACCTCAACACCCTCAGACCTAACAGCTGTTAGTAACTTTGTTATGCTGTGTCCATAAGCTGGTGATCCGATGCCATGTAATAGAGCCTTAACGGCCATTTCAGACGATTGCTGAGCCTTAAAGCAAGCCCAATTGTAGTCCTCTCTCTCCAAGTCTCCATAAGCTGATCTCAGAAAACTCTTAGCAGTTTCCAGCCACCTTAAATACTCACTTTCATCTAGCATTATATGTTAAGTCACCACTCAAAACAAATTTAATACACTAAATATTTCTATAAACGCATTTTTATTAAACTTTACGCAGCATGCCACCATCACCCTTTAAATTAAGACCTATTAAGTTTAAGCTTGAACATAAAGTTCAGATAAAAAGTCGCCATGTTCAAATCTGTGCATGATAATGGCACTTTTTGGCTGAATTTTCATTTATTAATTGATACCCCCTCCTAGGTTTTACACTAGGTCAAACAGGGCAGAAATCAACCTTAAAAATTGATTTCCTTCATAAATTCAAACTGAAAATTTATGAACTTAAAATTTTAAGCCTCTGAATGAAATTTAGAAATAGATTTGGAAATAAAAGGCTTCTAAAGCTGGTGCCTCCTATTTTTCGGTTTTATCAAATGAGCAGAATGGCTTTGAATTTTTTCCTTTATACTCAATTCATAATCTTGAAACGAAGAGACTATGACGGAGAGCATAAAGAGAACCCTTAGAAGTGACTACATGTTGTGACGACCTTGTTAAGAACTCGGCAGATACACTTTTTGTCAAGAAATCAGCATATGCTGTGAGCGGTTGCGCGGCGAAAAACTCGGCTGGGACCGTGAGGGACCTAATGGAGGAGAAGGTGGATAAGGAGGAGAAGGATTGCCGCGAAGCTGAAGAACCCACGCATACTACAAATAACATTTCATACGCTTAGACATTGGAAGGCAACTATGGAATACTATCGGACACGAGACATCCTACATGTTAAAGAAATGCTGGGACATAAATCTCTTAACAGCACGCTCATTTATACGCAGCTCATAAACTTCGAGAAGGATCAGTACATTGCGAGGGTAGCTCACACTGAAGAAGCCTGCAAGCTGGTGGAAGCCGGATTCGAGTATTTCTGCGACTTCAATGGGCATAAAATATTCCGTAAGCCGAAATGAAGAGTACCGGGGTTCCGCCTAGTGGACCGGGGGGGATTTGAACCCCCGACCTCCTGAGTGCAAGTCAGGCGTTCATTCCAGACTGAACTACCGGCCCCAAGATTATCTTGACTATTAAAGCAGAATTTAATGTTTTCTGTTACCAGAGATTTAGGGTTTTCCGTTATCCATTAAGCCTTTGAGAACTCTATCACGCAAATTCGTTAATGCGTAATTGTGGCGATTTCACCTCAAATTTTAGTCTGCTTCTCCCTAAGCTTAACCTGCTCCTCCCTTAGTTAATGGTTGATTTTTAAATTAATAGATGGGCTCCTCACCAATTATTAGAGTGAACTTCAAGTGCTAAATAATGAGAAAATGTTAAAATATATTCTTTTCAAGAATGATCTTGATGAAGCATCTTGGAGTCAGCAATTATATTGCCAACATATAATGAATCTGAGAATATTAGAGACCTGATATTGGCGATTGAAGGGCTTAACGTTAATCCCCTAATTCTGGTAATAGATGATTCAAGCCCAGATGGCACGCGGGAGATTGTTAAAGGGCTTCAGAGGGAATTCAGCAATATAATGCTCCTTGTGAGGCCGCGTAAAATGGGGCTCGGCACAGCCATTAGGGAAGGGTTTAAATTCTTAATGTCATTGCCCATTAAGCCTAAATATGTCGTTACAATGGATGCTGACTTTTCGCATGATCCCAAGGATGTGCCGCGTCTACTGGAACGTGCGAGAGAAGGCTATGATATTGTTGTTGGAAGCAGATATATTAAAGGCGGCGAAATCACCGGCTGGACTTTTTCCCGCATAATCACAAGTAAGATGGCGAATAAGATGGCGAGGGCAACTATTAGGCTTCCAATCGTAGACTTTACAAGCGGCTTCAGATGCTACTCGGCAGATTACATACAGAAGGCACTGCCAAACCTCCAAAGCAAAACATTCGAGATTCAAATAGAAACATTAAAACAGGCAAAATTACTAAACATGAAAGTAACGGAAATACCGATAAAATTCGTAAATAGGAAAAAGGGAAAATCGAAACTATCAATTAGGGAAATAATAGATTTCTCAATTTTTATCGCGAAATCGCTTAATCCTCACAACCCTCAAAAAAGTTAAAACCCTCCAGATCGCGCCATTTAGATGTTGAAAACTTATATTTTCGTAAACGACGCCCTAGCGTACAAATGCATAAAAGCCAATGTTATGGAGGAGATATGCTTCTTTAATGGATACTAAGACCGCCTTTAACAACCGTTGTGGACTATTTAAATTATAGTTATGAAAACTTTATTTATGGCGAATGCCTTATAATTTAATTGAGATGAAGAAGCCGTCCCAGACTGACCTTAGGGAATGAGGAACTCATAAAATCCGATCAATATTTTCATTAAAAACCTTTATTATGGGGGTTTAACTAAAAAATATTATATTACTGCCATGCACATCATTGTTTCTTTAGGAGGCTAAATAATTGGATGGAGGCTTTTATTAAATCAATATTCTAGGCAAAGAGTTTCTGATGAGATAATATTCCTTGTCATAAACTTAATGACCAAGGCGCTATGTGCCGAGCTAATAAAAGTATTATGAATGATGTTAATGGTATAAGCACGTTATCGTCTATTGACTTAAATTCGAAATGTTCAACAATCGATGCGGCGGCTCCGGCAAGCATTCCGGCGAAACCCATCGCGGTTCCAGCAATAACTGAGAATAGAGCCATTGCCAAGTTGCCCCACCAGGACTTTGTTCTTCTCTTATAGATGATGTTCCTCACTATGCCAGTTATGGCGTCACCGATGGACATGAATATCACGGGTAAAACTCCAATGCGGAAGTCTCCCCCCGAGAGTATCCAACCTAGAGATATGATTAAACCCCACATTATGCAGAATGACACTTCGTAGCTGTTATCTTCAGTCTGGAACCAGTACATTAGCCTTTTACCTCTATGGCATATAAGGAGGAAGATTGATAGGAGCATACTCATAGTAAGCGGCAGAATGAAGCTTTCAAATGCGGCTGGAATTATCAGCGCGCATAATCCCCCAGCCAATACATGTATAATTTTCCTATTGTAGTAGACGGCAACGTTATGCTCAACCTTCCGCCTAACCATAAAATTGTAAGTTTTCCTAGTTAGAAATACAACTACAAATATCACCCATGAGAGCAGCAGCATAGTTACAGCTACTTCTTCGACATGTATCATAATTCTATGTTTCCTATCAAGACATATATAATATTTTACATAAAAAGAGAGATTATACATTCTTTAAACAAACAAATTTTTCACTAAATTATTAACCAAGGAAATCTTAAAGTGAATAAAAAAGTGAAGAGATGACCCTGATCCTTTTACTGCTTTAAGCCCTTTAGAAGGTTTATTGTCTCTCGGCAGAAGTGCGGTAAATCGTCTGGGAAGCGCGAAGTAACAATTTTCCCATCAACAACGACGGGCGCATCAATAAATACTGCACCAGCGTTCTTCAGATCAGCCCTAACGGACTTCCAGCATGTTGCCCTCCTGCCGCGTAGTATGTCTGCCTCTATTAGCATTTGGGGACCATGGCATATTGCTGCGATAACTTTGCCTTTCTCATAAGCCTCCCTAACTATTCTGACCATTTCCCCGTTTATGCGCATCCTATCGGGAGCCCATCCGCCTGGTATTACCAACGCATCGTACTCCTCAACGTTCACCTCTTCTGGAGATAGGTCTGAAAGCGCTGGCACGCCGTGCTTACCCATGTAAGTCTTTTTGCCTTTAGGAGCAACCACTTCAACAGTATAGCCTTCCTCCCGAAACCGGTAGTATGGATATATGAACTCGGAATCTTCGAAGCCTTCATCAACCATGATTAAAATTTTCCGCATAATATCACCAAATATATTATTTTAAGGAAAAAATATTTAGAGGTTTTCTTTTTCTCAGCGCACTAGGCTGCTGCTCTGCGGGGCCTTCTCCTTAAGAGGAGAAAGGCGGCTGCTGCTATAACCGCGACCGCTGCGCCAGCCACCACGTACATTATTGGGAATGGTTCCTCAAGCGGTGTTAGGTTAACCTCATGGGAGGCATGAATGGTTTCTATGCATGGAATAACGGTTGCAGGATACTGAAGCCCCTGGCTCTCCGGAGTCTTAGGCCAATGATTAATCTGCACAACAACATTCCTATTGCTTTCTATCCTGTGCACTCCAGGCTGAGTTATTAAGAACGGCGTGTTAGCATCTATCCTTGCGGGGAAACCGTCGACTTCAATGCTTGTCTCTTCGCTGGCAAAGACATAGGCTTCGCATGTGGAGTTCATGGGAAGATATATGGGCGTCGGCTCATTGGCTTTTACGCCGATCAGAATGACGCCGGCGCCGTAAGATCCGTAGGTTCCGCCCCCAAGCGACTGTATAACGTCTCCATCATGGACAAATACTAGGGAAATGGGCTTGCCGCTCTCAACCTTTATCGCGTTAGATCGAACCTGGAATCTCACGCTGCCGCCGGCTTCAACTGTTGATTTGAACAGAACCTCTTTTGTGGTTAAGTCGTAAACTTTGAATTCTGTTTCCTCTAGGGCTGAAACCCTGAAGCCGCAGTCTTCCTTTTCATCTATAAGCGTATTTGCAACGGTATAGAAGTCTCTTCCCACGAAGCCTCCCTGAACCGATGGGATGGCGAAACTGTAATGGTAGTCCCAGTAGCTTCCCGGGTTGCCGGATTGGATCATTATGTATCCATTTGACTCAATCTTGTAGATGTGCCATGGATATAGCAGGACGGTTGTGTATGAGTTTGGGTCAAGACTGAGGGTTTTGGTTTCTCCGCCATCGTCTCTTGTAATTGTTACGCTGGATTTTTCCAGGGCGAATATTATGAATCTCCTCTGAAGGTCTGATGAAGATAAAAGAATAAACTCTTTCCCAACGTAAGCCCCGTCGGTTGCCGGATAAAATGTGTTTGGAATGGGAATGGAGGTTTCATTCTCGTATGGTATGCCTCCAAAGCTTGATAGTAAAACAAATATTGGGCTGCTCGCTTCAATCCTAAATACTGTTCCATTCCTCAGAAGCAGATACTGCTTCTCCATGCTGCCAAGCGTTCCCTGAAATATTAGATCATTGTGGGTTACATTGTAAACTCTTATCGCCGCCTCCTCCCATGAAGCTATTTCAAGCAGCCACTGCGTACCAGGGTTGTAAGCCAATCTCCAACCGGAGTTTATGTCATACTCGTCTGTAAGGTTATATCGCCACAATCTCGCGGGGACAACCCCGCAGTAAGTATACTTCCTCTCCTCAGCCCTCAAAGGCATAATTAGGGAACCTGTCAGATAAACCATTATTGGAAGAGCAAGCATTAAAGAAAGTGCAAGTAATGCTTCTTTTCTTATAATATGCAACTCTAATAACCCACCATCATTTTCTATTCCCCTAAAGAAGTATAAAAGTTTTTTATGTGGTGTAGATCTAAGTTTCTTTTAAGTGTATTCTGCGCTTATTTTTCTGTTGACATTTTTCGTTTGATGCTTACAAAATTTATAAAAGCAAATTCCGCATATCATAGGATTGTGCTACCTGAGAGGGTAGCATCAAAAATAGTGGTGAAAAAAGTATGAATGGGAAAAACGCTTTGATGAATACGATTGTTCTAGCGATACTATTGCTGTCCGTAATGTTGCCATTAATAACATTTGTGAGAGCAGCAGAGAGCATCACTACTGATAAGGGTCTCTATGCTATTAAGTGGAAGCCTGGTATGGGCGCTGTAGGCTACGTGAACGTGTCGGTGTCTCTAGCTGGGCTAGATCCAGAGAAAAGATATGAAGTGTCCATATTTAAGTTCCACGGTCCCGCAGGCTTAAACTATGTCAAGGAAGTTTACGGCGTATACGAAGCTAGGATAAACTTCACTATACCGCCAACAATGGACGCCCGCCCATCAGAAATTGCTGGAACATGGAATGCAACCCTCTATAGGGTTGTAGGCGAAACCAGAAGCTTAGTTAAATATGTGAACTTCGGCGTTTGGGCGATAAACGCTAGGCTAATAAACTTTGGCAGAGTACTTCAGGTTTGGGGTGGAGGATTCAAGCCGAGCACGAATGTAGAACTTACAGTAACTAATTCAACTGGCGGGGATGTAACAGCCACGTTATTCGGCAGCTCTCCAGCTATCTGCCCTGTTAGTGGCGTGACCTGCGTAGTGTATGGAACATTCTCCAACACTTCTAGTTCAATAGTAGGCATAGCTAAGGACATGTATGATGTAACAATTGTGAATTATGACTTATTGGATACGGTGAGCTCTACGGTGGTTGAGCGGGTTCTAACATTTGAGATAACGGATAAATTAATTGTTAACATATTAAAGCCTGAAAATGGCAGCACATGGTATAGGACAGAGACCGTACCTGTTGAGGTTGAAGTCCTATATCAGGATCTGGTGCCGGTGACTGCAGGAGAAGTTAACGTTACATTCACGCCGCCAGCCGTATGCGATACAACTTCGATTAATATCACGGAGCATCCGGAATACGCGCCTAAAACAATTGATTTGACGTATAATCCTGTTAGCAAGACGTGGGTTGGAAGCTTAAAGATACAGAATAATAATTCCACCGGCATATGGAATGTAACTGCTAAAGCAGCTGATTACTATGGCAACCATGGCGAAGACAACGTAACGATTACCGTTAACCCAGCCATATTAGTTGTTGAATCCGTGACTGCTCCCCCGGCTACTGTTCCAAGGGCTTCATGGGTCTCATGGGTTATTAGGGTTAAGTATAAGGGCGACGGCTCCCTAGTCGACTTAGATCTGCCGAAGTGCACAGTCTACGTGGTTAACGCTACAACTGAGGCTGTGGTTGGCTCAGCATACGTAACTAAGGTTGGAACAGGATTATATAATGTAACTTGGTGGGTGCCTGCGGATGCACCGCTAGGAGAGTACAAGTTCCTGATATCTCCAAACGCCCTATACGATAAAGTCACAACATGCAAGACGCCTAACAGAGGACCAGAGGCGAAGGTTCTATCACCATCCTTCATGGTTGGTGTAACAGCGCTTAACGTTGTGGTTAAAACATATGGGTCTATGGGTGGAGAGGAGAGGATTGCATTTACGCCAGGCCAGCCTGTGTGGATAGGCGCAAGGGTAACTTATGCTGATTCAGGCGTAACAATGTCCGCTGGAACAGTAAGAGCCTACATATATAATGAGACTGGAGCGCTAATCGATGAGAAACCCATGAGCTTCGACACAACTACAAGGATGTGGTGGTGCAGCTGGGATTCAACAGGCTATCCGGCTGGACGCTACAAAGTAGTTGTTAAGGCTAGGGACATAGGCTACAACGTTGGCGAGGGCTCAACATACTTCTACCTATCAGGGCTAAGCATATCGCCAGTTAAAGGCACTGTGCCGCCAATAGAGTACACGAGATGCGAGAACCTCACGAATGCTATGGATGTCTGGCGGGTAAATGCAAGTATATTCACTGATCCAGCATCCGGCAAGAGTCTAGGCACAAAGATAACAATCAGAGGAGTACACATGACGCCGAACTCCAAAGTGAACGTGACGGTGGATTGGCTGCCATACCCAGAGATTGAAGCTGGTGAGACTATTCTACTGGCAATGAATCTTCCAACAGACGCTGAAGGAAACTTCGTCAAGACAATAGTGTTCCCAACAACAATAATGGGAACATATAAGATAACAGCCAGAGACGCTAAAGGATTAGTAATGAGAGCCACATTCGAGGTTATACCGGGAATGATATTGACACCAGACCCAGTTGTAGGCTCAGCCCTAATCAAAGTGATAGCAACAGGACTGCCCAACGCCTCAGACTCTATAGGCCTCTTAATTAATGACACAGATGCTCTGAGCACTATAGCTGGGCAAGCGGGCGGTTATCTGTGGTCTCGATGGTATGCTGACGCTAACGGCACGCTTGTATCATGGAGTATGAATGATTACGTTGTTAAGCCAGGCTTCATAATGCCCATAATTGAGCCCGGAACATACGTGTTCAAGCTCTTCCTAAGCGATGGAAGTTTCTACAATTGCACTTCAGGAGTAACAGAGCCGGTAGCTGATACAACGATGGCCTCAGATTCTGTTAAGGTTGTTAATGCTTTCAAGGAGTTCACTTTAATAGTTGATAAGATAGATGCTCTGACATCCCTCCTCAAGTCCATGAATGTAACCCTAGCGTCAGTTAACGGGAACGTGGCAACGCTCCTATCGGACACAGACGCAATAAAGACAAGCGTAAGCAATCTGGCGAAAGCCCTAAGTGACTTAAACGCTATAGTAACTGATGTGAAGGACGGCGTAGCAAAAATCAAAACTGATGTAAACGAAATTAAGATAAGCGTGGGCGACTTGAAGAGCCTACTAAACTCTGTAGGCGGAAAGGTTGACTCAATAAGCGGAGACGTAGCAACAATCAAGACTGATGTGGGCGCAATAAAAGCTAAAGTAAATGTGCTGGACGCGATAAGCAGCAAAGTTGACACTGTGAGTGGAAAGGTTGACACAGTCAGCGGAAAGGTTGACACGATGAGCGGCAAAGTTGACACGGCTACTTCAGCCGCTCAGGGAGCGTCAAGCGCTGTTTCCGGCTTAACAACAGCGGTCTGGATAGCTGTTGTGCTGTCGCTAATAGCCGCCATAGCCTCGATAGTCGCCATAATACAGGTGTCTAGGAAGATAGCTGGTTAAAAGCCCGCTTTAAAAGGGCGGGTTAAACCCCCAATTTTTTATTTATTATTGAGCTTAAGTCTACTTTGGTTGTTTTTCTAAACTCTATTTCTATTACTCCCCTCAGATAGTTTTGGCTTATAACCTCGTAGCCGAGGGTCTCCATGACGCCTTCGATAAACCTCATTAGCAGAGCTGTGTTCTCGAGGGAGAGCATAAGCGAGAAGCACTTGAATGTTAGTTTCTCCCCTCGTCTCTCAAGAACGACGTCCTTAATGTTCCATCCGGTTGCCTTCAGCATCTCCCCGAAAACATCGGTTGGATCCTCCCTCTTAACCTTAACAAGCAGGTACTTACCATACCAGACTCCGGATTCATACCACATGCTCTCAAGCATATTCTTCTCATTGGGATAAAATCTCTCGGTGATCCTGTTAAGTACTTCGGAGGGGACCATAACTAGTCCTGCCTCACGCTGCATCATCATCATCTCATAGAAGTCAACGATATCCTTAAGCGAGCGGCCCATCTTATGCGCCCTAACAGCCTGCTCAAGAGCGCTATTAATGTAGTCTAGGAATGAGATTCCCTCACGGTTAGATGCCTCATTAAGCTTGTCAACCAGGTCGCCGTAGACCCTGACGAGCTTAGTTTCCTTCTGTAGGCGCCTACCCAACTAGAAGCCTCCCCCTTTAACCGCTAACCCTCCTCCTAAATCTAAGGTTTACTACGCCCTTCGATATATCCTCGCTGAACGGTTCATATCCGAAAATGTCTAGGGCTCCCTCAATAAACTTGCCGAGTAAATCAGCATGCGAATATGAGGAGTTCAGGATTATGCACTTCACAACTAAATATTCCCCCTCAGCAGATAAATCGAACTCTGAGAGATCCCATAAAAGCCTTTTAACAGCAGCGCTAAACCTATCTAGATCCTCATAATATTTGCCGTACCACTGCCCGCATTCATACCATAAAGCCCTCATCCAGTCTTCACCTAAATGTGAGTAAGCCCTATCGATAAGGTCGTACCATAGGCGGGCTGGGACAAGTATGAAGCCTGAATCCTTAGCGTCCTTCACAACCCCGCGCTCATCGATGATCTCCCTGAGCGATGCTCCTAAGGAGTCAGCCCTGATGGCTTCCTGGAGAACCTCATTCACATAATCATATAATGTTCCCCTCTTCCTAGCTATTTCTGAAATCTTATCCACCAAATCCTCCCTGGCTGCAAGCATCTTTCTCCTGGAGCTCTTCAACGGCGTCATCCTCTAAGCATGTCTCAAACAATATTTATGGCGTGAATAGAATTTAAAAGTATAACCTTTCCCTTTAGATTTAGCCAAGCTTTTTTCAGGTGGATCTCAGCGTTTTAGTTGGACTCCTTTAGGTGGATATAACCTCTTAAACTTTTACATGTGTATTTTCTTATCGCTGGCTGTTTTTGTTTATTTTTTTCTGTTAAAAACACCGATAACAATATATATTACTTCCGTTAAATATTGATATCGATTATAAATCTAGATCTAACTGGAAGATGTTCCATATGCATTTAAGATCTGAAGAAGGAGGGAGGCGGGAGAGAAAGGTTCGGGTTGAGTTCGGCGCGGTTTCGGTTCCCCTACCCATCCTTGAGGAAATTGATAAGCTCATTGAGGAGCTGGGCTACTGGCCAAGCCGCTCATCATTCGTGCGGGAAGCCTGCCTTGAAAAGCTCCAGTATGAACGTGAACGCCTAAAAAAGCTTAAGGGGGGCTGAGAGGGGAGTGGGGAACCGAAGGCATGAGATGGAGATCCTCATGAGCATTTTGAGGATAACCATGAGGGAGGCGAGGGTTACACATATAATGTACCGTGCCAATTTAAGCTATTCATCTCTCAGAAAGTATTTGTCCGAAGCTTTAAACATGGGCTTAATTGTTAAGGATTATAATGGCGATGGACTGCCAATCTATCGCATCACTGAGAAGGGGAGATCCCTGCTGGAGAAGCTTGAAGAGGTTGAAAAATTCATGCAGCGCTAGATGACTCTGCATATTGATATCTCCTTCGCCTTAGGCCCGAGCCTTACATTTAGCTCGAGATCCATATCCGTGAAGTTTTCAATGGTGATCTCCTGAAGCCTCACTCTCTGATTCCTTGGAACGATTATTGTTCCAACAATAGGGTTCGCTTCTTCAATCTTAGTTTCTATTTCAGAGAGCCATCTGGGCGTCCTTACTTTTCCAGTCTGCCGGTCGTATTCCACAATGTTGTATTCGCTTAGGCATTTAAGGATCTCTTCAAGATGCTCCTTTGCTAGGTTCAGCCTTTTCGCTAGGCTCTTAACGTCGTATTCCTCCCTTATTTCCATGAGAATATCCGCGATGCTTAGCATAAGTAGAATATTCTTGTAAGCGCTTTAAAAAATCTGGGAATTAAAAGTCTATAATTGATGTATTTTTGTTCTGGAAGAAATGTATCTTTGTTCTAGACGATTAGCCTAGATTTTTCTTTCTACACCCTTTATAAATATTCCAAGTATATATCTAAACTAAACATTTTGGGCGGAGGATGCCAGGGCAGATACGCACCGCGTAGCTCCAGCGTCGATTCAAGTCCGCTCCCATCAGGGAGGGACATGGTTAGCGATGATAAGCGATAGGGAAAAACGTGATGAGTTCCTACGTAAGCTCAAGGAGGAATGGATCCTCCTGTGGAGGGAACGTTTCGACGATAAATTTAGGGCTGAGAGCGTAGCTACTCGTGATTACCCGCTCCTCCTCATGGATAGGGGCTTCATCATATTTGCCACGCGGGATTTTAAGCCGCTGCGCTTCTCAGAAATACTTGATTATTGGGCTTCTCAAAACATGGTTTACGCGCCGAACCCTGAGGTTGGGGGCTGGGGCAAGTTCATTAGAACATTTATAACCCGCCCTGAAAGGCGCAGGATGAAGGATTTCACCCCGCCTTCCCGCAATAGCGGCGGGGGCCAGCAGCTGAAAAAGGGCGGCAGGGGCTGGCTTCACGCCTCTCTTAAGTGAAGAGGAGGAAATTTTAAGGTTTAATCGTTTATGTGGCTGATTTTTATGTCTAAGTATAGGGATAGATTAAGGATTATAGCGGACATTCTTATAGCCGCTGATGGGCGGGCTAGGAAGACTAAGATAATGTATGGCGCTAATTTAAGCCATAGCCTTCTAGAGAAATATTTAGATGAGACTATTATGATTGGTTTTCTGCGGGCTGACGGAAACGAATATGAGGTTACGGAGAGGGGAAAGATGTTTTTAGAAAAATATATGGAGTTCTCCGCCAAATTCTCCAGCATCAGGAAGGAGCTTAACGGCTTAAGGTTTGAGAGGGAGATTTTGGAAGAAATGTGTAGGATCCCATCATGCTCCAATCTAAAAAGCGATTTTTGCAGCGCTAAGCATAATAGAAGCAAATAAGCATCTGGCGGGCTGAAGCCTCCTCTTCGGAAGCTTTTAAGTAAGGAATTTTTGTTTCGTAAGAATTTAATGGTCAAAATACGAAATAATTTGATGATTGGTAAGCGGATGGTGAGGAGATGAGTAAGGATCAGGTTGTTGGAGTCCTAATCTTGGCTGTAAGCCTGCTTGGGATCGCCGCCTACGGATGGCTTGTCTTCTTCACGAACTTTGCCTTTCTGATCCTTCAGCTAACCGGCTTCGTGGCTGTAGCTGGAATCTTGGCGATAACGGCGTGGATCGGTTACACAATGGCCACTACGCCTCCACCTAAGGCTATAGGGGAAATTGAAAGCGAACTTACGGAGAGCTCTGAGAAGAGGGAGGAGGGCTCAGCGTCAGGTTCCGGATAAAGCCCCCTTTAAAGGGTTTTCTCTGAAGGGTTCTGGGGCAAATCTTCAAGATTGAATCTATAGGAGAAGAAGGGTTTGGTTAAGCCTAGGCATGCTGTTCTCATCGCTGCTTGCGCAGCTACTCTTTTGCTGTCCACCGTCTCATTCTGCTTTTCCATCGATGTTCATGAGGCTTTCCATGATGTTTTTTCTGAGACTGAGGACGCTGTCGGCTTGGCTTTTAGGGCTGTTTCCGAGGCTGAGACTGCTGGGGCTAATGTTTCATCACTGCTTCTTAGGTTGAATGAGGCTGCTGGGCTGCTTTCTAGGGCTGAGATGCTGTATGATCTCGGCGATCATGAGGCCGCTTTAGCTGCGGCTAACCGCTCGCTTACGATAGCGAACAGCGTTAGGGATGACGCCCTAATATTAAGGAGGCTTGCTGATGAGGAAAAGTCTAGGGCTTTCCAGTTTTCCCTCGCGTTCTCCATCCTTGGATCCGCTGCTTTTCTAATCTCCCTTTTTCTCGTCTGGAGATGGTTCAGGGGCTTCTATATTAGGCGGATTATGGATCTGAAACCTGAGGTTGTTTCCGATGCTGAGCCTAGATGATTATGGGGCTATTTTCGCTGTTATTGGTTTAGTTGGCGTTCTGCTCCTCGCCTCGCCAACCCTAGGCTTTGTTCTTCATTTCTCTGGCAGCGAGCCTTTTTCTGAGCTCTATATTCTTGGTCCTGGGCATATGGCTGATGGCTACCCCTTTAATGTTAAGGCTGGGGAGGAATATGGTGTTTACGTCGGAGTCGCCAATCATATGGGTCTTTCAAGCTACTATCTTGTTTGCGTTAAGTTTAGAAATCAGAGTGAACCCCTGCCCAATGTAACTGAGGGTTTGCCCAGTCCCCTGCCCGCCATCTATATGTATCGTGTTTTTGTTGAGGACGGTGGTTCTTGGGAAACATTCTTAAGGTTTTCCTTCTCAGGTGTTTCCCGTTTTGGAAATCAATGTCTTGTTGAGTCTCTTACTGTGAATGATTTTACGTTTACTGTTAATAAGTGGGCTCTTTGGGATTCAGCCAATAAGGGCTTTTATTATCAGCTTTTCATTGAGCTTTGGATTTACGATTTGGAGTATGGAGGCTTTAGGTTTCATAATCGTTTTGTAAGCCTCTGGCTGAACATGAGCGTCTCTTAACTTTTCTTTTTTTAGAGTTAATGTTTAGGCGTCTTTAGACGCTTACATCCGTCATAATCATGCTTATGATGGAGGATATTAGCGCGCTAATGGGGGTTCAGTTCTGGGGAAGATTGGTAATTCCGGCATCGTTGTCGTTATTGCAGCGCTTAATGAAGAGAAGGGTATTGGTCCAACTCTGAGTGAGCTTAGGGATGTTCTCGGCGACCATTGTTTTCTTGTTGTTGATGGTAGGAGCATTGATAAGACTGTTGAGTTAGCGAAGGGTTTCGGCGCTGATGTTTACATGCAGAGCGGTAGGGGTAAAGGTCAGGCTATTTCTGAAGCAATCGAGCATATTAAACGTGCTGATGGGAATCCGTCTTACGTTGTCTTCATTGATGCCGACTATACTTATCCCGCCGCCTATATTCCAGCCATGATTAAGATTTTGGATAGTGACCCTTCAATCGGCATGGTTATTGGAAATAGGTTTAACGGCAACTACGATGTTGGGGGCAGCATGATGAATGTCTATTATTTCGGCAATAGGCTTATTGCCCTAGCGCACAGATTGGCAAGCGGCGTCAATATCGATGACCCCTTAAGCGGCTTAAGGGTTGTCCGCTGGAGCCTCCTGAAGGATTGGAAAGTTAAATCCATGGGCTTTGATGTTGAGGCTGAATTAAACTTTTACATTGCTAGGAAGGGCTACAGGATAGTTGAGGTTCCAATAGAGTATAGACCTAGGCTTGGGGAGAAAAAGCTCAGGCTGAAGCATGGATTCACCATCCTGAGGAGAATAGCGTCTGAAGCATTGTTCTAATTCTAAATTTCTATTTTGGGATCATAAATAATTTATTAGGGAGATGCTGTAAGATGATTTTTAGAGTTTGCGTTAGAGACGTGGATGGAATTGCGGAGACGGCTACTGATCATATTTTTGCTGCCCTATATAGTATTCCTGTGGATTATCGGATGGATTTTAAGCCATTAAATGAGCAGTTTAAACGGGGATTCTGAAAGCCCAGTGGTTTTTTATAATTTTTCAATTGCTTTTGGAGCCTGGTCTACTTGATTCCGCGGATGATTTTTTACTTATATGGTCTTAAGAGGAATCTTTATTTGAAGCCTTATGAGCTGCAGAGAATGCAGCTGAAAAGGTTTAGGGCTTTGGTTAAGCATGCGTATGAAAGGGTTCCCTTTTACTATAGGAAGTTTAGGTCTGCTGGTGTTAAGCCTGATGATATTAGGGGTTTTAATGATTTATGTAAGATTCCGACGACTTCGAAGCTTGAGGTTCAAGAGTGCGGTCTTAAAGATATGGTTCCAGCTGGCGTCAATGCGGATTCTTTAATTAAGAGAACTACTAGCGGCTCAACCGGGATTCCGTTAACTATTCTTGTTGATGGTAGGGTTACAGATTTTTACACCGCAGTCTATAATAGGGCTTTGTTTGAGGATGGGTTACGGATTAGGGATAGGATGGCTGTTGTTGCGGATCCTAGGAGTTTTCCAAGGAAGAGAAGTATTTTTCAGCGTTTGGGGATTACACATTATGCTTATATTTCGATTTTTGATTCTGTTGAGAGGCAGATGGCTTTACTTAGGGATTTCAGACCTGATGTGATTAAAGGTTATGCTTCTAGTTTGTTCATTTTGGCTGATGAGCTTAAGGGGCTGGTGAAGGAAATTAATCCTAGGCTTGTTTTTACGGGCGCGGAGCTCCTGGAGGAGAGTAGTAGAAAAATTATTAGTTCCGCTTTCAGCGCGGAAGTATTTGATTTATATGCGTGTAGTGAGTTTAGTTTGCTTGCTTGGGAGTGTGAAGCGCATAATGGCTATCATATTAACGCAGATAGCGTCCTCATGGAGTTCCTGGATGATGAAGGTGAAAGCGTCTCCTCTGGCGAAATGGGGAATGTTGTTTGCACCGGACTGTTTAATTATGTGATGCCGCTGATAAGGTATGAGTTGGACGATTTGGCCGTTCCAGTTGATGATGGCTGCTCATGCGGTAGGACTCTGCCGCTTATTAGGCATGTTGAGGGGCGTGCGGATGATCTTCTGGTGGCAGCAGATGGAAGGTTGATCACGCCTACGGTTTTCTTCCCATACCCCTTTGATGATTTAGATGGGATAAGGTATTTCAGGGTTATTCAGGAAAGGATGGATAAGATGCGAATTGAGGTTGTCCCTAGAGAGACATCTTTAAAGGACAATGGACTTCTTGAGAAGGCGGAGCAGAAAATTAAATGGCTTTTCGGAGATAGCATGCAGGTTGAATTCAGAATTCTGGATGAAATCCCACTTGATAAAAGTGGCAAAAGAAGAAAGGTTATTTCGCTATGTTCTAAAAATAGGATTAACCTTAAATGATTCATTAGAGGGAATTATGTAGTAGGTGGATTACAAATTTCTTAGAGCTTCTTTCGGATTTTTGTTGATTAAAGGGTTAGAGGCTTGTTAAGTTAAATGAGTGATTTTAGCAGGGTTTTGGTGACCGGCGGCGCTGGTTTTATTGGTTCTCATTTAGTGAAAGCACTTGTAAATAAATGCTCCGTTATTGTTTTGGATAATCTCTGCTCTGGGAGTTTAGAGAATCTGCATAGGGTTGTTGAGGGCGGAGGCATAAAGTTTGTTAGGGGAGACGTTAGGGATAAGAAGGCTGTGAGGGATGCTATGAATGGTGTTGACGCAGTTGTGCATTTGGCGGCTTTAATCAATGTTGAGGCCTCCGTGAAGAATCCTTTTGAAACACATGATGTTAACGTTAACGGCACCTTAAATGTTCTGAAGGAAGCTGTGAGGGCGGGTGTTAAGCGTTTTGTTTTCGCTTCTTCCGCTGCGGTTTACGGGGATGCAAACCCTCTGCCGCTTAAAGAGGAGTATCCTCCTCATCCCATATCGCCTTACGCTGCTTCTAAGGCGGCGGCTGAAGGTTACTGCTTGACTTTTAACAGATGTTACGGGCTTGAGACGGTTATTTTAAGATATTTTAATGTTTATGGGCCTGGGCAGGGGAACAGCGCTTACAGCGGTGTCATAACAAAGTTTCTGCGGAATGCATTGAAGGGTGAACCATTAATTGTTTATGGCGATGGTGAGCAAACACGTGATTTTATTTATGTGGATGATGTTGCCAAGGCAACTGTTCTGGCATTAGAGAATGAGAATGCAGCTGGGGAAACTTTTAATGTTTCCTCTGGCAAGCCCACAACTATAAACGAGCTTGTTGAGATCGTTAAGGAATTTGCCAGATGTGATTTAAAAGTAATCTATAAAGAACCTAGAAAAGGAGATGTAAGGCATAATTATGGGGATCCAGCAAAAGCGGAGAAAATTTTAGGTTTTAAAGCCATGATAGGTTTAAGAAAGGGATTGGAACAATTAGCAAATAAATTTTTGCCATCTGACTTAAGCCAAATAAGTTG
>Ga0272445_1001384_pt1 | contig 19045 bp, 18 predicted proteins | sample YNPCB0031_FD_194404 | JGI IMG/M metagenome (GOLD analysis project Ga0272445, IMG submission 194404) | Hot spring sediment microbial communities from Yellowstone National Park, WY, United States - YNP-CB-003-1 | ecosystem: Environmental > Aquatic > Thermal springs > Hot (42-90C) > Sediment... | reverse complement strand
CAATGCGCTTGTTCCTATCCCCGGCACGCCCTTAGAAAATCAGGAGCCGCCTTCCGTTTGGGAAATCGTACGTATGATTGCTGCGGCGCGCATCCTCATGCCGAAGAGCCGCATTCGGTTAGCCGCAGGGCGCGAACGTCTCTCCTTAGAAGCCCAAGCCCTCTGCTTCGTGGCAGGAGCCAACTCCATCTTCTTAGGCGATAAACTGCTTACGGCTCCTAATACCCCGCTTGCCCAGGATCAGCAGCTCTTTGAGCTTTTAGGGATTACGCCTCAGCCTGCCTTTGCAGAGGATTTACCGGCCTGAGTGTTTTTTGCCAGGATGCGTTGGTGGTGGATAACCGGCATAGCGGTTGGGTGGGCTCAGTTTTTACCCAACTTAGGGGGGCAGCGGGTGGGCATATCTGCGCTTACGTTTCTCAAGATAGACCCCTCTCCGCGTTCGGTGGGGATGGCGGGGGCATCGGTGGCTATGGCGGGAGACCCTTTTTATGCCTACCTGAATCCCGGGGCTCTCACCCGAGTGGGAGCGGGGGTGGGGTTTAGCCATACCTTTTGGATAGCGGGGCTGGATTACGGTTATGCGGCTTTTAGCCTTCCTTGGCGGGTGTCGCATCGTTTGGGCTGGCAAGCTCAGTTTCTCAACAGCGGCCCCATAGAGCGGCGCACCGAGTACCAGTCCCAGGGTACGGGCGAATACTTTTATGCTACCTACTGGGCTACCGGGCCCGTCTATGCTTATGAGTTTAGCGATCGTTTTTCGGCGGGCGGCAGCTTCAAACTCGTGCGGGAAGCCTTAGACGTCTTTCAGGCCACCACTTGGGTGGTAGATGTGGGTTTTCTGTACTGGACTGATGTGCGAGATTTTCGGTTTGGGGTGCTCGTGCAGAACTTTGGGCCCAACTCCCGCCTGCGGACGCGAGATAAGCGGTATCGGGACCTGCCCTTAGATGCTTATCCGCCGCCAACGCTTTTTGCGCTGGGGGCAGCCATCCGAGCCTGGACCCACGACCACCACAAGATAGAAGCCGCCCTCCAACTCAATCACCCCAACGACAACACCGAAAACCTCCGACTTGGCGTGGAGTACCAGTATGCTTCGGTACTTTTCATCCGGGCGGGGCAAAAGCTGGGGATTCGGGAACAGTATGTCCCAACGGCGGGGGTGGGACTCATGCGCGGCTGGGGACGCGGCCGCATCCGCATAGACTACGCCGCCGAATGGTTAGCCCGCTTGGGACTACAACACCGCATAAGTATAATGTGGCTTAGCCATGCGGACCAGGAAAAGACTAGAGAGTAACCCCCTTTATGAGCTCCCTCTTTTCTCACAACCATCCCCAGACAATGACTTTTTGTACAAAAAGGAAAAACTACTAAGGTCCCTAAGAGGGCATAAGCAGCGGTATAAACGTTATATGGGTTCTCCTCTTCGTTATACTGGAGGTGAAAGCTGGGCGGTGGGGGTACATTATCGTACCATTCGCCTGCATATGAGACACGAAAGATACGTCTGTATTCAAAATCCAGGGGAGAAAAGCGAGATGTTACAGGTAGTAAGAGGAGGATTGATGCTTTTCGTAAGCAGCTTGAAGGTGGGGGGAAGGCCGATGGGTAATACGATAGAGAGAGTTTTCGGGTTTTTGGCTTTGCTGATGGTTTGGGGGTGTGGGGATTTTTGGGGTCGTAAGACGAAGTTGGACTTTATTGAGGTGCCTCAGTATGATAATACGTTGGTGAGTTATGTGCCTATTTTGCCGTATTGGGAGGGTTTTGTGGCGCCGGTGGATATGTGCATAGGGTATGATCGGCTACTTTATGTGGCGGACTCGGGGGCTGGGGCGATTGTGTGTTTGGATATGGCGGGGCGGGAGCTGGGGCGATTGGCGCTGCCAGGGGTGCATGCATTGGCGCAGGATCGGCGGTTGGACCTTTTAGCGGCGGCATTTGTGGATACGGTGATAGGGGGAATGCCCTATAGGCTGGATGCCATTTATCGGATTCGCTTAGCGCAAGCGGAGGGGTATGGTCTTCGCTATGCTCGGGTGGTGCGGCGGCTGGTGCATCCGTTTTATTTTCAGTCCACTTTTAGTACGAATGATACGCTGGTACGCTTTCGGCGGATTGCTGTGCTGGGGGATAATAGCTATTATGTAACTCGGAATGGTCCTGATAATACGGCCACGAAGTTTGGAGGGCCTGATGATGCGGTGATAAAGTTTGATGCGGAGGATCGGTGGGTGGAGGCGGTGGTGGTGGAGTCCAGTTTGGGGACGCAGCCAGACTTTTTCAAGGGGCCGTGGGGGCTTGTAACGCGGGCACGTCCGCCCCAGAGTCCTTTTGTATCTACGGCTCCAGACTTTTGGGTGGGGCAAGTAGGTGTGGGGGTTCCCTTGAAGGTCCAGCATATAGTGGTTCGGGAGGGGGAGCAGGGGCGGTTTTATGCGGTGGATGATAGCTGGGTGGTGGGGGATACTTCTAAGGCGGATGGTTTTTTAGCTGTGCCGGGGCGGTTTCGGCGGCCGGAGGGATTGACGTTGACGGGTGGAGCTCAGCCGTATCTGATTGTGGCGGATGCGGAGTTAGACTCGGTGTATGTTTTTACGCTTGGAGGCTTGGAGGGGGTATTGCCGCCGCCGGCTGCTGGAAGCTCAAAGCTGATAAAAGTATCGTTTGGGGGCTCTGGAAGCGGACCGCTGAATATGCGCCGTCCCACGGCCGTAGCTCATATGGATAGGATTCTATATGTGTGTGATGCAGGTAATCGCCGCATCATGCGCCTAAGGCTAACGACAGACTTTTAGGAGAGAGGCGGAAATGCAAAAGTTTGTTTACCTTTGTGCCCGGCATACTGGTTGGGTATGAAGGCATGGTTTATGCGTTATGTTTGGGATCCGCATCAGCTGGTGTATGTTCCGGCACCTGTAGGATGGCGTAGTTTTTGGCGGCAGGGGAGGCTTTGGGTGAAGGGGATAGGATTGGGGGTGCTTTTATTTGTGGGGGGGTATCGGTGGTGGGCTACGCAAGTAGAGCATCGGGAAAAGCAGAAACTTTCGCGCCTGGAAGAGGAGATGCAAGGTCTTCGTCGGGAGTGGCGAGCGTGTGAAGAGCGGTTGGAGCATTTTTATCAGCGGCAGCGGGAGTTTTATGCGCCGATAGTGGGGGTGATGCCGATAGCGGAGGCGGCATGGATGGGAGCCACGGGCGGAGCGGAGCCTATCAGCGAATGGGATAGAACGCTTTACCGAGTCAAGATTCTCCGAGAGGCATACGAAAAGCTCCACGCTGAAACGCGCTTGCGCCAAGAGGCTCTTCGGCGTTATCCGTATGTTATGCCTGTGGAGGGGAGCATTACGAGTGGATTCGGGTTTCGGCATGATCCGTTTACTGGGCACTGGCAGATGCATACAGGGGTAGATATTAGTGCTCGTTATGGGGCGCCGGTGCGCGCAGCGGCTTCGGGGGTCGTGAGCTATGCCGGCTGGGATAACGCAGGCGGCGGGTATGGTATTCAGGTAGAGATCAACCACCTCAATGGCTTTGTCACTAAGTATGCCCATCTGTCTCGGGTGGCAGTTCGGGTGGGGGACACCGTGCAGCGCGGCGATATCGTGGGCTATGTCGGGTCTACGGGCTACTCTGTAGCCCCCCACTTGCATTATGAGGTCATTCAAAACGGGGTTAAGTTAGACCCTCGAAAATATCTACCTTTGTAACATGTATCAGAAGCTTATCATAGCGGGCCGTTTGGGCCGAGACGCCGAGATTCGCCCTGTAGGAGAGGGTCAAGTCATCCGATTCTCTGTACCGATTAGCCGACGGGGGCGGGACAATAAGGAGGAAACCCTCTGGGTAGAATGTAGCTACTATCGCGGACCGGGGGATAGCACGGAAGTGACCAAACTTTTACGCAAAGGGACTGTCGTCTTAGTAGAAGGGACGCCCTGGGTGCGGCAGTACATTAGAAACGATAATACACCGGGGGTGTCTTTTGAGTGTCGGGTGAGCAACCTCAAGATCATGGCTCTGCCTCCACGTCCGGGCGAAACTCCTACCTCCTCAGAAACAAATGTAGCGGTCGTTCCTGACGAGCCTATCTCTATCCCGCCGGATACTCCTGCTGATACGGCTGACGACCTCCCCTTCTGAGCGCGTTTTTCAGCGGCTTTCGCGCTACGTTACTTCGCCTGGCCCGCTGTTGGTAGCATTTAGTGGGGGGCCGGACTCCGTTGCGCTTACCCTTATGCTATTAGAGGGGGGGTATGAAGTGCGTTTGGCTTATGTGAATCACGGCTTGCGGGGGGGCGAAAGCCAGCGGGAAGAAGCCGCCGTGCGGGCCTTTGCTGAAAAATATGGGCTTGCGTTAGATGTGCTTCACCTGGATAAGAGTGCCTTTGGGAGTGGGGAGAGTTTGCAGGCTAAAGCGCGGCGGCTTCGCTATGAGTGGATGGAAAGCCTTTTAGAGAGGTATGGGATAGCTTGGGGTGTGACGGCGCACACTTATGATGATTTGGTGGAGACGCTGATATATCAGCTTTTGCGGGGTGGGGATATGTGGATGTTTAAGGGGATTCCGTTTCGGCGGGGGCGATGGCTCAGGCCTTTGCTGGGGATGCGAAGGTCGGAAGTCATGGCTTTTTTATGGGAGCGGGGGGTTTGGGCGTATCAGCTGGATTCGTCCAACTATGAGCCTAAGTACCTTCGGAATGTGATTCGTTGGCGGGTGTTTTCGGCGCTGCGGCAGGTGCATCCGGGGGCAGAGGATCGGCTATGGGAGCGATATGAGCTATATCGGCTTCAGCGGCGGCGGCTGGAGAGGCTGTATCAGCGGCTTTCGGCTCGGTATGTAAGGGAGGAGCCTTTTGGAGGGCATATAGGGGAGGGGCTGGGGGAAGATGCGTTTCTGTGGGTTATGCGGCGGTGGGTAGGGCTTTCTTGGCGGCAGGGGGAGGTGGTGTATCGCTTGTATCGGGAGGGGCGGATGGGGGCTTTTCGGCGGGTGGATTCTGTGGTATTCTGTCGGGTGCGAAAAGGCATAGAGTGGGGCCCCGCCTCTTTATGGGAGCCAAGGTGGCCGGCCCTTGTTATAAGGGAGGCGGGCATTTACGAGTGGGGTTTGTGGCGGCTCAGTGTGCAGAGAGAACCTTCGGGCAAGGAAGGAGAGGTGCTACTGCCTCTGCAAGTGGCTCCCTTTCGGGTGCGGCTTTGGCGACCCGGCGATCGGATAAGGCCCGAGGGACTAAACGGCCACTCTAAAAAGATCAGCGATGTGTGGCCAGCCTTAGGGCTCTATGGCTTTCGGCGGCGTCATGCCTTCGTAATTGAAGACGCCGAGGGGCGAATCTGCTATGCTGTTAGCTATCGTCGGGACTGGCAAGTGGCCACCCTGAATGGCCCTTTTTTGTATCTTTCGTATGTTTATGTCAGGCGAGACGAAACCCTCTCCCAAAGCTCCTGAAGTAGACCTACATCGAGCTGAATTTTACCTCAATCGGGAGCTAAGCTGGCTGGAGTTTAATGCTCGGGTTTTGGAAGAGAGCCTGCATGAAGTGCATCCGCTTTTGAGCCGTTTTCGGTTTTTGTCTATTTTTTACAGCAATCTGGATGAGTTTTTCATGATTCGGGTGGCGGGGATTATGGAGCAGATTCGGGCGGGGGTTCGGGAGAAGGGTCCCGATGGGCTTACGCCGCGTCAGACCCTGCGGCGGATTCGGGAGCGCGTGCAGAAGCTACTTCGGCGGGCTAACGAGATATTTGAGCAGATATACCTCCCTGCCCTGGAAAAGGAAGACATTTACTTTATTAGGGGGGAAAAGATTAAGCAGCTGAACCGAAAGGTTTTGGAGAAGCGTTTTTGGGAGCAGGTGTTTCCTCTTTTGACGCCGTTGGCGTTGGACCCGGCGCATCCTTTGCCGCCGCTACGGGGGTTAGAGCTGATTATATGGGTGACTTTGGCGGATGGTATGGCTCTGGTACCTTTACCTCATCAGCTGCCTCGCATGGTATCGTTTCATTCGGCGGAGCGGTATGTGTTTGTGCCGATTGAGGACTTTGTGGGGGTCTTTTTGAGGCATCTTTTTCCTGGGCGGCGGGTGGTGGGGTATAGTGTGTTTCGGCTTACGCGGGATGCTGATATTGAGATTTCGGAGGTGGAAGCGGATGATCTCATGGAGCTGGTGGAGCGCGAGCTTAGGCGGCGCCGCTTAGGAGCCGTGGTTCGCCTGGAAGTCGCTAAGAGCTTCCCCGAAAAGGCCCTCCACCTCCTAAAAGAAGAGTTAGAAGTAGAAGATGAAGAGGTTTATGTCGTAGAGGGGCTGATGGGCTTGGAGAGGCTCGGAACGATTTTACAGGAGATTGACGAGCCGCGTCTTTGGGATAAGCCTTTTATTCAGGCAATGCCCCCTTCTCTGCAAGGAAAGCCCCATATTTTTGAAGCTATTGCCCAGAAGGACATCCTCCTGCATCATCCTTATGATAGTTTTATGCCGGTGGTGGAGTTTATTCGTGCGGCGGCTCGGGATCCTGCCGTCGTCGCCATCAAGCAGACGCTTTATCGTACCACCGGCGAAAAGTCCCTCATTGTGCAGGCCCTACAAGAAGCCGTCCATCGCGGAAAGCAAGTTACAGTTCTTATAGAGCTGAAAGCTCGTTTTGATGAAGAGACCAATATCTACTGGGCCAAAGAGTTAGAAAAGGCTGGCGCTAATGTGGTGTATGGCATGGTAGGTCTTAAGATTCACGCTAAGGCCGCTCTGGTGGTTCGTCAAGAGGGCTCCAGCCTGCGTCTGTATGCCCACCTCAGTACGGGCAATTACAACGAGCGCACGGCTACCATGTACACGGATATTGGCCTTTTGACCGCCAATCCCGAAGTTACCCGAGATGTGTTAGAGCTCTTCAACTACATGACAGGTAATACAGGGCAAAGAAGCTGGCGTCGCATTGCGGTGGCCCCCGAAAACCTGCGAGAAACCTTCCTCACTGAAATCAATCAGTGCATAGAGGCCCAAAAGGCCGGCATATCTACTCGGATCACGCTGGTGATGAACGCCTTAGTAGATGCGGCTATGATTCGGGCGCTGTACCGAGCCTCTATGGCTGGCGTGGAAATCCGCCTTTTAGTGCGGGGAATATGCTGTCTTATCCCCGGTTTGTCTGTTAGCCCGACTATAGAAGTGCGTAGTATTGTGGGGCGGTTCTTGGAGCATAGTCGGCTCTACATCTTCCAGGTTGGGGAGGAAGTGCGCATATGGTCGGGCAGTGCCGACTGGATGCCGCGCAACCTGGATCGACGAGTGGAGGTGGTGTATCCGATTTTAGACCCTGACTTGCAGAAGCAGGTGATGACTATTGCCGAGACCCTCTGGATGGACTCTGAGCATGCGTGGGTTCTCCAAAGGGATGGCACTTATCGGCGTCGCCGCGAGGTTGAGCCGGACCTGTCTTCTTTTAGTGCGCAAATGGCCTTTCTCAAGATGAGACAACGCCCTACCTATGGAGAAGCTTCTAATGGGCACTGAGGGGCGCTATCCGCTGGTGGAGCAGTTTTATAGTGTGCAAGGAGAAGGTTATTGGGTGGGGCAGCCTGCCTACTTCATTCGGCTTGGAGGATGCCCCGTAGAATGTACCTGGTGTGATACGCGACACTCTTGGCCCCGTGAGGGATGGCCCCTCTATGATATTTCTACCTTAGTGGCCCAAGCCCAAGCGCGCCAAGCTAAGCATGTCGTTCTTACGGGAGGCGAGCCCACCATACATCCGCTGGGCCCCCTCATCAAAGCCCTGAAAGAGGCGGGGTTTTTTGTGCAGATGGAGACCGCGGGGATCGGGCCGGTGCCCGAACCGCAGCCCGACTGGATTACCTTCTCCCCTAAGCGATTCATGCCGCCTCAGCAGGCCTATTATGAGCTCTGCCATGAACTCAAAGTGGTCATACATGCGCCTAGTGATTTACGCTGGGCCGAAAAACAAAGGGAAAAAATCATTCGCGCCGTACCCGCCTTTCTGCAGCCCGATGCTTATCAGCCTGCGGCGCTCCAATGGATTCTCTCCTACCTCCAAACGCACCCCGAATGGCGACTTAGTCTGCAAATCCATCGTTATTTAGCTCTACCATGAGGTACATATTAGGGGGGCTGGTTCTAGGACTCTCCCTGTGGGCGCAGCCGAAGGGCATTTCTCGGCAGGCCTATCAGCTATACTTAGAGGCTGTGCGCCAGGCCCAAGCTGGACGCACCGCCGAAGCTAAAAGCCGCCTCCAAGAAGCCCTCCGGATAGAACCCACCTATGAGGAGGCTTGGGTCCTGCTCGGAAAAACCTTCCTGCAGAGCCAAGATTACGCTGGGCTTCTGGAGGTGGGACAAAAGATGGAGCGACAGAAGGGACTTTCGGCCGCAGGCAAAGCTTGGGGCCAGTACTTTCAAGCTAAAGCCTATGTAGCGCAAATGCGCTATGACTCAGCTGAGCAGGTTTTGCGGCGCTTCGTGGTCATGGGCATAGAGGGCATTCCCAAACGTATTTACGAAGAGGGGGCGCGGCTCTTAGAGACCAGCGTTCATGCCGCACGTCTTATGCAGAAGCCTGTTCCACTGAAGCTGGAGAACTTAGGTCCCGCGGTGAATAGCCCCTATCCGGAATATCTACCCAGCCTAACGGCGGATGGGCGGAGGCTGTACTTTACTTCTCGGAGGCCGCAGGCGGGAAAAGAACCGAATCCTTTGACGGGGGGCTATGACGAAGACCTCTACTGGTGCGAGCGGGATGAGAACGGCCGCTGGCAGCCTGCCCAGCCCTTAGGCTCCCCTATTAACTCCGACCGCAACGAAGGCGCGGCCTTCTTTTCTGCTGATGGACAGTGGGCTTTTATCACCCTTTGCGATAGGGCAGATGGGTTAGGGAGCTGTGATATTTACTTTTCAGAACTGGATGGGGACCGTTGGCTGCCGCCGAAAAACTTAGGCCCCACTGTCAATAGCCCGGCTTGGGAGTCGCATCCTTCCCTCACGCACGATAGAAAGCGCCTGTACTTTGCCTCCAGCCGCCCGGGCGGACAGGGCGGCAGCGACATCTGGTACACCGAATGGAAAAACGGCGTCTGGCAACCCCCCATCAATATAGGCCCCCCCATCAATACCCCCGGCGATGAGTACTCGCCCATGATCGCCGCGGATGGACGAACCCTCTACTTCGCCTCAGACTATCACCCAGGCATGGGCGGAATGGACTTATTCGTGAGCTACCTCTCCGATACGGGTTGGACTACCCCGAAAAACTTAGGTTATCCGCTCAATACCCCTGGCGATGAACAAACCCTCTGTGTAGATGCGGCTGGACGCATAGGCTATGTGGCTCTGGAACGGTCTGAAGGATTGGGAAAGCAGGATATTTATGCCTTTTCCTTATGGCCTGAGATACAGCCACAGCGGGCAGCTTCTTATGTGCGGGGTTTTGTATATGATAGTCTCACGAAAGCTCCTCTGGCGGCTCGGGTGCGAATAGTGGATTTGGAGCTACGGGATACGATCCGCGCCTTGACTTCCAACCGAGTAACGGGGGAGTTTGTAACTTCCTTGCCGCTGCGTAGTCGGTATGCGCTTTTAGCGGAGGCGCCGGGGTATTTGTTTTATAGTCAGCACTTTGATTTGCGGGAGTCGGATCAGGCGTATGAGTTGCGCGTGCCTTTAGAGAAGCCCCGAAAAGGGAGCACCATACGTCTGAGAAATGTATTTTTTGAGTTTGACCGGGCTGACATAAAGCCGGAGTCGGAGGTAGAGCTGCTGGAAGTGGTACGTTTACTACAAGCGCATCCAAAGTGGAAAGTGGAAGTGCAAGGGCATACGGATAGCGTGGGGACGGCGATGTATAATCAGCAGCTTTCGCAGCGGCGGGCAGAAGCGGTGCGGCAGTTTTTGATTCAACGGGGTATAAAACCCGAGCGTATTCAGGCACGAGGGTATGGAAGTAGCCGACCCATTGCCCCCAACACTACAGAAGAAGGCCGAGCTCTCAACCGCCGAACCGAAATCTTATTCATAGAGGTAGATTAGAAGCGGCCAGTAGCGGATACCGCGCCAGGCGCTCATATACAGCTCCGCCCCGTGATAAATGAGACTGAAAAAGATACGCCTCAGGAAAGAGAAGCGGTTCTTCGCCTATGCGCAGAGGGTAGCTTCCCAGCGGTAAGCGATAGGGACTATACAGACGAGCTAAGGTTACATGAGGCCGAAATGGCCGCCGAAAGGGTACGTCCAAAAGCTGGTGCAAACGCGCGGCCAGCTCTGTCAGATGCGCATCCTCTCGCAGTTCAAGCCATAAAGTGTTTCGGTGCCAGTACAAACGAGAGGGCTGTAAGTAAAAAGCGGCTATGCCCTGGAACACCTCTTTGCCTAACACCTGCTTAAGCTTTTCCACCTCCTCCTTCGGGTACTGCGCTATAAACACCAAGGTCAAATGTAGGTTGGCTAAAGGCACGCGGCGGCTGCCCGCCGGCAAAAGCGGAGGACAACCGGCCTCTATTCTCACTAAGCTTTCGCCCGAAGGCACTAGCCCCACAAATAACCGCATAAGGTAAAAAGGCGTTCTTAGGTATATTACTCTAAACAAAAATACGGCATTTTTAGTTAGCAGGGGGTAGGCTGGGGGGTTGAGAGTTTTTTCTACCTTTGGCTCATGGTGCGCGGATGGGGGATGCTCTTAGGGGTTATGATGTGGGCGCAGGGTGGGGTGCGGATTGGGGAGTGGGGTGTGTATAGCTGTCACTTGTATGTGGGTGCCGTGGGCTACACGCCGGGGTATATATGGGGATTGTCGTCAGAGGGGGTATTTGTGGTGGAGGAGGAGGGCATGCAGTACCGAGAGCTATCTCGGGTGAATGGACTGTATGAGAATAGGCCGACGGCACTTTATACGACGGAGCAGGGGATGTTGTTTTTAGGGTATGCTGATGGGATGGTTCAGTATGGGCGTGCGCCGCAGGACCTAACGAGCTGGGGGGGGATTGCGGCTAATCAGTTTTATTCGGCTCGGCGGATATGGGATTTTGCGGGGTGGGGGGATACGGTGGCTATAGCTACGGACTTTGGGGTGGTATTATGGGATGTGCGGCGAGAGCAGGTGTTGGCTACTGTTTCTCAGTTACCCGGGCGGCCTTTTGCTAGCTCGGTGCGGAAAGTGCTATGGAGTCCGGAGGGATTATGGGCGATGACGGAAAGCGGGGTCTTTCTGCTGCCGCAAGGGCGTAGCTGGCAGGGAGGCTGGCAAAAGGTAAGTGGCCCTTCGCTGGGCCTGCCAGACACCCTCTGGTCGGCCTGGGCTTATACCCCTCATGGGGTTCTGGTCGGGTGGAAAGATACCCTCTATCGGTGGGAGTCGGGCACCTGGGTACCCTTCTGGCCTACCGAGTTCGTGCTTCAAGGACGCATCCTGGGCTTATTTGGAAACGAAAAAGTCTGGGCTGTTTCCACGACGGATACTTATGCCTATTACATAAGAAAGGATGGCTCTACCAAGTGCCTTTGGAACCCTAACTCACCGGCGCTCTGGTGCTCTTCGGACCTTAGGGTGCTGATTTTAGGCTCAGGGTGGAATTCAGGTGCTACTATTGTAGTGGGAGACAATTTTTTACAAACGATTCAGCGGGCTCGGCTCATGGATGGGCGAGCTACGCATGTGCTGCCTACGAATAAAGGGTTATGGTTTATTCATGGGGGTGCGGGTTTCTGGGGGCTGGATTATGGGCAAACTCTAACCTTTTATCCGCATGGGGCCTCCTCAGGTCAGTTTATCCCTGTCAGAGATAGACAAGGCCATCCCTCTTCCCTTCACCGAGCTCTCGCCAGCGATGGGAAAGGGGTCTGGCTGGCCGCTAATGGCGGCCTCGTCTATATTCCCGAAGACGACCCGCAAAATCTTACTTACTACACTCCTTATGAGGTGCCCGATTGGGATGGGCTTTACGTAGATACCAATGGCAAACCTACTTATTTAGGCTTCTCAGCTCTTCACGTAGATAAGCAGGGGTATTTATGGGCAGGAAAGCTCTGGGGCCAATATAATCTTTGGGTTCGCACGCCTCAGGGGCAATGGCTGCGGCTCCCTTACCGAGATGGAAGCGTCTTGCAAATCATAGAGGATCGCCGAGGCTATAAGTGGGTTCTCTACACGGGGGGCCTTTTGCGGGTCATCAACGACAACGGAACCCCCGAAAACATCAGCGGCTACCGGTCCCAACTATATGTTGCTGGGAGCGGTCCCTTAGCCGGCCTCCCCAATAATAACCTACGATGCATCGCGGCAGACCGAAACAACGCGCTTTGGATAGGCACCGATAAAGGGGTGGCCGTCCTTTATGGAGACCCCTTCTATAACGACCTCTCCCTATCCTTGCCCGTCATTGATAATCGCTACCTTTTGGAAGAGGAAAGTGTTACAGCTATCGCCGTGGATGGACAAAATCGCAAGTGGTTTGGCACCATTGGCAGCGGGGTCTATATTACTAATCCCGAGGGTACTCGCCAGATAGCCAATTTTAACCCCCTCAACAGTCCCCTGCCTTCCCCCTACATTTATAACATTCATCCCTGGGACCTGACGGGCGAAACTTTTATTGTGACGGATTTGGGTATTGTGAGCTATCGGGATTGGGCGACGGAGCCTTCGGAAGTTCTGGATACCCTCCATATTTTCCCCAATCCGGTTCGGCGCAACTATGATGGTTTAGTGGGGATTCGGGGGCTATCGGAGGGAAGTACGGTTCGGATTTTCACCGTAGACGGGCAGCTGGTGCGGTATCTTATGGCTTTTGGGGGACAGGCGGTCTGGGATCTTCAAACCATAGACGGACGCCGAGTATCGCCGGGAGTTTATCTCATCAGTGCCTTAGATGCCGAAGGGAAGCGTTCCGTGGTGGGGAAAATTGTTATCCTGGATTAGAGATGCGGGTGGTAGTGGTAGCTTCTGGGGAGAATGACTGGCTTCGGCGGGTGGGGCTTCGGGAGGCTGGCCATCCTACGCTTCTGTGGGTGGAAGGACCCCATGCCATCAGAGAAAGCCATCGCCTGAGTGCCCTTCTGTCGGAGCGAGGCCTCTCTAATCGCTGGCTTCCCCTGTACAAGCGCCCGTCCCTCTGGCAGGAAGCCCTCACCAAGCCCTGGCTCCAAACCCAGCTTGCTTCTTTCCTACAAGAAACCCCCCTCCTCGTGCTAAGTGATACAGAACCCCGCCTTAAAGCCCTTTGGAATGCCCTTCAAGCCCAGGGGCTAATCCAAGAGACGCTCTTTCTCGTGCGGCATTATAAGCATCCGCTTTTTCAGGAGGGGCCAATCACGCTTCCCTCAGAGGCCGCCGCTGAGTGGATGCGCCTTTACGAAGATATCGCCTCCGACCTGCGGGCGGCGGCCGCTTGGCAGCCCTGCACACTCCTGCCCATCCTCGCATGAGCTCCCCAGAGGTCAAAACCCCCGCCCTCGTCCTCCATGCCTTCCCCTACGAAGAAAGAAAGCTCATCGCCCACCTCTACACTCGGGCCCTGGGAAGAATGTCTTTCATAGTCTCTGGCCCAAAGCAGCGCCGATACTTTCATCGAGGCGCCCTCCTTACTATTCGGTTTTATCATAAACCTCAGTGGGAAGTCCAGCGTCTTTTAGAATCGGAATGGCTCGTGCTCTATCAACGGCTCCATCATGAGGTGGCTCGCATGCCGTATTTACTTTTAGCCCTGGAAATCCTGGACCAGGTGCTGGTAGCGCCCGACGAAAAGCTTTTTGACTTTGTAGCAGAAGGGCTTTTAGGGGTAGATCAAGCTGAGGATACCGAAGCAGCCCTAAAAGTTTTTTTGTATGGGCTGCTGGCAAGGTTGGGGGGAGAGGTAGAAGCGTCTTCGTTGGATTGGTCCGGCTTAGAGGCGCGCTTTGCGACGTTAGTTCCTGGCTGGCGGTCTCTACGGACTCTTTCTATGCTGAGCAACCTATCTTTGCCGCTTTATGATAGAGAACTCTGAGAATCCTACGCCGGTGGGGCCTCTTTTGGGGAAGATTGAGGTGCCGGCGGACCTTCGGCGCCTCCCCCGAGAAAAGTTAGACCAGGTGGCGCAGGAGCTACGCGCCTTTTTGATTCGGCATGCCTCGCAATATGGCGGGCACTTTGGGGCCAGTCTGGGGGTAGTGGAGCTTACTGTAGCCCTTCACTATGTGTATAATACCCCAGAGGACCTTTTAGTGTGGGATGTGGGGCATCAAGCGTATGGACACAAAGTGCTTACGGGTCGGCGGCGCGTCTTTCACACCAACCGCCTGAAAGATGGTATCTCTGGCTTCCCCAAACGAAAAGAGTCTATTTATGACACCTTTGGGGTGGGGCATTCTTCTACTTCTATTTCGGCGGCCCTGGGCATGGCAGAAGCCCTTAGGCACTTAGGGCAAACCCATCGCAAAGTGGTCGCCGTTATCGGAGATGGGGCCTTGACGGCCGGCTTAGCCTACGAAGGTCTCAATAACGCCGGCGCCCTCGGGACAGACCTCCTCATCATTCTCAACGACAACCAGATGTCTATTGACCCGAATGTCGGTGCGATTCGGGACTACTTGGCTGGCATCACCGCATCCAAGACCTACAATCGCTTTCGGGACGAGGTCTGGCGCTTTTTGTCTAAGCTTCAAGAGGTTTTTGGCGTAGGAATTCGGGATTATGTGGCCCGGCTGGAGGAAATGCTCACGTTTGTGCTTTCTCGGCCTGCGGTGCTGTTTGAGAGTTTAGGGTTACGTTATTTCGGGCCCGTTAATGGGCATGATGTGCAGGGGCTGGTGGATATTTTATCGGACCTCAGGGGTTTGCCCGGTGCTAAGCTGCTCCATGTGCGCACAGTGAAAGGCAAAGGATTCCCCCCCGCCGAAAAAGACCAAGTCAAGTGGCATGCACCAGCGTTCCGATTTGATATTGAGACGGGGGAGCCGATAGACCCCCCCTCTAATAAGCCCACTCCCCCTAAATATCAGGATGTCTTTGGAGAAACGATCTTAGAGCTGGCTGCCTTGGATGAGCGAGTGGTGGCAGTAACCCCCGCCATGGTTTCGGGTAGCGGCCTGACGAAAATGCGCCAGCTGATGCCCGAGCGCTGCTATGATGTGGGCATTGCCGAGCAGCACGCCGTAACCTTCAGTGCTGGATTAGCTACGCAGGGAATGAAGGTCTTTTGCAATATTTACTCGACCTTTTTGCAGCGGGCGTATGACCAGGTGATTCATGATGTAGCTATTCAGGATTTGCCGGTGATATTTTGTTTGGACCGGGCGGGAGCTGTAGGTGCCGATGGCGCCACTCACCAAGGGCTCTATGATATTGCTTATCTGCGGCCCATTCCTAATCTCATCCTTAGCGCCCCCCTCAATGAATCCGAATTGCGCAATCTGATGTATACCGCCCTCCACACGGAAAAGCCTTTTGTTATTCGTTACCCGCGCGGCAATGGCGTGATGATAGAGTGGCGCACGCCTTTTGAGCTTCTGCCTATTGGCAAGGGGCGTTTGCTAACGCCTGGCGAAGATGTAGCAATCCTCTCGTATGGTCATATCGGCAATGAGGTCATCAAAGCCCTTAAGCGGCTCCATGAGGCGGGGTATTATCCTGCGCATTACGACCTTCGGTTCGCTAAGCCCCTGGACGAAGAACTGCTACACGAAGTGGCTAAGCGGTATCGCTACATCATCACCGTAGAGGATGGCGTGAAGATAGGCGGGGTAGGTTCGGCCATTCTGGAATGGCTCCATGAGGCAGGCTACCTCGTTCCTGTTCGGCGCTTGGGCGCCCCTGATATAGTGGTGGAGCATGCCACGCAAGCGGAGCAGTATGCCCTCTGTGGCTATGATGCTGCACACATAGAGCTTGCCGTCCGGGAAGCCTTTGAAAAAATCTTAGCGCGCTCCTAATGGAGCTCCTTTTAGCGGTTACTTTTATTGTGGGCTATACGCTGATAGCCCTGGAACACCCCCTTAGGATAAATAAAGCCGCCACAGCCGTCGTTACGGGGATTTTGAGCTGGGTCTTTTTACTGGTTGGTCATGCGGCCATTGCTAAGGGGCCGCAAGAGGTAGAAGCCGCCCTCATGCACCATCTTGGTGAAACCGCTAGCATCCTCTTTTTCCTCTTAGGAGCCATGACGATTGTAGAAGTCGTTGATTCTTACGATGGTTTTCAGTTTATTATTCGGCTCTTGCGAGTAAAGTCTTTATGGGTGTTTTTGGTCATTGTCGTTTTGCTAACTTTTTTTCTCTCAGCCGTCATAGATAATCTCACGAGCACGATTGTGATGGCCTCTATTTTTCAGAAGGTGATTCCCCGCGAAAATCGTTCGGCTCGGCTTTTGGGGGTTTCGCTGATTGTGCTGGCGGCCAATTCGGGGGGGGCCTGGTCGCCTATCGGCGATGTAACGACAACCATGCTCTGGATAAAGAGACGGATCACCGAAGTGAATATCATTCGGCATACTTTTTTGCCGAGTTTGGTTTCTGTTCTGGTGCCGATGTTCGTGCTTGGGCGCTATTTGCGGGGGACGGCGATTCAACAGGCCCCCCAACGAGAAACCGTCGTATCCCCCAAAGTGAGCCTCATTGTGTTTGCTTTCGGTATAGGCGGCATCTTATCCGTGCCCTTACTTAAAATATTTCTTCATATTCCCCCTTTTGCCGCCATGTTAGGGGCCATGGGAATGGTTTGGCTTTTGACCGAAATCCTTTATCGCCGCCTGCGAAGAACTCTCCCAGAGAGCCCTGAAGAACTTCGCGTAGAAAAAGCCTTAAGCAATATAGACTCACCGAGCTTGCTCTTTTTTCTGGGAATTCTTTTGGCTGTCGGGGCGCTGTCGGAAGTAGGGCTTCTCAGGGATTTGGCCGACTTTCTGATAAGGCACCTGGGGCCACTTCAGCTGGGCTTCATGGATGGGATGGACTTGGTTATGTACCTCATGGGGATTCTATCGGCGATTATTGATAATGTCCCGCTCGTGGCGGTGGTGATAGAGATGTTTCCGCTTTCGCAGTTTCCGACTGACCATCGGATATGGGAGTTTTTAGCTTATACGGCGGGGGTAGGGGGAAATCTCTTGATCATCGGTTCGGCGGCTGGAGTCGTAGCCATGGGGCTGGAAGGAATAGAGTTTTTCTGGTATCTGCGTCGCATTTCGGGCATTGCGTTTATGGGTTATACGCTGGGGGCGCTGACCTATCTTCTTTTGGCGTGAGCGTGAGAGCCTCCCGTAGATGCGTAGCTATGCGGGGGAGGAGTGTAGGCTCTGGGTAGTTGATGGTGTGATGGGGTAGGGTGAGCTGCCTTATGGGGGCCAGGCCTTGGATGACATTGGTAGTGAAGACTTCTTGGGCATGGGCTAGGGATTCTGGGCGTGTTAGGGTTTCTTGGGTGGGGATATGGAGGGAGGTAGCCAAGGCTATGATTTGGGCGCGGAGGATGCCTGCTACGGCGCCCGTGGAGAGAGGGGGGGTATGGAGGGTTTTTCCGTCAAACCAGAAGAGATTGGCGCGGCTGGTTTCGGCTACATAGCCTTCCTGACTGAGGAGTAGGGCGTCGCTGTGGCCCTTTTGGGAGGCATAATAGGCTGCCTGCACATAAGGGAGGGCGCTCAGGGTCTTAAAGCGGCTCCAGGGGGTTTCTACGAGGAGCGGATGGGGGTAGAGGATGAGGTTTTGGGCTGAGCTGAGGGGATAAGAAGGGTTTTTAGGCAGGGGCTGAGCGATGAGCCAGAGGAGGGTCTCCTGAGTAAGGGGCGTGTAAGCCCCCTCGCCGGCCCGGATAATTAGGAGTTTGAGCCGTCCATAGCGAAGGCGGGCCGAGAGGGTGTAGAGCTGTGCTTCTATGGGCTCCCAGGGGCAGGGAAGTTGGAGGGCGAGAGTTTCCATGGCTTGGGTGAGGCGGGTCCGATGGGCGGCCCAAAATAGGGGTTGGCCTTCCTGCAAGCGAATCGTCTCAAAGACGCCATCACCGAAGCTCACGCCCCGGTGGGGTGGGGGGCTCTCCTGCCAAGAGCCTTTGGTATAATGGAAAGCCCACATGGTAGGCGAAGTTAGCGAGGGCCTCAAAAGCGGCTGAACGGTCCCAGCGGCGGTCTCCTACCCAGTTGGAAATGACCCGCAGGGCATAAACGGGAAGACCCAGACGGGCTCCAAACCGCAAGTAAGCGGCATTCTCCTGAGTTTCCAGGGCGGCATGGGGGTAGGCGCGCCTCCAAAAGGCCGCTTCTTTGCGGCAGGCGCTCACGCTTTCCAACGTTAGCCCTATCACCTGGGGCATGGGGAGCCTGGGGGCCAAACTTTCCACCACCAGAGAAAAATCTCTGAGGAGGCTTTGTGGCAAAGGCTCCAGCGAGCGAACCCGACGTCGCCCAAAAGCCGCCCAGACATCCTTTCGCGCCTGCACGCCCGCATACAGCGGCAGGTTCCTGTCATAGGCCCCCGCTAAGCCCAGTACGATAATCACATTGGGAGGCCCTTCTGCATGCAGATGGTGCCAGAGCGTTTCCGTTGTAGCGACGGCCCCCACCCCCGTGATCAAAATCGGACAGGAGCCTGTGGGCCATATTCGCCTAATTGCCTCCGCCTCCGGCACACTGGGCGTGCAAAGCCAAACCCTGTAAGCCACCTCCCCAAATATCGCCTAAATCCTATCGCCCGTTTGCCTCTATTGGTGGATGAATTGCTCTCGCTGCATTGGGCTTTGCCAGATTTTTTCTGGGCACGCTAATCAGGGGGCTGGTCTGGCCCGAAGTCGGTTCCTCATAAGGAGGATGAAATGAACTATGGGAAGACGGGATAGGGCGCCTTAGGTAAGAAGGTCCAGAGACGGTGTCTTAGGCCGCTTCTCAGGATGAGGGTGAAATGAACTATGTGGGAGGCAGGATAGGAAGCCTTTGAGGACCTTATACTATTTCCTGGCACAGACTTTCTTTTTAGGCGGTACCAGTCCCCAGCGTACCCGCTCTGTGGGGCGGGGGCGCTCAAAATGTCCCTCTTACCATTCGTTGGTATTACATCCCCCTACTCCC
>Ga0272445_1001383_pt1 | contig 19045 bp, 11 predicted proteins | sample YNPCB0031_FD_194404 | JGI IMG/M metagenome (GOLD analysis project Ga0272445, IMG submission 194404) | Hot spring sediment microbial communities from Yellowstone National Park, WY, United States - YNP-CB-003-1 | ecosystem: Environmental > Aquatic > Thermal springs > Hot (42-90C) > Sediment... | reverse complement strand
TGGAAGCCCCCGACAACGAGACGGTGGCCCGCGTCTCGGTAGAGCTGGCCGCGCGGGGCAGCGTGAAGATCATGACGTTGCCGGCCATCCCCATCGAGGAGTTCATCCGTCGGGTGAAGGGCTGAGGCCGCCGGCTGAACACCCTGGAGTCCTGTCGGAGGCATGTCACCGGACGGCCCGCAGCCTGTGGACAGAGCCTGAGAGGGAGCCGAATCGCAAGCGGCTCAGCAGAAAGCTCGTATGCGCGGGAAGCGTCCGCTCTTTCCCAACGGCCTTTCGGGAACGTGGTGGACAAGGACGGAGCGGCGCGCCGGAGTCCGTTACTTCCGCTCGAGCGGGGACGGGCAAGCGTATTGTGGTCGCCCATCCCAGAGCCTTCATTCTCCAGGTAGAAAGGATAGACGGCTCTGCCCAACCCAATCGGGGCATACCCCATGGTTTGACCTGACTTGCCTGACACCTCCAGGCTGAATATCATGGTGAGCAAAGGGTTCTGTTCACAGTTTGTTCCTGGCGATCGATTAATATGGCTGCGATGAGAGCGAAGGTTGATGAGCAGGTTTGATAAGTTTAGATAAGGCACACAAAGGTGATCTACGGAGGGGCTTTCGGGTGTTTTATCACCTCTGTGAATCGGGAGGGGAGCTCGAATGCGGCGGACGGCCTGGATTTTGACGGGGGCGGCGCTGGTGGTCGGGCTGGTGACGGTGGGGATCGGCTTTGGGATCGTGCAGCAGGCCGCGCAGGTGACGGGGGAGCAGCTGGAGGTGCTGGTGGCCCAGAAGGAAGTGCCTCAGTTCACCGTCCTCCGTCGGGACAACATCGGGGAATACTTCCGGCGCACCCGGCTCCCGGTTTACTACTTCAACCGGCTCCAGGGGCTGGTGAAGGCGGATGAGGATCTGGACGGATGGGTGGTGATGGTCCCGATCCCGAAGGATTCCGTCCTCGCCTGGAGCATGCTGGATCGCAATCTGGGGCTGGAGCCGGGGCGGCGGGCGGTGGCCATCAGCGTGAACTCGGAGACCGGCCTCTCCGGCCTGATCCGCCCGGGCAACCGGGTGGATGTTCTGGTCTCCATGGAAGGAGGGGCCGACGGCGGAGGGCAGACGGCGGTGATGCTCCAGAACGTCCGGGTGCTGGCGGTGAGCAACCTGCTCCCGCGGGAGGGAGAGCTGAGCGGCGCCACCATCGGCCGGCTTCTCCCCAGCGGCCAGCTGGCCCCGGACATGGTGATCATCCTGGATCTCAGCCTTGAGGAGGCGGCCCGGCTCACTTACATGCGCAACTTCGCCAAGGAGATCCGGTTCGTCCTGCGTCGGTTCGGGGACGAGAAGGAGGAGCCGTCCATCCTGATTGACCGGAGCCGGGCCATCGGACCATAGGCGGACAGACCCGAGCGAGAGATCTCCCAGGGGGGAGAGGCCCTGATGGAGCCGCGAACGGATCTGATCCCGGTTGTTCTGATCACCAGCGACCCGGACTGGGAAAAGGGGATCCGGGAGTTCCTGACAAACAGCGGACGGGTCCATCTGGTTCGCACGTTCCAGAACCCCGATCAGGCCCTTCAGCTGCTGCCCCATGTCCGTCCCGCTCCGGAGATCGTCCTGATCACCGAGAACGCGGGAGGGGCTCCGGAGCTGAGCACGTGCCGGCAGATCTCCCAGCTGATGCCCCAGGTGGCCGTGATCCTCATCGTCAGCGAAGCCCTCTACGATGATCCGCGCTATCTTCGCAGCGCCATGGCCTCGGGGGCCGATGATGTCCTCCGGATGACCCGGCCCATGCGCTTTCAGGGCTGGATCGAATCGATGGAGCGGGTTCGGGATCTGCTGCGAGCCCGCGTGTCGGCGGCCCGGCGGGAGACCGGCCAGGTGGTCGGGGTTTTCAGCTTGAAAGGGGGAGTCGGCAAGACCACCCTGGCCCTGGGCCTGGCGGACCGCCTGGCGACCACCCCGGAGCCCGCGCGCGTGGTTTACGTGGACCTCAACTGGCACGCCGGGATGACCGAAACCCTGACCGGCCACCCGACCTCCCGGTCCTGGCTGGAGAGCCTGGACTTTCAGCACTGGTCTCCCGCCATCGTGGACGCGTTGATCACCCGCGCCCGGGAATCGCTTTCCTTCGACATCCTCGCCGCTCCCCGGGAGGAGGATCATCAGGGCATGCTGCGGGATCTCTTCCTGCTCAGCCGGCTGCCTCCGGAGGATGCCCCGGATTTGGAGCGGCTGGCCCGCGCGCTCTCGGATGGACGGCCGCTGGAGGATGAGATCCTGCTGGATGTGAATCGGCGCTGCGTCCAGCACGTGCGGGTGGAGCACGCCCTGGCCACCGCCCTCCATCATCTCCTCATCAACCTGCGCGCGTATTACCGATATGTGGTCCTGGATCTCCCGCCGGCGGCGGACTTCCTGACCCTGCTGGCCCTCCAGCGGGCCGATCGGATCGTCCTGGTGCTTACGCCGGACCTGGCGGCCTTGCGCGCGACCCATCTGGCCATCGATCTGCTTCACCGTCACCACGTGCCGGGGGAGATCGGGGTGGTGCTGAATCGGGCCGTGCGGCGCAGCGAGATCCGACCGGATACGATCCAGCGCCTGTTGAAGGGGGTCAGCTGGGTGGCCGGGATCCCGGAGGATCCGTGGATGGCCAACGACCGCGCGCCATCGGATGTCCTGCGGCGCCCCGGGCTGCTGGAGGCCATCCGCCGGGTGGCCAATCAGATGTTCCCGCCGGAAGGAGGGGGGGCGCAGGGGCGCCCTGCCAGCTCCGCGAAGTCTCGCCAGGGTTGAGGGGTGGACATGCGGCTCCGGCGGCGCATCGGCCCCTATCGGATCGAACGAGAAGTCCACCAGGGGAAGCTGGGGATCCTGTATCGGGCCCGGGACGAGGGAGGGAATCTCCGCGCCCTGAAGGTGCTCCATGCCTTTCTTATCCAGGATTGGGCGGGGGTGGAGAGAGCCCTGGAGGATCTAACAGGACGCCTCAAGGATCTCTCCCATCCGTATCTGGTCACCCCCCTCTCCGTCGGGCATGATCCCGATGAGGATGCCCTTTACGTCGTTTACCCGTGGATCGAGCGGGCGGCGCCTTTCGATGCGATCCTGCAGCAGGAGGGAGGCCGCCTGTCCTTCGGCCAGGTGGCCGAGTGCCTCTGGCGGGTCCTGCTCGTCCTGCGGGCGATCCACCGCGTCCAAACCCCCCATGGCGGCCTGAAGCTGAGCAATCTGGTGCGGGGGGAAGGGGGCCGGTTCTATGTGACCGATCCCGGGCTGGCCCGCGCGGTCTATCGAACCCAGCCGGGGGTCAGCCCATGGGACGCCCTGGGGACTTCGGATTATCTGGCCCCGGAGCTGATCGAGGGCCAGGAGGCCGGGTTCGCCACGGATCTGTATGCCCTGGCGGCCATCGGCTACCACCTCCTGGAGGGCCGGCCCCTCTTCATCTATGATGATCCGGCCCGCCGGCGGGAGGCCCATCGCAGCCAGGCGCCCCCGCCCCTCCAGCGCTCCGATGTGCCGCCGGCCTTCCAGCGCTGGCTCCTGCGCGCCCTGGACAAGGACCCGCGCGCCCGTTTTCCGGATCCCGATGCCGCCCTGGAGGCTCTGGCGGCCGTCCTTCAGGAGCGGGAATGGGGGATGGATTTCTGGCGCGTGGAGGCCCAGGCCCTCTACGAGCTGCGGGCCCTGGACCTGGCCGCGGAGTACGTCGACCGCATCCTGCGCCTCCAGCCCGGCCATCCCGAGGCGATGCTGCTGAAGGAGGAGATCGAGAAAACCCGCTTGCAGGAGGAGATCGCCCGGCAGGTGACGGAGGCCCGCCGGCGGATCGAAGGGAGGCAACTTGAGGCGGCCCGGGAGATCCTTCGGGAGGTGCTGGCCCGCGCGCCGCAGCACCCGGAGGCGGAGGCGCTCCTGGCCCATGTGGAGGCCCTCCTGGCCCGGCCCCCCATCCTGGTGCTGCGAACCTCCACCGGCCGGATCTTCCGGCTGGAGCGCGAGGGGATCCTGGGTCGCTCCGGCCGGGAGGGAAGCCCTCCGGAGGTGGACCTGAGCGCCGAGGATCCGGGGCGCTACGTTTCCCGTCGACACGCCCGGCTGTGGCTGGAGGATGGCGCATGGTGGATCCGGGTCTTTCCCGAGACGGTGAACACGACGTGGATGGACGGGGCCCCCCTGGAGCGGGATCGATCCTACCGTCTCCCGGAGGGGGCCCGGTTGCGGATCGGAAACGTCGAGCTGCAGGTTGCTTTCGAACATCCGGGGAGGGAGAACGCATGAAGGGCAAGCATGGGATGCGGATGGCGCTGGCGATTTCGCTGGGAGCCCTGGCCGGCCTGGGGCTGTTCCTGATCCTCCTCGCTCCTCCCGTCTCCGCCCAAAGGGGGATCCTCGCCGTCCGGGGATACGGGGCGGATGTCACGCAATTCCCCACGGTGACGGTTTTCTTCCAGCTGGTGGATCTCTCCACCGGTCTTCCCTCGAATCAACCCATTAAGGTTGATTCTCTGCTGGAGGATAACCAGGAGATCCCCAGCGGGGATCAGATCCTGGAGCCTGTTTCCCGGGGCGCGGACATCGTCATCCTGCTGGATGCCAGTCAGAGCATCCTCAGCCCCCGATCCCGCGGCTATACCGGCAAATCCCGGCTGGAGGAGGCCAGGGAGTTCGTTAGTCAGATTGCAATATCCAAGAATCAGAGCTCTCGGATTGCATTGATCGCCCCAATCGGAGACAATATTGATTTCATTGGTCCGAAAGGATTGACCGACAATGGCGGTGAGGTTTCGAATGGATTGCAGGTGTTTGAGTTTCCGGAACGGCCTAAGGGGAAGGAAGCGACGCCTCTTTTCGATCTGCTGGGCAAGGCCATCGACATCCTGGCTCAACGTCCAGATGCCTTAGGCCGGCCGGGGTTTGTGATCGTGCTCTCCGATGGAATCGATTTCCTGAGCAATCAGCAGGTAACGGATGTAATAGATCGGGCGTCTGGCCATCAGATTGTAGTCCATGCGATTCAGATCGGGCCGGCGCAAGGCAAGGGCAGCGAGCAGGCCATGCAGAACCTTCGCCGCATTGCGGGTCAGACCGGGGGACAGGTGCTTCTCTACGGGATGGATCAGAAAGCCCTAGCTTCGTTTTATAGTTCTCTTCCCTCCTGGGAACAAGTCTGGGCTTTGCGCTATCGCTCTCGGGTTCGCCAGGGAGGCACTCATAGAATCCTTGTGCGCCTGAACGCTGGGGGGCAGTTGATGGAGGTGAAGGAGGACTATGCCATTCATCTGGCTCCTCCGGTGGTGGAAATTCAGTGGGAAGGCCAGGAGGAGGGACGCGGAGGGATAGATTCCCCGATCTTGGCCAGCGAAGTTCCTTCTTTGCCTATCACCATACGTATCCGACGGGTCGACCAATGCAAGAATTGCGATGCCCGCATTCGGCAGGTCTGGATCGGCGATAGCCCAGTGGATTTCGAGGAGACATCGCATCAGCCCACTGATTCGGAGATCCTGTTCGAGGCCGTTGTGAGTCTGGCTCAGGCTCCCGGCGGCGATAAGCGGCTGCGGGTTGACGTGGAAGACAGCCAGGGTCTGTTCAGCACAGGGGAGGGACCATGGATCCGTCGGCAGGTGGCGCCCACCCCGGCCGGCCGGGGGATCCTGGACCTCTTGCCGCTGGTCTCGTGCATGGTGGCTCTGATCTCCCTGTTGATCGCCATCATCGCCTTCAAACGGGTCCCCCGGTTGCGCGAGGCCGCCGTCTCTATGACCCAGCCCATCGTGCAGCGCATCAAGGAGGTCACGGAGCCCTTCTTCCCCTCCGGGGCCGCCCGAGGCGAGCCGGCGCGCGCCTGGCTTGTGGTGGTGGAAGGCGATGCGGAGCGACGGGTCATCCCTATCCGCAGCACCCATGTTCGCCTGGGCCGGGACGAGACGCTGGTCAACATCGTCTTCAACGATCGCTCCGTCTCCCGGCTGCACTGCCGCATTGAGGAGATGGAGGAAGGGGTCTTCTACATTTATGACGAGGGGAGCACCAGCGGCACCTATGTGAACTACGAGCAGGTCCCCATCAACGGCACCCGCCTCCAGGATGGGGATCTCATCAACCTGGGCCGCGTGCAGCTGCACTTCCGGCTGCGCCTGGATCAGGAGGAGATCGGCCAGTCCACCAAGAAGCCGGTCCAGCCGCCCCCGCCTTCGCCGGGAGAGGTCAGCGATGAAACCCGACCTTTCTCCGAGGCGGATGATCGGACCCGAGTGTTCCAGGAGCCGGATCAGTGAGGGCTTCAAAAGCCGGCACTTTCCCTAACGGAGGCGTAAGATGCCGATCGAAGTTCCCGAACGGATCGATGTTTTTAAGATTGAGCGGCCGCTTCATGAAGGCGGGATGGGAGTGCTGTATCTCGCCCGTGACACCCGACGAGGGGCCCGGGTAGTGCTGAAGGTCTCTCGACCTGTAAAGGCGGCTCGGGGGGGAAGAGGGGATACGGAGCGCACAGCGGCCGAGCAGGCCTTCTATGAGGAGGCCCTGCAAGGAGAGGTGGAGATCCTCCGCGAGCTTCACCATCCTCACATCGTCCGGCTGTATCCGTTAGAGGAGGGGCCGCGGGCGGTTTACAGCAAACGCATCCCCGAGACGGGACAGTGGTATTTCGCGATGGAGCTGCTGGAGGGGGGGAGCCTGGAGGAACTGCTCAAGCGGCGCTCGCCTCTGCCCATTGAGGTGGCGGTGGAGATCGGCTACCAGGTCGCCATGGCCCTGGAATACCTTCACGCCCGGGGCATCGCCCACCGGGACATCAAGCCCAACAACATCCTGTTCCGACGGCCGGTTCAGGAGGGCATCGAGGCGGTGCTGGTGGATTTCGGGCTGGCCCAGCGCCAGCGGGCGCGGGGGCTGGAGGCGGGAACCCTTCTTTACATGGCCCCGGAGCAGATCGAACAGGAGAAGGGCGGCACCGCCCGTCCCGATCCTCGTCCGGCCGATATCTATGCCCTGGGGGTGGTGCTGTATCGCATGGTCACCGGGCGTTTGCCCTTCGAGGGGCGGAGCCGCGAGCAGCTGACCAGCGCCATCCGCAAGAGCATGCCCACCCGTCCTTCCCTGCTGCGCCGGGAAACCCCGGCGCCCCTGGACGATCTGATCTTCGAGATGCTGGCGAAGGATCCGGAGCGGCGGCCGACGGCCTCCCTGGTCGCCCGCCGGCTGAACGAGGCGGTGCCCTGGCATCGGCGCTTTCTGGAAGAGGACGGCAAGTCGGAACGGACCTCCCCACCGCCTCCGGCTCCAACCGGTCGCTCCTTGGGGCGGAATCTGCTCATGTTCTTCCTGTTGGCCCTGGCAGCAACAGGCTGGGGGCTCTATCTCTCCACCGGGCGGGGTGTTCCCACGACGGAAGCCACCCCAACGCCGGTGGTGCGGATCACCCCCACTCCCATAGTTTTGCACCAGGGCGGTTCGATGCCCTCCCCGACCCCAACGACGCGCGTCGAGCCAACCTCCACGCCGGTCCCTACTCGCACTCCGACGCCTACCCCGATGCCGCCGCCTTCGTCCCCAACCCCCACATCGTGAGATGGGTGGGCTTGTTGAAATCCGACAGGGAGCGAAGCAAGGAGGTGGGTAATGGCCCTTCGAGTTCGTGCTGATGCTGCGAAAGCGCGGGGATCCGCGACCCCGGATAACCGCCTGGAGCCCCGTCTGGTTCATGCGACCCATCCGGGCATGAGCGGAAAGAACAACGAGGACGCTGTGAGGGTGGCGGAGCTTCAGGGGCCCGGCGGACGTCCCCGTCATGTGGCGGTGGTGGCGGATGGCATTGGCGGTCACGCCTCCGGGGAGGTGGCCAGCAATCTCGCGGTCCAGCACATCCTCCATTTCCTGGAGCAGAACCCCACGGCGCCCCTCCCTCAGGCCATGGAGCAAGCCATCGCTCATGCCAACCGGGAGGTCTTCGCCGAAAGTCAGAAGAAGGCTATCTGGAAAGGCATGGGCACTACCGTCACCCTGGCGGTGATCGAGGACGGCCGCCTTTACCTGGCCCACGTGGGGGACTCCCGGGCCTATCTCATCCGGGGCGATCGCATCGTCCAGCTCACCGTGGACCACACCTGGGCCCAGGAGGCCATCGAGGCGGGCCGACTGACCCCGGAGGAGGCCCGAACCCATCCTAACCGCAACGTCCTCAAGCGTTACGTGGGCATCCAGCCCGAGGTGAGCGTGGATCTGCGGGTGGCCTCATTAGACGGAGCAGGCCCCCCCGATCCTCGCCACCAGCCCATCAGCCTTCAGCCCGGCGATGTGGTTCTGTTGTGCACCGATGGCCTCCACGATGTGGTCTCTGACGAGCAGATCCTGGAGATCGTGCGGACCCACTCCGCCGAGCAGGCGGCGAAAGCCCTGGTGGCGGCGGCGAACGCGGCCGGGGGGCCGGACAACATCTCCGTGGCGATCATGGAGATGCCGGGGCGGCGGATCGTCGCTCCGCCCCTTCGGATCCGGCTGCCGCCCTGGGCCATCCCGGCGGGGCTGGGCATCCTCGCGGTGGTGGCGGGGCTGGTTCTGGCGTGGGCTGTGCTGATGCGGGGGGGATCGGAGCAGGAAGGTGGGAGCGTTCGTCCCCGCGGCACCGCTACGCCGATCCTGCTGCCGGGGCAGTCCACAACGGTGACCCCTGAGCGAGCGTCCAGGGAGATGGAGGCGACCTCCACTCTGGTTCCCACCTCCACGTATACGCCTACGTTCACGCCGCCCCCGAAACCCACCCCCACGTCCACCCCGACTCCCACCCCCACATTCACCCCGGCGCCCCCATCTCCGGGGCCGGAGTCGGGTGGCTCTCCGCAACCAACGAATCCTCCTCCGCAACCAACGAATCCTCCGCCGCCACAAAACCCTTGATGTTGGAAATTCCGAGATCAGGTTAGAGGAGGTGAGGGATGTCCGACTCTCGGCGTTGGAATCGAGTGCTGGGGCTGGTGGCCCTGGGGGTCCCTCTGTTTCTGGGATGGATGGCCCTGGGCTCGGCGTCCGTCCACGGTCAGCCGGCAGATCCCTCGTTTGAAGCGATCACGGCCACTGCCGCGTCGCCGTTGCGCATCTCCGACACCATGCCTGGCGGCGCGATCACCCGGGCGATCTGGTTCGCCGAGGCTGGCCTGCTTACACTCACTGTGGAACTCTCGGGAACTCCGATGCTCACCCTGACCGCAGGCCCCGCCTTTGAATGGACCGTTCCCCGCTCCTTTACGGCCTCAACGTCGCCGGCCGTTTTCGCCTTCACCTACACGGTCCAACCAACGGATCCCCTCGCGCTTTACACAGTTGTCTTCACTGCGGAAAGCAGCGCGCTGGGGCTGGCTCAGGTCGCGCTGGATATTCTGCCGGATGTGAGCCCTCCTACGGTGACCCTGGAATCCTCCCTTCCCCATCTGATTACAACCATCCATCCCTCGCCGCTGACGCTGACCGGAACCGTCACGGATACCGCCCAGGTGGGGGACAGCCGCATCCCCGGCTCCGGCGTCCGGTCCGTGCGCGTCCTGACGGCCACCGAGACTGAAGCCGCTTTCGATCCGGTTGCCGGGGTCTGGGCCGCCAGCTGGCCGCTGCCCGCCAGCGATCGGGTCACCCAAACGCTGCGGATCACCGCCACGGATTTTCTGGGGAATGCTTCCTGGATCACCCGCGAAGCGGTGATCGATCGGCGGGGGCCGGCGATCACATGGATCTCGCCGATCGCTGGGGCGATCTTCACCCAGGCTCAGCTCCCGACCCCGGTGGTGATCTCGGGAACCGCTTCGGATGCCTCCGGGGTTCAGGAGATCCGCGTGCTGACCGACACCGAATCCCTGGCAATCTGGGATGGTTCGACCTGGCAGGCCTTGTGGAGCCTCCCTCCAGACCGGGACTGGGTCACCTACACCTTGCGGGTGACGGCTACGGATGGGGTGGGCAACTCCTCCACCGTGACCCGGGCCGTCGGCGTGGACACCCGGGCCCCGGAGGTCCCCCCGCTGTTCAGTCGTGTCCCCACCGATACCTGGACGCGGCTCCCGGATGGTCTCCCCATCACATGGACCGCCGTCTCCGACAATGCGGGCGTGTGGTATGAGGTGCAGCTTTCCGGAGATGCCTCCGACAGCCAGCTGACCCGCACCACGGCTGTGACCTTCCCAGTGGGATCCGGGATCTACACGGTCACCCTGGGAACCCAAGATGGATGGGGGAACCGCCGGTCGGCGACCTCCCAGATCGGGCCGTTCAAAGTGGATAACACGCCGCCCTCGGTCTCTCTGGATCTTCCGTCCACGGCGTATCGCACGTTTCCGGTTACGATGACGGCCAGCGATAACCACAGCGGGATCGTCTCTTACACGGTTGCCTACACATGTGATGGATGTGCCGGCTGGACCGATTTTCTGACCGGCACCACATCCCCGCTGGGATCCATCGCGGTTTCGCGAATCTTCTCCGCGCCGGTTTTCTATTTCACCCAGACCCTGGTCTACACCTTCACCGCCCGGGTGGAGGATGCGGTGGGGAATATCGGCGCAGCCACGGGAACTGTTCGCGTTCGCCCCGCCGTGATCGCCCTCCCCCTGGTCCTGCGGAATTACTGCCCGCCGGTCACTATCGAAATCGAGCCCAATAATACGCGCAGCCAGGCCAATTGCATCCAGGTTCCGTCCACGGTTCAGGGGTATGCCAATGATCCGGCCGATCAGTATGATTTCTTCCAGTTTTATATAGATACGACGGGGCCTATCACCTTAACGCTCCAGGTGCCATCTGGAGTGGATCTGGATCTGTATCTTCAGCATGAGTCGGATGTGGGCGTGCGATGGACGGCCTGGTCCAATCGAACGGGCGCGGGAGTCAATGAGCAGATCGTTTATCCGGTCGATGTCGCCCATCTCGGCCGGTTCTACGTGCTGGTCTATCGATACAGTGGGCTCAGCGCGGCCTCTTATTCTTTGACGGTCACGCGCTGAAATGGGAGGCTGGCGTCCCTTCACGGATGGTGTGGGCTCCTTTTCCGGGTCCTTTTGGCGCGGGGGAAGAAGCCTGCTGGCCTCTCGAAAGCTTTATCCTGCGATCTGTTCTGATAGGAGGAATCCGATGGCGATCCTGGAGCGACTGGAGGCGTCCCGGCGCGGGGATGGGGCGCGGACGGAGGAGCGCAGCTCCCTGCGGGCGCTGGCGAAGCATTACCGCCGCCGCCTGATGGAGGAGGGAGACCTGGGGGCCCTGCTCCAGCTGCCCCGCCCCATCCTCCGGGCGCGCCTGGAGGCGATGCTCGCCCAGATGATCCGGGAGGAAGGGGAGGTCCTCTCCCCCACCCTGCAGTCCGAGATCGTCAACCTCATCCTGGACGAAACGGTGGGGCTGGGGCCCCTGGAGCCGCTGCTCCGGGACCCCCAGATCACGGAGATCATGGTGAACTGGAGGGCCCGGCCGGGCGAGGAGGGACAGGCCGAGGTGTTCGTGGAGCGCTTCGGCCGTCTGGAGCGCCGGGAGGACGTGGAGTTCGAGAACCGCGAGCACCTGCTCCACATCATCGACCGGATCCTCTCCCCCCTGGGGCGGCGGCTGGATGAGAGCAACCCCCGGGTGGACGCCCGGCTGGCGGACGGCAGCCGGGTGGCGGCCGCCATCCCCCCCATCGCCGTCGACGGCCCCGTCCTGAGCATCCGCCGCTTCCGGGAGCGGGCCTTCACCATGGAGGATCTCATCGCCAACGGCACCCTCACCGAGACCATGGCCGCCTTCCTGAAGGCGGCGGTGCGAGCCCGCCTCAACATCCTGGTCTCCGGGGGCACGGGCTCGGGCAAGACCACGCTGCTCAACGTGCTGGCCGGCTTCATCCCGCCTGAACAGCGGGTGATCACCATCGAGGACATCGCCGAGCTGCGCTTTTACGAACAGCACCCCCATGTGGTGCGCCTGGAAGCCCGGCCCCCGAACGTCGAAGGCAAAGGGGAGATCACCATCCGGGATCTGGTCCGCCTCTCCCTGCGAATGCGTCCGGATCGGATCGTGGTGGGGGAGGTGCGGGGCGGGGAGGCCCTGGACATGCTGCAGGCGATGAACACCGGCCACGAGGGCTCCATGACCACCGTGCACGCGAACTCCCCCCAGGAGGCCTTCTCCCGGCTGGAGACCATGGTCATGTGGGCCGAGGCGGCCCAGCAGCTCTCCCTGCGGGCCATCCGGGAGCAGCTGGCCACCATCGATCTGGTGGTTCAGATGGCCCGCCTCCCCGGCGGCGAGCGCAAGGTGGTGGCGATCACCGAGGTGCAGGGCCTCAAGGGAGACCAGCTGATCTTGAAGGACCTCTTCCTCTACTACCAGCTGGGGGTGGACGAGATGGGGCGGGCCTACGGGTATTTCACCCCCACCGGGGTGCGCCCCCGCAGCCTGGCCCGCATGCGCCGCTGGGTGGACTCCGCGGAGGTGGATCGGATCGAAGCGGCCCTGCGCGTGGATCCCCTGGAGGGCCGCCTGCCTCCGGACGTGCTGCGGGATCCCGCCGTCACCGAGATCATGATCAACGGCCCGCGTCAGGTGTTCGTCGAGCGCCGCGGCCAGCTCCAGCCGGTCCCGCCGGACCGCCTGAACATCCGGGATGAGCTGCAGCTGCTGGAGATGGCGGCGGTGATGGCCGCCCACGCCGGCCGGCGCCTCGACGAGAAGCGCCCTCTGGTGGACGCCCGGCTGCCGGATGGGAGCCGGGTCAACATCGTGCTGCCGCCCCTCTCCCTGAACGGGCCGGTGATCACCATCCGGCGCTTCCGCAAAGAGCTGATCCACCCCGAGGACCTCATCCGGCGGGCCTCCCTGGAGCGCCGCATGGCCATCTTCCTGCGGCGGGCGGTGCAGGCCCGACTGAACATCCTGGTCATCGGCGGCACCGGCAGCGGGAAGACCACCCTGCTCAACCTGCTGGCCTCTTACATTCCGGAGGAGGAGCGGCTCATCACCATTGAGGACACCGCGGAGCTGCGCCTGAACCGGCCCCACTGGGTCCGCCTGGAGACCCGCACGGCGGATGAGTTCGGGGAGGGGGAGATCACCATTCGGGATCTGGTGATCAACGCCCTGCGGATGCGGCCGGATCGGATCATCGTCGGGGAGGTGCGGGGCGGGGAGGCCCTGGACATGATCCAGGCCATCAACACCGGCCACCAGGGATCGATGACCACCCTGCATGCCAATTCCCCGGAGGACGCTTTCGCCCGGCTGGAGACCATGCTGCGGATGGCCCGGGAGGGGGCGGATCTCCCCGAGGCCGCCCTCCGTCGCCTGATCTGCGCCTTCAACCTGGTGGTCCAGGTCGCCCGCCTGATCGACGGCACCCGCAAGGTGATTCGGATCGACGAGGTGGTGGGGGTGCGGGAGGAGCTGATCCGGACCGAGCCGATCTATGTGTTCCGTCCGGTGGGGACGACGGAGGATGAGGAGAAGGTGCGGGGCTACTTTGCGGCCACCGGATATCAGCCGGCCCTCTGCCTGCGGCGCTTCGAGGAGCACGGGGTCTCCTGGTCCCCGGATCTCTTCGACCCGAACCCGAAGATCTGGGTGGAGGGGGAGCGATGGATCCAGGCGCCGGAGGTCGATGAGGAGATGACCGCGTGACCCTGTGGTTGCTCCCCATCGCCCTGCGGATGGCGCGCCGGATGATCGCCGTCGCAAGCCCTTGAGCTCGCTGTGAACCCGGAGGAAGACTTGCCGCGCTTGTGGGTTTCCCGACTGCTTCTCCTTCTCGCCGTTTCCGGCTGGCTCGGCGTCCCCTCTATCCCGGCGACGGCCCAGGGCCGGGGCGATGCGATCGACCTGGTGCTGATCGCCGACCGCTCCGGCCGCGAGCCGGGCCCCGGCATCGGCCAGGCGATGACGGACGTGCTCCTGCTGTGGGCGGCCACCGCCGCGCCGACGGACCGATTGCTCCTGCTGCGCGGAGGGCCTTCCCCGCGGATGGTGGGCGGCGCGCTGCGGATGAGGGATCCGGAAGATCGGGCGGCCTTCCGCGCCCTCCTCCGTCGTCTGAGCGGGTTCGACGGCGGGGAGGCCAACTGGCCCCGGATGGTGGATCTGAGCGTGCGAAGCCTGAGCCAGCTTCCGGAGCCCGCCCCTTTCGTCGGCCTGCTCGCCCTGGCCCGGGCGGATCCGAAGGCCGCGGAGGCCCTCGCCGGGGCCGCCGCCCGGCTGGCCGGCCCGCCGGCCCGCCCGCTCTTCGCTCTGGGGCTGGAGCAGAGCCTTTCCCTCCTGGATCAAACCCTCGGTCAGGCCTCCGGAGGCGCCGCGACGACGCGCCTGTCGGACCCGGAGCGCTATGAGGCCGCGCTGCGCCTCTGGGGCGCCCTCTCTCCCCATCGCTGGACCACCTGGATCTCTCTCCCGCCGGGGCTGGAGCAACGCCTGGTCCTGCCCCCCGGCGCCGCCTGGGCGGCCTTCGTCCTGGTTCGCCCCACCCCCTCCGCCCGCCTGGTGACCCTGGTTCACGAAGACACGGACTGGCTCGGCCCGGCCGCCCAGGCGCGCATCGATGTCGTCCGCACCGAGCGCCTGGAGATCGTCACCCTCCTGTCCTTCGGGTCCTATGAAGGAGAGTGGCGGATCCGGATGGAGGGGGATCAAGAGGCCCGGCTGGGGGTGGTGGTGAGCCTGAGGGAGCCGTTGCTCCTGACGGAGCCGGGCCCCTCCCGCCGGCTGCTCGCCCCTTCCGGGGCGCCGGTCTATCTGGAGGCGACGCTCCCCCAGCGGCTCTCCGGCGCAGCCCTGGAATGGCAGGCGGGGGAGATCCGGGCGCCGTTGCGCGACGATGGGGGCGATGCGGATCGCGAGGGAGGGGACGGCCGGGCCGGCGGCCTGATCCCCGCCGAAGCCCTCTCCGGGCGGGTGGAGGGCGCCTTCCGCCTGAGCTGGGCGGGCGGGGTCTGGGAGCAGCCGGTATGGCTGGACCGGATGGCGGATCTGCCGGCGCTGGAAGCGCAGGCCCCGGCCTCCCCGGCGCCGGGGATGCCCATCACCGTCACCGTCCCCCGTCCGCCGGGCGTGGAGGAGGTCCGCTGGCGCTGGGTGGGATGGCGGGTGGGCAACGCCCGCTATCAGCCCCTGGAGCGGATGGAGGCCCTGGCGGATCGATGGGAGTGGGTGTTCCGTCCGCCCGCAGGCGGGCCGGTGCGTTTCCTGGCTCTGGGAGAGGTGCGGGCCCTCGGGCCGGCGGGACCCCGGGTGTATCCTCAAGCCGTGGTGGCGGATCTGCAGGTGGGCGCTTCGACGGAGGGCCGCCTCTTCGTCGCCCTGGAACGCTCCCCCCGGGCGCTGAACCTGCCCGGCGAGCTCACCCTGATCATCACCTCCACCCTCGATCGGCCGGCCCAGCTGCGTCTGGAGGTCGTTGAGGAGGGGGCCGGGGTTCAGGTTGCACCTTCCACCCTGTCCATCCCCGCCCGGGAGATCGTCCGCCGCAAGATCCGGGTGTCCGGGGAAGGGATCCGCCAGCCCCGGGAGATCCGGATCCGAGCCCGGGAGGAGAAGGGGGCGCCGGTGGAAGGAGGAGAGTGGCGCCTGACCGTCGCCGCCGGCGGGGATGGAGGCTTCTCGCCGATCTGGCTCTGCCTGATCGCGGCGGCGGGAGCCGGAGGCTTCGTCCTCATCCGCGTTCTCCTTCGACGTTCCCGGGAGCAGTGGCCATGACGTCGGCGATGCAAGGGATCGGCTACCTGATCGGGTTGATCCTCACCGGGGTCCTGGCCGGGCTGGCGGTGGGAGCCCATCTGGTCCACTATCTGGAGCGCCGGGAGATCGGCCAGCGAGCGCGGTCGCTGGTGATCCGCTCCGCGGAAGCCCGGAGCTTCCTGCTGGAGCTGGGGGCCCGGTTCGACGCGAGCGCATCCGGTCAACGGCTCGCCCAGCGCCTGGAGGCGGCGGATCTGTCCTTGCGCCCGCACGAGGTCCTGGCCTTGCAGGCCTTCGCGGTGTTCGTGGTCCTTTATTTGAACGCCCTCTTCCTGAATTTGTCGTTCTTCCTGGTCCTCTCCCTGGCGCTGTTCGCGGTGCGTTTCGCCACGGGGCGCTATCTCGCCCACCGGGCGCGGCAACGGGCCATCCGCTTCGCCGAGCAGCTGCCGGACGTGGCGGACGCCCTGGCCCGGGGCCTGGGGGCCGGGCAGACCATCGTCCAGGCTATCGGCGAGGCGGCCGATCGCCTCCCTCCGCCGGCCTCCGGGGGCCTGCGGAAGGTCTACCAGCAGCTGCTGCTGGGTTATCCCCTTCACGAGGCCCTCGAGCATCTTTACCGGCTCTATCCTTCCGCGGACCTGGAGCTGATGATCACGGTGATCCTGGCCCAGCAGCGGGCCGGGGGGAACCTGACCCGGGTTCTGCAGCGTCTGGCTATCACCATGGCGGAGCGGCGCAGCATGCAACGGGAGATCCGGGCCCTCACCGAGGAGCCCCGTTTCAGCGCCATCCTGGTGATCGCCCTCCCCATCGCCTTCCTGATCCTCTTCCGGGCCCTCATGCCCGGCATGATCGACGCCCTGATCACCCAGCCCCTCGGGTGGGTCATCCTGGGCTTCAGCCTCGCCTTACAGATCGGCGGCTTCCTGCTGATCCGCCGCATCACCCATGTGGAGGTGTGAGGGGGATGGTCGAGCTTTTCAGGTCGAGCTTTTCAGTTGTATGGGGTTGTATGGGCCTAGTGGCGGTGTTCCTGACGGCGGCGGCGGTCTGGCACTGGGCGCTCCCCTCTGAGACCCGGTTGCGCCTGGAGCAGACCTATCCGGCGGCCGTCAGCCGCTCCCCGCTCTCCGAGCGGATCCACCGCTGGTCGCTCCGGCTGGCCCGGGAGATCCCGGCCTTCTGGGGCTTGCTGGGGCGGGAGCGTCTGGCCCGGACCCTGGCCCAGGCCGGTCATCCTTACGGCCTGACGGTGGAGGCTTTCTACGGGATGCATGTGCTGGGAGGCCTCGTCGGGGCCGCCTTCGGGGTTTTCCTCTATTTGATGGACATCCTGCTGGGCTTCGGCGGTTGCATGCTGATCGTGGCCGTCCTGGCCGCAGCCGGAGGCTTCCTGGCCCCGACGTTCTGGATGAACCGCCTGGCGGAGCGACGCCAGCAACAGATCGACCGGGCCGTTCCGGATTTCCTGGACACCCTGGCGGTGTTGCTGGAGGCCGGGTTGGCCTTCGAGGCCGCCCTGCGCCATCTAACGGAGCGCCTGCAGAACCCGCTGGGCGAGGAGCTGCGCCGCTTCCTGCATGAGCTGGAGATGGGCCTCCCCCGCATGGAGGCGTATCGGGGGTTGCTCGCGCGCAACAACGCCCCGGCCTTGCGGATCTGGGTGGAGGCCATGCAGCAGGCGGAGCGCCTCGGCCAGCCGCTCACCCCCACGGTCACCCGCATCGCGGCGGATATGCGCGCCCGCCGCATCCAGAAGGCCCGGGAGTGGGTGGGCCGGGTCGGCCCGGTGGCCTCGATGCTGGTCGCCCTGATCATCGGCCCGGCGGTGATGTGCATGCTGGCCGGCGGCATGGTGCTTCAGCTGCTCGGTCAGGGCCTCTTCCCGCGCTGAGGGGACGGCGAGGGCGCTCCCTTGCGACCGCAGGCCCGGGAGAGTTTCCGGAGGAGGACGGATGCCGGAGGATGGGGAGCAGGATGCCGAGGCGCTGATCGCCCGCAGCCTGGAGCGGGCCCGGCGCTGGGAGGCGGAAGGGTTCTGGGCGGAGGCGAGGGAGCTCTACGCCTGGTTGATGGACCGCTTCCCCGCGCACCCGGACCGCGACCGCTGGGCCGAGGCCTGCCATCGCTGTGAGGAGATGCAGGCCCTGGAGGCGGATTGGGCCGCGGCGGAGGCCGCCGCTCAATCCGGCGATCGCGAGGCCGCACATGCGGCGCTGCGCCGCATCGTGGCGCGCCGCCCCGACTTCCAGCGGGGGGATCGCACGGCGCGTCGCTGGCTGGAGGAGCTGGAACAGGCCCGAAGGGCGCGGCAACGACGCCGATGGGCCTTCCTGCTCACGATCCTGTTGGCCGTCCCGGCCCTCGGTTTCGGCGCCGGGATGGCCATCGCGGTCTCCTACCTGCGGGAGTTCGCCGGGCGGCTCCCCGCCCCGATCCGTTCGCCTGCCCCCGGCGAAACCGCCACGCCTTTCTCGGAGAGGCCTTCCCTCCCCACGCCCTCGCCTTCCCCGGAGGCCGTTGCGGAGGGCGCGACCTTCGCCCTCCCGCAGGAGCCCCTGGGGGCCGCCCCGGATCGGATCGAGGCCCTCGCCCGCTGGGGGGCGGAGGGCGTGCCGGCGGGAGCGACCCTTTCCCCGGACGGACGCCGGATCCTGTTTTCCATCGGGAATAAAGCGAAATGGCTGGATGCGGAGACCCTTCGGCCGATTCACGAGCTGGCGATCCCGCAGGAAGATCCGATCCTGGAGGCGGCCTTCTCCCCCGATGGCCGGTGGTTTGCCCTGGGGACCGAGGGGGGACGGATCTATCTGGGATCGCCCTCCGGGCCGGCCATCGTCCGTTCCGTGCAGGCTCCCGGCCCCTTCGTGGAAAGCCTGGCCTTCTCCCCCGACTCCCGGCATCTGGCGGCGGGATGGCTCGGGGGGATCGGCCTGTGGGAGATCCCGGCGCTCGCGCCCCGCTGGACCTTTCCTCTCCAGGATCGCAAGGCCACGATGCGCATCGAGCGGGAGAAGGGGTCGACGACCGAGTGGACCTTTGGCTTGAACATTCGGGTCTTCAGCGTGCAGTTCTCACCGGATGGGGCGCAGCTCGCCGCCGGGACCAGCGCGGGGACTGTCCACCTTCTGGATTCCCGCACGGGGGAGGAGCGTCGCCGGCTGGAGCCGGGCAGCGAGTGGATCGTCCCGGTAGCCTGGAGCCCGGACGGCTCCTTCCTGGCGGCCGGCGCATCCGATGGCCGCATCTTCCTGTGGCGGGGGCCGGCGGCGCAAGCGGTCTCGCTGGCCGGCCACGAGGGCCCGGTGACCGCCCTCGCCTTCTCCCCGGATGGCCGTGTTCTCCTCTCCGGCGGCACG
>Ga0272445_1001381_pt1 | contig 19070 bp, 21 predicted proteins | sample YNPCB0031_FD_194404 | JGI IMG/M metagenome (GOLD analysis project Ga0272445, IMG submission 194404) | Hot spring sediment microbial communities from Yellowstone National Park, WY, United States - YNP-CB-003-1 | ecosystem: Environmental > Aquatic > Thermal springs > Hot (42-90C) > Sediment... | reverse complement strand
TCTAAATCGCATGTCCTTTCTTTTTGAATTAAACCACAATCAATCATCAATTTTTCTTCATCACCTTCTAAAATAAAATTTGATCCAGTAACGGTATTGACTCCTCCGTAAAATTTTACTTTCATACCTTATGTTCTTTTTCGGATCTTTTTCTTTCTCTAAGTAAATACCAAAGTTTAGTAATTAAAAAAAGAATTCCTGATGTTTCTTCAGATAATTTTAAAGCAAAAACTTCTAAAGTGTGAGAACTATTATATCTTAGTCGTTTTTGATGGATAGGATTATCTAAAATTAATATAGGTATTCTAAGTTTTCTTTCTTTTTCATCAAAATAAAACAAATCTTGGTTATAAGAAGGTATAGGAACAGAAATTAAAATTTCTAAATCTCCTTTTTTCAGCCTAAAGTACATTCTATAAAACTGCTTAAAAATATAAGGATCATTAAATAAATAACCGGAATTATCTAAATTTAAATAAACATATCTACCTAAAAATTCACTAGGAAGAATTTCTACTTCTACGTCTTGCGGTATTTCAAGATCTAAGTAATTAATTTTAAAACGAAAGGTTATCTTTTGAACTCTTTCATCATATTTAACCTTTTTTGTTTTATCTAAGGGAACTGCGATCAATTCTATAGTACCATTTTCTTTTAAGGATATTCTTTCTGGATCCCAATTAAAAAAATAAATTTCTAAAATTGATAATTCCTCTTCAGACAATATTTCTGCTGAATTTAAATTAAAACTGTCGAAGTTGCTTATAAAACTTTTTAAATTAAAAACAATCTCTTTAAAAAGGCTTTCTTCTGTTTCTTCTTTTTTTTCTATTTTTTCTAAAAGGGGTACAAAACGATCGCCTAAGTAAAGAAAAACAGAAGCAAGAGAAAAGACACCTAAACCTAAAATTAAGATTCTTCTATTATTAAATTCAAAAAGGTTAATCCAGAAAGGTTCTTCTTGGTTTAAAAGCCAATTTCTTAAGTCTTCTAAACTTTCTACTTTTACATTTTGTTCTCTTAATTTTTCTATTATATATTGCTTCAAAAAAGAAGTATAAATTATTAGCGGCAATTTAAAACCAAATTTTTTTTGAACTTCTTTTAAAACATCTAATAAAAATCTATCAGGAATTTTAATATTTATTTTTTCAACTTGTGGTTTTCTTTCCCAAAATCTTCCTAAATTTATCATTAACTTAATTTTATAATTTAAATAATGAGAAAGGAAGTTTCTGCAGGAGCGGTTATTTTTTATGAAGAAGGTAAAGAAAGAGAATATTTGCTTTTGAATTATAGATCAAAAACAAGGCATTGGGATTTTCCTCGTGGTCACGTAGAAATTAATGAAGATCCAATAAAAGCAGCTTTAAGAGAAATTAAAGAAGAAACTGGTTTAAGGGTAAAAATAATAAAAGGGTTTAAAGAAAGCTTTTTCTTTCATTTTAAAGATAAAGGAGAAATTGTTATTAAAGAGGCTATTTATTTTTTAGCTAAGTCAAAAACAAAAAAAGTAGTTCTTTCTTCTGAACATAATGGTTACGTTTGGCTTCCATTTAAAATGGCTCTAAATTTAATTACTTTCGAAGAACCAAAGGAAATTTTAAAAAAAGCAGAGAAATTTTTACAAAAATTAAGAAATGAAAAAAGGCTTCACACTACTTGAAATTTTAGCTGTCATTTTTCTTTTGATGGTAATTTTAGGTCTTACAATTATTACCATTAATCCTTATGCTTATTTTCAAAGAGCGAGAGATTTTAAAAGGATAAATGATTTGAAAGCTTTAGAGTTGGCTATTAATACTTATATTAATGTGACTTCAACGCCAATTTTAGCTCCTTCTGGAAGAAACGTAGGTGAAACAAATCAGAGCATTTTTATTTCTGTTCCTTTTGATAAAGAAGATAGAAGGAGCACTACTGTTTCTGGTTTTTATATTTATCAAGCAAGTTCAACTAATTATTTGAAAATTGATGGCAATGGTTGGCTTCCTGTAAATTTTTCTTCTCTTCCCTATCCTCCTTTAACTTCTTTACCTATTGATCCTATAAATTCATATTCAAGAAAATATTTTTATTCTTATGTAGCTACCACTTCACAAAAAGCTTTTGAAATCAATGCTAATTTAGAATCTTCAATTTTTAAAGCTGGAGGTGGAAGCGACTATACAAGTACTGATGGCGGTGATAATGCAAATATCTTTGAGGTTGGAAACAGAAAAAATTTAATGCCTAACAATCTTTATTAAGAAGAGACATAAAAGTATTAATAAGATTTCTGAAATTATAGGTAAAAGATAGCTTTTACCTTTAAGTTTGAAGTGGTATTTTTCATGAAGTTCTAAATAAAAATTTAAAAGCTTAAATTTAGGAAAAAAAGACTTTATAGTAAATGAAATAATATCTGGGAGAAGAGCTCCTAAACCGCCGAAAAAAGCAATTTTTTGCTTTTCTAAAGGAAAGTTGCCTAAAAAATAAAAAGTCAAAAGAAAAAAGAAAATAAATTCAGAAAGAAAAAGTGACCATGCTTTGAAATCCCAATTTTTAATAGATTCGTATTCTTTTTTGTTAAAAATATTTAAATCTAAGTGCGGCAAAAGATCTTCTAAGTGATGAATGATAAATCCTAAAATTAGAGAGAAAAATAAAGATGGAGAAAATTTTAAAGAAATAATTGAAGCAGAAAAAAAGTGAATTCCTGCAAGCATTAAGCTTTTACATAATCAACCAATTTTTGCCAAATCTCAGGATAATCTTTAGCTAATTCGCTTAAAACTTTTCTATTAAGATTTATATTTTTTTGTTTTAAAAGATGAATGAATTTTGAATAGTTTAAACCAAAGGGTCTTACCCCAGCATTAATTCTTACTTGCCAAAGCCTTCTAAAATCTCTTTTTTTTTGTTTTCTTCCCTGATAAGCATGCCTAAAAGCATGCAAAAGTGCTTCTTTAGCAAATTTTTTCTTTGTTGAATAAGGAGCTCTAAATCCTTTTGCTAATTTCAATATTTTCTTTCTTTTTTTACTTTTTATAACTCCTCTTTTTACTCTTGCCATCTCAAAGAAAATTTTAACATAAAAAAAGTAAAATAAAAAGAAATGCCTAAGATAACAAGAAGAGAGTTTTTAGAAAGAATTTTTGGAGGAAGAAAAAGAGAAGGAGGTGGAGAAAGGGGTTCAAATAAAAATAAAGAGGTTAGAGCCGTTACAAGAAGGGAATTTTTAAAGGGTTTAATTGTTTTCTTAACGGGATTAGTTTTATTTAGAGGAGAAAAAAGAGGCGAAACTGAAGAAGAAATTGAATGGCAAAGTCCTGGAGAGGAGTATATAAAAAGTAAAATAGAGGAGGTTTTTAAAGATGTTGATGGACCAGAAACTTTAGAAGAATTTTATGAAGAACCTCAATTTTATGAAGAACCTCTAGGGGTACCAATAGAAAAAGAAAAAAGAGATTTAAAAGCAGCTCTTAATAATGTAGAAACTAAAACAGAAACTAAGATAAAAACTAAAGTGATTTATGGAGGTGAGCCAGGAACAAAGAAAATAGCTATAACTTTTGATGATAGTGCAAATCCTCAAATGCTCAGAGAACTTTTAAAAATAGCAAAAGAGTACCAAATAAAAATGGTTTGGTTTTTGATAGGAAAGACTGTAAATCAAGAAGTTGCTGAAATAATCAAAGAAGCTTTGGATTCAGGTTTAATTAGATTAGGAAATCATTCTTTTAGTCACAATATAAGTGAATTTAGTAAATTAAATAGAGACTACATAGAAAAAGAGAAAACAGAATGGATAGAAAGATTAAAAAGTTTTGGAATATCAGAAGAAAATTTAAAATTTTACTTTAGACCTCCTGGTGGAGCTGGAGGTTATAGGGGAGGAGATAAAAATCTTTGAAATTTGCTTTCTCAAAATGGATATAATTATCTTTGTATGTGGAACGTTGAATTTATTTATACAATAAGAACAAAATTTAATGGAGATTATAATAAGAGAAATGTACTTGAAATTTTAAGAAATAGTATTTATTCAAGAGAAGGAGGAAATTTAATTCTTTTTCATTTTAATAGGGTTGATTTAGAAGCATTTATAGAAATATTACCAGAACTTATTAAAAATGGTTATCAATTTGTTTTTCCTGAAGAGCTTTAAAATTCTTCTTCCTCTTCTTCAGGAATTTCTTCTTCTGCTTTTTCTCCCTTTGCTTTTTCTGGAAGTTCAGAAACAACAGCTTCTGTAATTAAAAGCAAGCTAGCTACAGAATGAGCATTTTCCAAAGCAACCCTTGTTACTTTAGTAGGATCAATAACCCCTGCCTGGAAGAGGTCTTCATAAGTAAGAGTTAAAGCATTTAAACCAAAACCATCTTTTCCGTTTTTTACCTTATCAACAACAATAGAAGGATCAAGACCAGCATTTTTAGCAATTTGTCTTAGTGGTGCTTCTACTGCTTTTTTAACAATATTAGCTCCAATATATTCAGCAATATTTTCCTTAGCTAATTTTTCAATAAGCTCCTCAAGTTTAGGAAGAGTTCTTACAAGAGCAACTCCTCCTCCAGGAACAATACCTTCTTCTAAGGCTGCTTTGGTTGCTGAGATAGCATCTTCAATTCGATGTTGTTTTTCTTTTTGTTCAACTTCAGTTGGTGCTCCTACTTTAATAACAGCCACACCTCCTGAAAGTTTTGCTAATCTTTCTTGAAGTTTTTCTCTATCATATTCGGAAGTTGTTTTTTCAAGTTGAGCTTTTATTTGTTGAATTCTTTTTTCGATATCTTCTTTTTTCCCTTTACCACCAACAATAGTAGTTGTATCTTTAGTCACAATAACTTTATCAGCTTCTCCCAACATATGAATATCTGCATGTTCAAGTTTATAACCAAGTTCTTCAGAAATAACTTGACCTCCAGTTAAAATAGCAATATCTTGAAGCATTTCTTTTCTTCTGTCACCAAAACCAGGAGCTTTAACAGCTACAGAAATAAGCGTTCCTTTTAATTTGTTAACCACCAAAGTAGCTAAGGCTTCTCCTTCAATATCTTCAGCAATGATTAAGATTTGTTTTCTACCTGATTGTAAAACTTTTTCTAAAAGAGGTACGAGTTCATGAATAGAGCTTAGTTTTTTATCAGTAATCAAAATAAGGGGTTTTTCCAAGACAGCTTCCATTTTTTCTGGATTGGTAATCATGTAGGGGCTGACGTAACCTCTGTCAAATTGGAGTCCTTCAACAATTTCATAAGAAAGACCGATTGTTTGTGATTCTTCAACTGTCACAACACCGTCTTTACCAACCTTATCAATCACTTCAGCAATAAGTTTTCCGATTTCTTCATCTCTTGAAGAAATAGTAGCTACATGCATTGTATCTTCTTTGCCTTTGACTGGTTTGGAAATTCTCTTGAGTTCTTCAATAACTACTTTAACTGCTTTTTCCATTCCTTTTTGCATGCCAATTACATCAACTCCTGCAGTAGCATTTTTAAAACCTTCGTTAATTAAAACTTTAGCTAAAAGAGTTGCTGTTGTTGTACCGTCTCCAGCAATATCATTTGTTTTTTCAGCAACTTCTTTAACAAGCTCAGCGCCAATTTTTTCTATAGGATCTTTAAGTTCGATTTCTTTAGCAATGGTAACGCCATCTCTAGTAATGATAGGTGTTCCGTAACCTTTATCAATTACTACGGCTCTTCCTTTGGGACCTAAAGTAACAATAACTGCGTTAGCTAATTTATTAATTCCTTGAAGAAGTTTTTTTCTGGCAATGTTTTTAAAATTTACTTGCTTTGCCATTTTTTAAAAAATTTAAAATTCGACCTTATTCTTCAATGATAGCCATAATATCATCGTCCCTTACAAAATAATATTCTTTATCATTAACTTTAATTTCATCTGGAGCGTATTTTTTGAAAATAACTATTTGTCCAGGTTTTACAGAAACAGGCATTCTTTCTCCTTTTTCATTCAATTTTCCTGGGCCAACAGCAATGACTTTACCTTTCATAGATCTTTCTTCTTGTGCAGAAGGAGGAATATAGATGCCACCTTTGGTGACCTCTTCTTGTTTTATAGGTTCAATTAAAATAAAGTCATGAAGAGGTGTGATTTTCATTTTAAGACGATTTTAAAATTTTTAAGGCGACCTAAAATTATAAAAACTTTTCTAATCAGGTTTAAAATCAAAAGAGAAAAGATTTATGATTTATATTATAATTATACCATAAAGCCGGCGTAGCTCAGTGGCAGAGCGACCGCCTTGTAAGCGGTAGGTCGTGGGTTCGAATCCCACCGCCGGCTCAAATTTAATGAAAAAAGGCTTTACTTACATTGAACTTACTATTGTTCTTTTTCTTTTACTTGTTATCGGTGGAATAGTTTTTTCTGTTATTAAAGTTCAAGAATATTTTGCTAGGTCAAGAGATATTAAAAGAATAAATGATTTAGAAGTTTTGTTTAATGCTTTGAAAATTTATTCTCGATCAACAAGTTCTCCTGATTTGGATGGTCCCTATCTTGATTTTAGAGGTATCGATGAAACTTGGGCAACTATTTTTATTTCTGTTCCTTTAGAATTAGAAACTTTCCCTAGCTCAGCTTGCGTTTATGCAGAAAGAAGTTATGCTGTTTTTCAAGCAGATAAAAATAATTATTTGAGAATTGATGGAAAAGGATGGCTTCCTGTTGAGTTTAGCAAAATTAACCCTCCGCCTTTTTCTTCTTTACCAGTTGATCCTATAAATAATTATTCAAAAGGTTTTTACTATTTATATGCTTTTAGAAGAAATCCTCTGCAATTTGAAATTTCTGCTGCTTTAGAGTCTAAAGATTTAAGATATGGCGGTAAAGGAGACAAAGTTAGCACTGATAACGGTAATGACCCTTATAGACTAGAATTAGGAACAAATTTAGATTTAATTCCTCCTTTTGCTCCTCCTTCATTTTAATTTTTTGAAGTAAAATAAATATTGAGTGGAGGGGTGCCGGAGTGGACTAACGGGACGGCCTGGAGAGCCGTGGCCCCTTTTCGGGGTCTCGTGGGTTCGAATCCCACCCCCTCCGCAAAAATAAAGAATACTAAATTTTGATTTTTTTAAATATTGGGTCTGTTGAGGTGATTTTTATTTTTTCTGCTTCTTCTAAATTTAAAAGATATTTATCTTTTCCTATTTCATAATTTATTTTTTCAAGTCCTGCTTTTTTTCTTATCTCTGAAGAAAAATTTGGTAAGAATGGATTTAAAAGATAAGTAAGATTAGAAATTAAAAGAAGAGAATTAAAAATAATTTTTTCAGCAAAATCTTTTTCTTTTTTCCAAGGCTCATTTTTTTCTAAATATCTATTCCCTTCTCTTATAAGATCTAAAATCAAATTAAATGATTTTGTTTCTTCTCCAAAGAAAATTATTTTTTTAATCTCATTATAAGTGTTTTTAATTTTTTCTATAATTTCGTTATCATATTCTTTTTTCTTTATTTCATTTCCAAGTTTTTCCTTATAGAAAATAAAAACTCTTTGAAGAAAATTGCCTAAGTTATCGTTAAGTTCGCTATTTATTTTCTCTTCAAAATCTTTCCATTTAAAGTCTGAGTCTTTGTTTTCTGGGAAAATGGAAATTATATAAAATCTTACATAATCTGGTCCATATTTTTCTCCAAATTCTACTGAATCAATAATAATACCTCTACTTTTAGAAAATTTTTGACCTTCAAGAAAAAGAAAATTATTTACCCAAGGAAAATAAGGTAAATTAAAATTCATATGCTGACCAAGAAGCTGACCTGGCCAAAAGAGAGTATGAAAGCTAAGATTGTCTTTACCCATAAAGTAATAATGAAGACAATTTTCGTTTTGCCAAAACTCTCTAAAATCTCTGCTATTTTTATTTGCCCATTCAACTGAAGCAGAAAAATAGCCGATAACTGCTTCAAACCAAACGTAAAAACGTTTATGCTCAAAAGATTCTAATTTCATTTCCTCAGGAATTTCTTTTTCAGGAATTTCTATACCCCAATCAAGATCTCTAGTAATAGCTCTTGGCTTTAAACCTTCTTTAAGCCAAGCGAGAGACTCTTCATAAACCCATTTTCGCCAATGTTTGCTTTCTTTAACATAACTTTCTATAAGAGGCTGAAGTTTAGCATAATCTAAAAAATAATGTTCTGTTTCTTTTAAAGTAACAGGTTTTTTTGTTAATTTACTTACAGGATTTATAAGTTCTCCTGGATTTAAAACTCTTCCACATTTTTCACATTGATCACCTCTTTGTTCTTCAGTACCACAAAAAGAGCATTTTCCTTCTACATATCTATCTGGCAAAAATCTTTTTTCTTCAGGAGAAAAATATTGAAGCTGTTTAGCTTTAAAAATATAACCGTTTTTTAGAAGTCTCAAAAAAAATTCTTGAGTTATTTTTTTGTGATTTTCTGTAGTGGTAGAAGTGAAAATATCAAAAGTTAAATCATAAAGTTTTAAAAGATAATGGATTTTAGGTGTATATTCACTAACAATATCTTCTGGTTTAACGCCTCTTTTATCAGCCTCAACAGTAATAGGTGTTCCATGACAGTCTGTTCCAGAAACCATAAGAGTTTCATAGCCACATAAGCGACAAAAACGAGAGAAAATATCAGCAGGAAGAAGATAACCGGCTAAATGTCCTATATGTAAATCTCCGTTAACGTATGGCCAAGCAGCGCCAATAAAAATCTTTTTCATAAAAATTATTTTATCAAACTAATCTGAAATTCTATAAATTTCAGCACCTACTTTTGTAAGTTTTTCTTCAATCTTTTCGTAACCTCTATCAATTTTCTCAGCTTCATGAATAATTGTTTCTCCTTGAGCAATAAGACCAGCAATAATTAAACTTATTCCTGATCTTATATCTAAAGATCTAACTTCTTTTCCGTAAAGTGGTGTTGGACCGATAATAATGGCTCGATGGGGATCTAAAAGTTCTGTATTAGCTCCCATAAGATTTAGTTCATTTAAATAAGAAAATCTATTTTCATACATCCAATCATGAATCAAAGTCACTCCTTCGGCTTGAGTAGCTAAAACTCCAAAAGGTGGCTGAGCATCAGTAGGAAATTTGGGATGATAACCAACTTGAATTTTTGTTCCTTTAAGTTTTGAAGGTTTAATAACGATGGTTTTCTTTTTAATTTCAAAATTAACATTCATTTCTTTAGCTGTTAAGAAAACAGAATCCAAATCTTCTAAAGGAGCGTTTTCTATAATGATGTTACTCCTTGTAGCTGAAGCTAAAGCTAAAAAAGTAGCTGCTTCGATATAATCATAAGGAACTTCAAAAGCTATTTCTTTTTTTATATTTTTATTTCGAGAAATAGTTACAAAATGAGTTCCCAAACCTTTTACTTTATATCCTAATTTTTGAATAAATTTTTCTAAAGAAACAACATGAGGTTCTAAAGCTAAGAGTTTAAGCTTTACAGGTTTTGGTGAAAAAACGCTTGCCATTAAAACAACTTCACTAGCAGTCACGCTTATTTCTTTTAAGACAACTTCAAAAGATTTAAACTTTTTAAATTCACCTTCAATAATTCCGTTTTTAACTTCGATTTCTGCTCCTAAGGCTCTTAAAGCTTCAAGATGGGTAGTTATTGGCCTGGCTCCAATAATATCTCCGCCAGGAAGAGACATTTTTATTTTCCCAAAACGAAATAAAATAGGAGCCAAAAACAAAATAGAAGCTCTTAATTTAGAAATAAGGGGCGTTAAAAGATCTCTGTAATCCAAATTTTTAGTGTTTATAATTACCATCGAATCATCTCTTTTAATTTCTGCTCCTAACATTTTCAAAATTTCAAGCATAACTTCAACGTCACTTATTTGAGGAACATTTTTTAAAATAACTCTTCCTGAAATCAAAAGAGAAGCTGAAATTAATGGAAGAGCTGCATTTTTAGAACCACTGATTTTGATTTTACCTTCAAGTTTTTTACCTCCTCTTATTAAAAACTTAGCCATTTTACTTTACAGATTTTAAAAAGAGATAAATTAAAAGACCTATTAAAACACCTACAGAATTTAAAATCCAAAACCTAACTACAATTTTTGGTTCCTTCATTCCTAAAGCTTTAAAGTGATTATGCACTGGAGAAGAAAGAAAAATTTTTCTTTTAAAAACTTTTTTAGAAAAAACCTGCAAAATTACTGAACCTGATTCAGCTACCAAATTTATGCCTATAAAAGGCCAAAGAAGATATGTGCCTGTAAGGAAAGAAATAATAGCTAAAGATGAACCTACAGAAAAAGAACCGTTATTTCCATCAAAGAAAAGAGCTGGATAACTATTAAACCAAAGATAAAGAGTTAAAGAACCTAAAAGTGCAGCAAGGTATGAAGCTAAATTATATTTTTCTTCTAAAAAGGAAATGAAAAGAAAGAATAAAATAATAGAAATAGCTGTGCCAGCAAAAAGTCCATCTAAACCATCTATTTCATTAAAAGAAAGAGTAACGGCTAAGAAGATGAAAACAAAAATAAGAAAAAATAAAAAATATTCAATGTAAAATCTAAAATTGACAAGTTCGATAAATTTATAGTTAAGTTTGACCAAAAACCACCAGGCAAAAAAAATTCCTAAAGCAGAATAAATTAAAAGTTTTTCTTTAATGCCTAATTTGATTTTAAGTTTTAGTCTTCCCAAAATATCATCCAAAAGCCCTAAAACCCCTCCTAAAAATAAGGCGAAAATAGGAAGATAGGTTTCTCTTCTTTCTAAAAAATTAATATATTCAAAAAAACCTCCGAATTTTATTTTTAAAAGATAAAAAAGTAAGGCTAAGATAATAGGAGGCAGCCAAATAATTACCCCAGCCATTGTGGGTACATTTTCTTTTTCCTTTAAAAGAGCAGAGGCTATGGGTGCTTTTTTTGCTCTTTCTTCATCTACAAATTTATCACCCAATCTAAATTTAAAAGCTAATTTAAGATAAAGAGGAACTAAAAGCAAAGAAAGAATAAAACTTAAAAGAGAATGGGTAATGATTTTAATAATTTGAAAATAAATTTCATAACTCATAACGGTAATATTTGGCTAATGATTTAATAAGTATTTCTGCATCTTTAAAACGATCTTGAGATTTAAAAAGAACTAAAGAGAGAAAAGGAGATTCAGGAAATTTAATGATAAGAGCAAGATTCTCACCAAATTCGGGAAGATAACCGGTTTTACCCCCTACAATTATTTTAGAATATTTTCTTAAAAGAATGTTTGTTGTCCAAAGCCTTCTTCCGTTAATATCAACATACTCTTTTCTACTTATTTCAAAAATTTCTGGTCTTTTTAGATAAAGCTTTAAAAGAATTTGAGAAAACTCGTAAGGCGTTGATGAGTTTTCTAAAGAAATACCTGTAGGTTCGTAAATTTTAGTATTTTTAAACCCCCAAATATTTAAAGTCTCATTAATTTTTCTTACAAAATTTTGAACTCCATAATATTCAGCTAAAAGATAAATAGAATCATTACTTGAAGCTACAAGAGAGGCGGAAAGAAGTTCATTTAAAGTTAATTTTTCCCCTTTTTTAAAATTACCAACTTCTCCTGGCACTTCCAAAGCAGAAGAAGTAAAAGAAAAAATTTGGTTTTCTTTATAAATTTCTAAAGAAGTGTAGGCACTTAAAAGTTTTGTTAAGGAAGCTAAAGAAAAATTTTGATTTATATTTTTCCCATAGATAATTTTTCCTGAATCATCCAAAACAATTACTCCTTCAGCAGAAATTTCATTTTCTAAGGAAAAAATTTTTTCATCAGCTTTTTTAAACTCTCTAACTTCAAAAAGAGGCAAAACGTTTTTTTCTGGAATTTTATTTGCCGAAAATAAAATAGGGCTTAAAAAAAGAAGCCAGATAATAAACATTCTAAGTTAAATTTTAACCACTTAAATCTTAAAAATTTAGCTTCTTGGAGTGTTAACTTTAATAGATAAAGCAGCTCCTACTGAGGCACCAATGACTTTTCCAATCCTTCTGACAGCATTTATTGTTGCGCCCTTTCTTCCTATAATCATAGCTAAAACTTCTCTAGGACCAGTAATTTCCATAAGAACTCCCCTTTCATCAACTTTAAAATTAAAAACAAGCTGATTTACTTTTGAAGGATCGACCCAAAGAGAAAAAAGAGAGCGAAATTTTTCTTCTAAAAGCTTGAGTTTTTCTGATGACATTTTTTTACCTGCTGGATCTCAGCAGTTTCTTCAAATTAATATATGACCTTTAAGTAGCCGACGGCGGGATTCGAACCCGCGACCCCCGCATTACCAGAGCGGTGCTCTGCCCCTGAGCTACGTCGGCGATAAATTAATTATAAACTAAAGTTGTGTTCTTTTAAAACTTCTAAGATCATTTTTGTTTCTTCTTCTTTATTTTTCAAAATTTTTTGCCAAAGCTCTTTACATTTTTTGCATTTACCAGCATCTTTTAAATAAAACTTTTTAATTCTATATATGCTTCTTCGGTCTTGAACTAATTGACTAAAAAGATTATAAAGATGATTTTCCATTTTTTTATTTAAATTAATTCCGACCTAATTTTATTTTAACTTTTTTCTAAAAATTTTTTTAAACTTTCTCTTTTTTCCTTTATCTTTTCTTCTTCTCCTCTTCTAGCAAATTCATATTCATTAAAATCTACAAATAAATACTTTGAAATTAAAGGATAAATTTTTTGAATGATTCTAGCTTTTTCTTGCTCAACTTTTCTATAATCAGGATGACCTTGAGGAGTTGTTCTTAGCTCTACTTCCCAAAAGAATTCACGAAGGTTTTGATACTGTAAGAATCTAATTTTGTGTAAAAATAAGACTGCATATTGAGAAACAAAAATGTTAATTTTTTTTAATTTTTCATAAAGACTTTCAGAAAGCGAAATAATCTTTTCTGCCTCTTTTTTAAGACCTATTTCTTCATAAAAGCTTGGCACCTCAAAACCTTCTTCAATACTAAAAATTTTATTTATAAGAGTTTGCATTCTGTGTCTTTGAAGATCTCTCCAGGCTCCTATATTTATTTTTATCTCAAATTTTAAATAAACAAGTTCTAAAGCACGAGGCATTTTTTGCCAACGATATTTTCTTTCTTTTAAAATTTTCTCCAAGATCTCCTCTTTTTCTTTAAGAGAAAGCTTTCTTACTTTATTTAAAACAAAATCAAATGGTTCTTTAACCAAAGGATAAAGAAGACCGGCAATGATTTTATTTTCGCCATCTTCATCATAAGCTAAAAGTCTTACATTTTCATTTAAATCTATTTTTTCCTCTTTCCAATTAATTTTTTCTAAAACCTCAATTAATCTTAGATTTCTCTCGCCTAAATACTTTTGATAATTTATTGATTCTTCTTTTTCTATTCTTCTTAAAAAGGCAGGTATAACTTTACTTAGCTCCTCATAAGCTCTTTTGCCAGCCCATCTTATTTCTTCTAAGGGATTTGATAAAGATCTATTAATTAAATATTCAAAGGCTTGACCATTACCAAAAAAAGAAACTTGGCCTAAAGTAGCAAGAGGAAGAATTCTTCGACATTCATCAAAAGTTTTTGCTTTTAAAACTCTTTCTTTTTCTTCAGGGTATTTTTCTTTAAGGTAATTAAAATATTTTTCCGTTGAAGAAATATAAAATTCAAAAATAGTATCCATCACTTTTTCATAATCATTTTTTAAGCCAGCTTTTTCTACTTCTGGCGGTAAAAAGTAAAGATAATGATCATTTACCTTTTCACCAAAATCTACATATCTTGTTGATTTCTCTATAGGTGCTATACCAATTCTTTGATTTTCGAAATGTTTAATGGCTACCTGCGAAAGAGAAGAAAAAATAAGATGAGTACCAGCCATTTGCGCTATAGAATCATCTCCATATTCAGCTAGCCATTTTATGTAAAAATCTCTTGCTTTAGGATTAGCAAATAAAATTTCATAGCTATATTGATGAAGAAAATCAATAAAATTTTTCCAAGCTTTTCCGTATTCAGACTCTAAAAATGGTTTAACAAATTCGTTTAAAAAAACAATTCTTAAATCATCTTTACTTCTTGAAGCTCGTGAAGATAAAGCACCAATAACTTCAGGAGGAAGTAAAACAGCTGCATAAACTGATTTATCTAAATTAGTAAAAAATGGCTCGAGATAGTATTTCTCTTCTTCGGTAAATTTAGGTTTTTTAAAAAGAATTTCTTCCATTTTCTAAAAACCTTTCATAATAAATATACATTATTTTTTTAAACAAAGGAAGAGAAGCTACCGAACCGTAAGGCACTTCCTCTATAAGTAAAGTAGCGCAAAGTTTAGGTTTTTCATAGGGCCCAAACCCAGAAAAAATAGCGTTAAGTTTTTGTTTTCCTAAAATTTGTGGAGAACCACTTTTGCCAGCTAAAGAAAAAGGAAGATCATTTAAAATTTTAGCTGTACCTTGAGTAACTGTCATTCTCATACCTTTTTTTACTATTTCTAAACTTTCTTGCGAAATTATGTTTTCTTTTAAAATTATCGGAGTTTTTTCTTCAATTTTGTTTTTTTCTGAAGAAACAATTTTTTTAACCAAAAAAGGTTTATAAATTTTACCATAAGCAAAATAACAGTTCCAAAGATTTATCTGAAGAGGGGTTACTAAAAGATCGCCTTGGCCTATAGAAACGTTATAAGTATCACCAAGCTTCCAAGAAGAAAGGTCTTTATTTTGTTCAAGGGGGAGCAAGCCTCTTTTTTCTCCGGGAAAATCAATACCTGTCTTTTCTCCTAAACCAAATTTTTTAAAATAAAAATTAATTTTTTCGATACCCAAACCTTTTCTTAAAGGAATCTCTTCAGAAGGATAAGGATAACCTCCTCCCACAGCATAAAAATAAATATTAACAGAATCAGAAATAGCTTTATAAATATCTGTCCAACCATGAACCTTATTGTCTTTAAAAACAGAATAAACACCTGGAAAATATGGGTGAGGAATTTTAAGTTCTCCTGAAGAATAAATTTTTGTTTGCGGTGTAACTATTTTCTCCTCAAGAGCAGCTGAAGCTATAATCGTTTTAATAGTTGAACCAGGAGAGTAAAGACCTGAGACAACTCTATTGAAAAATGGCTTTCGAGGATCATTTAAAATTTTTTTAAATTCTTCTTTTCTTTCTAAAAGAGTATTGGGATCAAAAGAAGGATAGGAGATAAAAGCTAAAATTTCACCATTTTGAGGATTAGTTAAAACAAAAGCACCACTTTTATATCCAGTTTCTTCAAAGTAAACTTTAAATTCTTCATAAACCTTTTCTTGAAAATCTTTATCTATAGTAAGATAAATATCTTGTCCGGGAATCGGTTCTTCTTCGTAAATTTTTACTAAACCATTTTTTGTTTTTTTGAAAACTATTTTTCCTAATTTGCCTTTTAAAATTTCATTATAATAAGCTTCGATACCTTCTTTTCCTTCAAATTCTAAACTATTTTTTTCTGAAAGAGCTACATAACCTAAAACATTCCCCCAAGCTTCTTTTCCGTAGTAAACTCTTTTATAACTCGGAATTACAAAAATATGGGGATAATCTTCTTTTCTTACTAAAATTTTGTTTACTTTATCTAAGTCTAAAAATCTAATAATAAGTTCGTCGCCCCAATAAAAATAAAAAGGCTTTTCCTTTTTTATAATTTCTTCTAAAACTTCTTTTTCATAATCTTCTAAATTTTTAATATGAGCGTAAATATCATAAGTTTTTTTTGAATCAGCTAAAATTTTTCCATTTCGATCATAAATTCGGCCTCTTGGAGGAAAATAAAAAAAAGTTAAATAATTTGATGATTCCAGGGCTTCCTTAGCGCGATTTTTATAAAAAAATTGAAAATTTAAAAAGTTAAAAAAGGTTAAAAGAAAAATAAAAAGAAAAAAAAGTATCAAATAAGAAAAATTAAATCTTATCGGAGAAAATATCTTTTTACCTGAAGGAATAAAGAGGTCATCCATTTTAAATAATCTTGAAAATTAACTTCCAAAAAGCAAAAAAAATAAAAAGGGGTATAAGGTTATATATAAAAATTTTAAATGAAAAAAGAAGTGGTAGGTTTAAAGAAAAAATTAAAAAGATGTTGAAAAAAATAAAGTAAAAAAAGAGGAAAAAATTATTTTCTAAAGGAAATATTTTAGAAAGAATTTTAATAATCAAGAAAAGAAAAGAATAAATTAAAAGAAAAAAACCTAAATTTTTAACATAAAAAAGATCGTAAAAAAACGAAGAGAAAAAGAGAAAAAGAGAAAAATTTTTTTCTTGTGAGGTTATAAAAAAATACCAAAGAAAAAAACTTGCCCAAAAGATTTGTGGCAGAAAAAAACTTAAAATGGGAAGAAAAATTATAGAAAGATAAATCATTTAAAAAGATAAAAATCTTTACCTTCAAAAATTCCTTCTAATTTAACTATTAATTTTTCTTGTCTGCCTGTTTTTTTTACTTCATAAAGACTGCCAACTAAAAAGTTGGGAGGAAAAATGTTGTCTTTACCGTAGGTAAAAATGGGAGAATCTTTTTTTATTTCTTTAGCTGAAGACAAAACTACTTCTAAAAAACCATCACCAGTAGTTTTTCCTGTTCCTAAAAATTCTCCATTGATATCACTAACGTTAAATTCAATTTCTGGATAAAGTAAAGATTTAACTATTATGAAACTTTTATTTTTTTTAAAAACAAAACCTATTAAAGTTAAATTAGAATCAACAACAATATCTCCTTCATTAGCTAAAGGATGGTTTTCAAAATAAAAATAACCATAAGGATCTCTTTTGAGAAGATCTAATTTTTTAAGATTTTTTAATTCGCTAATTTTTTTATTTTCTTCATCAACAGATTTTAAATTAAGTTTAAGTTGAGAAAGTTCCTGCAGAAGGTTAAAGTATTTTTCTTGATAAACATTCTCTTTTTTATTCAAAACAAAAATATTTTCTAAAATGCTCTCAAAAACCTTTTGAATTTTTAAAGAAAAAAGCTGAATTTTGTTTGTTTCTTCAGCAAAAACAAAAGTACTTAAACCAAGAAAAATTAAAGCTATGGTGATATAAATTAAAAATGGTCTCATCATAAAGTAAGTAAAATTTTTTGGTAACGACTAAAATCTTCTATTATTTTACCAATTCCTCTAATAACAGAAAACTTTGGCTCTTCAATTAAATTAACTTTAACTTTAACTTCTTTTTCTAAAAAAACATCTATTCCCTCGATTAATGATCCTCCTCCACCTAAAAAGAGACCTAAATTACTTATGTCTCCTAAAAGATCTGGTGGTGCAGAATTAATGATATCTTTAAGATGATTGGCTATTTCCAAAAGAGATTCTAAAAGACTTTCACGAAGATCTTGTGAAGTAAAAATTACTTCTTTAGGAAGTCCAGAATAAATATCTCTTCCCTTAACAACAAATGTTTGTGAAGTTTTATTAATTATTGAGCTTATAGTTGTTTTGATATTTTCTGCTTGTCCTTCGCCAATAATTACTTCGTATTTTTCCTTAAGATAATTTATAATATTTTGATTAAATGTTTCCCCGCCAATTCTAATACTTTTACCTATCACAATTCCACCCAAAGAAATCAAAGCAATATCTGTTGTTCCTCCGCCAATATCAACCACCAAAAATCCTTTTGCTTCTTCAATTTCTAAATTAGCTCCCAAAGCAAAAGCAATTGGTTCTTCAACTAAATAAACCTTTTTAGCACCAGCACCAATACCAACATCAATAACTCCTCTTTTTTGAACCTCTGTAAGACCTAGTGGTACACCAATTAAAAATTTTGTACCCAAAAGAGAAAAATATTCTTTTCTAATTTCTTCTAGAAGGTAATTTAAAAAATAAAGGGCTTCATCAAAATTAGTCACAACTCCATGAGTTAATGGTTTAACAACTTCAATGTTTTCAGGATTTCTTCCTAACATTTTTCTTGCCTCTTCACCAATAGCTACAACCGAGTTTTGTCTTTTATTAAAAGCAATCACCGTAGGAACTTCTTTTAAAAATCCTTTATCTTTAAGATAAAGCTTTGTTGAATGGGTTCCTAAATCTACTCCTAAAAAAATTTCTTTAAGAAATTTAATCATTTTTAATAACTCTGAGCAAAAAGCCAACGACGTCTTGCTTCATTTTGACAATAAATGCATTTGCCTTTTTCTTCATTAAATTCAAGGGGCAAACATCTTGTTGTTGCTTTTGTTTCTTCTTTAATTTTAATTTCACATTCTTCTCTTTCACACCAAAAAGCACTTAAAAATCCTCTTCTCTCTTCCATAACTTTTTTAAACTCTTCATAAGAATTAACTTCAAACAAATTTTCTAAAGTGAATTTTTTTGACTTTTCTAAAAGATGAAAAAGATATTCTTCTTCTATTTTCTTCAAATTCTCTAAAAGATTTTCTAAACTTAAACTTACTTTTTCCCTTGTGTCTCTTCTGAAAAAAGTAATTTTCTTTTCTTCTATTTCTTTTTTACCTAACTCCAAACGAAAAGGTGCTCCTTTAAGTTCCCATTTGTTGAATTTAAATCCTGGAGTTTCTTCAGAAGTGTCATAAAAAACAGAAATATTTTTTTCTTTTAAAGTTTCAATTATTTTTTTAGCAAAGAGATCTATTTTTTCATTATTTTCTCCATCATAAATAGGAACAATCACAAATTCATAAGGAGCTATTTTAGGAGGTAAAATTAAACCATATTCGTCTCCATGAACCATAAAAAGAGCACCTAATGATCTTGTTGAAAAACCCCAAGAATTTTGCCAAACATATTTTAAGGTCATATCTCTATCTTGAAATCTAATTTCAAAAGGTACAGAAAAATTTTGTCCTAGATCATGGGAAGTACAACCCTGAAGTGCTTTACCATCAGGCATAAGAATTTCATAAGTAAAAGTTTTCAAAGCTCCAGCAAATTTTTCTGATTCTGATTTTTGTCCAGCAAAGCCAAAAATACCCAAATATTCTTGATAAACTTTAAGATAAACTTCTAAAGCCTTTAAGACAGTTTTTAAAGAATCTTCATGAGTAGCATGAGCTCCGTGTCCTTCTTGCCATAAAAATTCTGTATT
>Ga0272445_1001380_pt1 | contig 19076 bp, 17 predicted proteins | sample YNPCB0031_FD_194404 | JGI IMG/M metagenome (GOLD analysis project Ga0272445, IMG submission 194404) | Hot spring sediment microbial communities from Yellowstone National Park, WY, United States - YNP-CB-003-1 | ecosystem: Environmental > Aquatic > Thermal springs > Hot (42-90C) > Sediment... | reverse complement strand
CTCAATTTTCAATCTTTCAACTCCACACGGTGAATTAGAAACCTCAAAGCCCAACCGTTTTAAATATAAGTTTTTTCCTAATTTTAGTCAAGATAATACTCCCGCGAAAATGAGGTAAATTTCCGAAAATCCTCAGTCATGTAAAATAAAAAAATCCAACTCCCCTCCGCATGCCTCACTTTTTAAGATATTCAATAGAAGATCATAAAAACATCAATGCATTCTCATGTCTTTACGCCTTTACATACAGACGATTTTAAGGTATAATTTTTAAAACCATGAAAAAACAAGCTAAAAAGAAAGGTAAAAAGACAGTTCGAACAACAATAGTTCTCCCTAAGGAAATTCATAGAGCTCTAAGAATTGAAGCTATAAAGAAAGGAATTTCAATGAGTGAATTAATACTTCAAAAGCTGGAAGAACTTGAAAAGTATAAGAAAAAATTTGGTGGAATAGCCTCTGCTGAAGATTTCCTTTAACTCCACACTTTTAACTCCACACGGTGAATTAGGAACATTCATAAAAACTCTACATTCTGTTTCAGATTCACTAAGCCCTCGCTAACACTCAAGATAAAAAGAAGAAAAGAAGGATCACCGTGTGGAAGGTGCGATATTCACTTGTCAAAGAGCGATTGTTTTACTTATAAAATGGTTTTAAGAAAATATTAGTATATTTAAAAAATTGTGCAAGCTCATGCATCGCATCAAGGCTCAAGAAGGGGTCCCTCGGCACTTGCGCGCCGAGGAAAGAGAAAAAAAAAACGGACCTCGGAAGGACAAAATAGGGAGCACCACTATCCCTTAATCTTAGCATAAAAAAGTTCGTAATCAAAAATCTCTAAACAACTTCCAGATAGCCAAAGCCTTGTCCTGTTCGGACACCAAGCCCATATTGATAAACAAATTTTAAAATTTCAGGATTATCTGTATGAAGGTTAAACACCCCTAAAAAGCCCCTCACATACCCACCATAATGCTTAACTAATACTTCCTCTGTTGATTCTGGCTCAAGATACAACTCTGTAAAAGGGATTGGTTTTGTAAGAAGAATAGAAATTCGCCTCTGCAGGTTCTCTACAAGCCACTTATCGAAATCGGAATCCCCCGGGATTGCGTAGCGTTCTCGAGGAGACTTTGAATCGGTTTTTCTTTCTATGACCACAGGAGATAGAGTTTTGAATTTATTCTTCAAAGGTGGCTCTTTTTCAAGTGCAATCTTCTCAATTCTGAAAAAAGCGCCATGCTCAGAATTTGGACTTAAGTCATGAAGATAGCCCTCTTTTTTTAATCTGATAATACCATTATAAAAAACCATAGCAACCTCTTCGTCTCCTGTAGAAAAACGAAAAGTTATCGGGTCTACTACAGTTATAAAATCGTGGCTAAACTTTGCCTTCTTACCAAAATATACAGCAAAAGTATATGGTTTAACGCTCGACTCATTAAACCTTTCATCAAAAATCTTTTTAAGCAAAGATATGAACCTTCGTCTATAGTCTATGCTTATTATTGCTTCTTTTTTAGGCTCAACTTGGCTTAGTTTAACTTTAAATCTCACTTTTTAAGCTCCTCATTGTGTTATCATAATTATATCACATTATCTACTGGATCCTTAACATTTGTTAGTATTTCTCTATGATAAGGGATGTGATCTTCAAAAATATATATTATCAACGAATCCTTTTCTTTGTCAACTATTTTCAGCATATCTCTTTTTAGGCGCTCAAGCTTTGAAAGAGTGAGAGAGCCTTCAAACACCGACTTTTGAACATGATGTAAATAACGTCTTGCCGTTTTTAAGGCTTTTTGTAACCGCCTTTGCCCTGCCTTTTCCGTTGTGTCTATATCATAGACTAAGATTATCTTCATTATCTCAGTTTACTATCTTATTACTATTTTAAACTAAAATAGTTCAAAGGTTGATAAACCTTTTCTCCAGTTAAATGTTTTATTAACTTGTATAATTCAAGCCTAATCAGTTGACGATGAGAAACATTTCTTTTTAATTTTGGATAATACACCGTTGAATTCAACATCTCATCAAAAGCTTTCAAAAATTTTCTTCTTCCCTGTTCGTTTAGATAACAGTATTCTGTTTCTTCTAAAAAATCATTTTCATTTATCTTTTTTGCCTTGATAAGTTTAATTATTAAACGATCGGATAGGATTGGCTTAAATACCTCTGCTACATCTAAACACAAAGAGTGCCTTTTTTCAAAGGGCTCATGCAAATAGCTTATAGTAGAGTTTAGAGGTGTATGATAAAGCTCACCAAGGACTTTAGCATAAACTAAAGAGTTGCCAAAAGATATAAGAGCATTCAATGGATTACCAGGTGGTCTTTTTGTCCTTTCTTCAAACTCCCATCCTGTTTTTTCTTCAAGAACTTTATAGCATAGCTTTTTAAAGGAGCCTTCTATGTTCATTATTTCCGGTATGCTTCGTGCATAGTTAAGCCTATCTAAGTGTTCTGTTGGGTCTATATCATATAGATTTGCATAGTTTATGATTGCACCATAGACAAAGCTTTTAGCAAGGAAAAGCCTTTTTTCTTGGTTTAGATAATGTTCTGCCTGTCTTATAAGAAGATAGCCAGAGAGATTCCGCTCTCTCGGATAAAAGCTTCCTATATAATAACCATAGTAATTAAAGAAATGGGCAACTATGTTATACTGAGAAAGAAGGCTCAAAAATTTTGTATTCGTGCTAACTTCTGCCATCACAAATAGTTCAGATACATTTTCTATAGGTATTTTTTTCTTTATTTCTTCATTTTCAAAAAGAATAGTATTTTCTTCTCTTCTTAACTTCCCGTTTGTTGTTATATAGTATATCTCAGGCATAGCAATACTCAAAATAAGCACATTTTTTACAATATGGTTTGTGTATTACTGGCGGAGGGCTAGGCAAATGAATTACCCTGTCTATGTTGTTTAAAGCATTTTCGATAACTTCTTTATCGTTTTTCTCAAAATCAACTCTTTGAATTCGTTTGGCTTTAGGATAATGAATGATTCCATGGGAAACTTTTATCCCTTTGTTTTTTAAATAGTATATATAGTATTTTACTTGTAAAATGTGGGCTTCTTCTAAAGCTCTTGAATGCTTTACTTCGTGCACAACAAGCCCATCTTCTGTGCGAAAAAAGTCTATGTTTACAGGTTCATAAGTAAAATCATCACGTTTCTCTCGCTGAAAGCTCGTTTCATCCAAAAGCTTCCCCAGTTCAACGTATTCCGATTCATTTTCAAGGGCAAGTCCCCAAGTAAAAAGCCAAAGCTTTCTTGGACAAACTATGTAGTAAGCAACTTGAATGCCTTTATACTTTAGCTCCCTGAGGTCCATTCAGATTATATTATCTTTCTGTTTTTTATCCCCTTCTATTTCCATTTGCTCCGTGTCAGCTTCGGGCTCTAATATAAAGCCCGTGTCTTCGCTATAGTCTCCCTCTATGTAATAGATGCCAAGTTTGTCGTGAATTTTTTGTCTTTCTACTCTCTTAACAGACCACACAGGGAGAGAAAAGCTGTATTCAAGGATGTCGTTAAAACACCTTATCCTCCTTATAAAATCTCTCTTAGCCTTTTCCCATTCTTTAAGTAGGCTTTCTACCTCTTCTTTAAACCGCTCGGGAATAACCTGCACTGCATTTATATCTCTAAAAAGCTGTTGTGCCTCTGCCTTACTTCTTATAAGACTATCCGCTCCCTCCCAAAGGCTCTTTATGTAGCTCTCCGCCTTTTTAAACCTCTCCAAATACTTGGTGCCAATTAAAGCCAATTCGGAATAAACCTTTTCCATAAGCTCCCATTTGAAATTCCAATCCCAAAGCCCGTCTTTTAAATTCTTTATAGTGCTCTCGTGTAGATGCTTGTCATACACAGGACCTATGCCGGAACAAGCCTTTGTGAATACAAACACATTAGGGGTTGTGGTTTCCTTCTCACCTTTTCTGTTACACCTTCCCATCCGTTGGATTAGGCTATCTGCGGTAGAAAGCTCGGTAAATAGATAGTCAGCATCAAGGTCAAGGGATACCTCCGCAAGCTGAGTTGTGATCCATAAGCCCGCCTCATTACTGTCAAAGAATGTCTTTATTTCTCTTTCTTTTTCTTTTCTGTGCTGGAGTATAAACCTACTATGCAAAAGCTTGCTCAGAGGAAGTCTTTCTTTTAGCTTTTCTCTTAGTTCAATTGCTTTTCTTACAGTATTCACCACCACAAGCACCTTAGCCTTCAGGGAAAGCTCTATCATTTTCTCCACATAATTGTCTATGCTATCGTCTATAACCTGAACATGATGATACGGTTTAGCCTCTTTGTTGAAAGTTTTAAACTCTACTCCCATCCTTTCAAACCGTGTTCTTAGAAACTCCGGGAATGTGGCAGTTATAACCAAAAACTTTCCTCCATTTTGGGCTAAAACCTCCAAGCCTTGAACTATAAAAGCTAAGGTTATCGGGTCGTAAGACTGAAGTTCATCGATCACAAGCCTTGAGTAAAGAGCAGTTGCATAATACTTTTCAAAGCCCTTATACCTAAAAACAAAGTGCATAAGCTGGTCTGGAGTGGATATGATTATCGGCTTAGCAAAGTTACAAGAAAGAAAGTAGTTAAGAAAGGCTGTGTCTCCTTTATTGTTTTGGATATCTTCTTTGTTTTCTTCCCTCTCAAGCACATAGCTCAAAGCACTTGAGTGTAAAAGCCCCGCATAATTCCCCAAAAGTCTTTCCGCCCGCATGTAAATGCCATTTGCGGAAACTCTGTAGGGCAACATAAAAAAGCCTTTCTTTTGAAGATAGATAAAGCCCACTTCCGTTTTGCCTGAACCTGTTGGTGCTATTATCACAAGATTTTTGTCCCTGTTATTCCTAACAAAGGTTTGCATTTCATTGGGGAATTTTCTGTTTTGTCTGAAAAACTCATCTACAAAGCTAAGAGTATCATCAGGCGGTATATCCTCTACGTCCTTTGCCCACCTTGAACTGCTTGCATGGTCTATACGAAGAAGTAGCCCTTTTAAAAGACGGTAGTATGGAATAAGCCCATCCACAGAGATTTTAAACACTCTTGCAACATCATTCTTTAGATAATCCTCTTCCCTCTTTTTTAGCATAAAGATTATAGGATTTTTTTCAAATTTAAACTCCTTTCTTAACACCATTTCCACACTCTCGACAGACACCTCTTCCACTTCCACTGGATGATGGTGCAACACCAAAAGCCTAACAATTTTCCGTATAAATTCATCCTCCACATTCACAAACACAGGAGATAAAAGGTTGTGCCTGACCTCAGGAAGATCCTTTATAGGTTTTATACTTTTGTTTCCAATCATTGCTTGAAATTTAGAGTGTATTTTGCCATAGTCATGATACTCACATGCAAGCTCTAAGATTTCCCAAAATCTTTCTTTTAGCTCAGAAGGCAATCCCTTCGGAATAAGCTTTTCTATCTCATATTTGTAATAAGCCTTTAACTTTTCTAAGTTTTCTAAAAGCTTGTCTGTATGCTCTCTTATAGTAGTTCCGTCATCCTTTGCCCAAAGTTCGCTAAGCAGACTCTGTAATTTCTCCTTCATTTGTAGTCTCCTCTATAGCTTCCTCTGCTTTAGTTTTCTCTTCAGAATTTAGCCCAATTATAAAAGCATAGGCGATCATGCTAAAGTTTTTGTCATCCAAAGCCTCCTTGAAGAAATATGGAATTTCTTTTTCCACCTCAAGATATGCTCTTATCAGGTTGTGAATGAAGTATTCTTTGTCTTTCCTTCTTACTGCTTCAAGCAGTCTGTAAGTGAGCGGTTCAAGCTTTTTCTGTGTGCGTTCATTTTCGTTGTAGAGCTTTTTTAGGGCTCTTCCTGCCCAAAAAGCCCGATCGATGTAGTCTTTTTGCTCCTTCATGTTTAACACCTCCTGAAAGTTTATAAAGAAAAGTAAATTTGGACTTAGATATCTCATTGTTCTTCCAGCCCTTATTATTCTGGCATCTATGGTGTTATCCTTTAAATTTTCATAACTCTCTTTTCGGAAAAATCCTGACAGCAAAAGGAACAAGAATTCATAAAGGGACCGCCCTGTGTAGATGTAGAAAAGAAATTCGGAAAAGATATCTTGAAGGTTCTTAGGATATTTGTCAATCAACTTCCTAATAGCACTTGCTAAGTTTGGGCTTATATGAAAAGAGTATATGTTTGCGGTAGCATCTCCCACCATTTCTATTTCTACAAAGTAAATATTTTGTAAAACCCAACTGCTCTTTTGTTTTTCCAAGTCTAAAACATACCTTACAACGCTCAACACTTTCCCAAGTTTTTCCTGTTCTATTTCTTCTTTTGTGCTTAGAACCAGGTTTAACCTATAAGTTTCCAAAAGGTCATCAGGAATATAGACGAAAAGATACTTTCCTGCGGACCTGTAAAACCCTGCGCTTGCAAAGTAAAGAAGGAATTCACACTCCTTGCATATGGGTATTGGGTCCCATATAAAGTTTCTGACCGTTTCAAGGCTTGCAAACAGCGGAGTAAAAGTAGTAGCATCTACATAGTTTTTGGCTTGTCTTTCGTGACAGAAAAAGCAAGTTTGGGATGTTTCCACTGTTTTGGATAAAAAGTATTTATAGCCTTCCATAAAGCTACTTTTTACTTGATTTTTAACTTGGTTTATGTTTTCTATGGATACACCTTTAACCTTGGTTATGTAGCTTAACGTGGGATTTGTAAAAGGGCTGTTTTTGTAAAAATCTCCCAAACTCCTGAGAATTATCACATTGTAAGGATTAAACTTGCTTTTGTCTTTCTCTTTTTCATAAGAAGCCCTTAAGGTATGCTGCGCATCTTTTAACAAATATTCTGCGTATAACTCGGGTAATCTTTGCCATAGCTCTTTGGGAAGGTTTAAAGACTTCTCTTCCACATATCTTTCTATATCTTCCCCCGCATTTTCCAAAACCTTCAAAACTCCCACGCACGCACTTGCCATAAGCCAATTTCCTGCATAAAACCTAACGTATTCTTCTTCAGCTCTCTTTAATTCTGCTACTTCCGGCTGAGCCAAAAAAACAGGATGGTTATCTTCATCAAGGATTATGGAACCGTAAATTTCAGTTCCCTTCGGAAAGTAATAGGCATCAATCCAAGAGTAGGTCTTTGGCTTTTGAGAATTCTTGTAAAAGTGAGAGAGGCTAAAAAGTATTCCTTCACCAGTGCTTGAAAAGCTTATTCTTTCCTTAAACTCCTTTGGTATATAGGCATGATAACTTAGCGTTATGTTGTCTTCTTCAGAAATAAATTTTTCAAAACACTTAACCCTTTTTACCTCCTCCACTTTTACCGGATACTCTCCCCCAGAGAGAAAGAGAAGTTCTCTTGGCTCCTTTAAACCGTTCTCAATTTCCTTCAAGAGTTCTTCGCTTGCCTTTATATGGATCAGAAGCCACAGGTTATAAAGAATGGGAACCTGAAGTGGAAGTTTATCAAGCTTCTTTTTCTTGAAGTCGTACTTCTTAAACCACACATAATCACGGTATATAGCTTGATAATCCCCTTGGATAGAGATTTGAAAATACTCCCCGTTCCACTTTCTTCCCATTGCACGGTAGATGAGACCTATTATGGTGGAGTAAGGCGGAAGCGGATAGACCTCTATGCCCTTTATGGAAAGAGGATTTTTGAAAATCCCGGTGGGAGTGTAGAGTTTAACCCTAAGACACTCCATAAATTTCCTCCACCTTCTTCTTTAGCTCTTCAAAGACCTCCCCCACACTCTGGCAGTTTAGTTTTTCTCTTATTTCATCTTCATTGGCAAAGTATCCAGAAAGTAGTCCACAGATTGTTTTATTCCGTTCTTTTTCTGGGATTATTCCTTTACAATCAAGAATTCTCGCTACATCTAAAAGTAGCTTTCCGTCTTCGGTTTCTTTTGCGAAGATACTTCCCATAAAAAATGGATTTTTTATCTTGTAAATTCCACCTATCACGAAAATTGGGGATAAGTTTTCATACCTTCCCCTTATCTGCCTTGAAAGGGTTCTTATTATGTCCAAAAGGTCTTTTATTCTTTTTGCCTTCTCCTCAGGAAGAATAACGTCTATCAACTGGTTTTCTCCTTCCCATACTCCTATTCTATCTAAATCTACGGCCAAAGTGTAATGATAGTGTGCAGTATGTTGTTCAGATTGAGTTATAACCTGGGTTTCTTTTTGTTCTATATACTTTATATACCTGTTGTATGCATCAATGTTATTCATAAAGTCCATGTCTCCTTGGAACTTAGAAATGGAAAAGGCATAGGTAAGCTTTACTGGCGCTGTTCTTTTTACACTATCACCATAAGAAAGCTCTACTTTCTTACTATCAACACCTTTCAAGTTGGTAAGAAGACCCCCAAAAAGGTCAAACTCTTCATATGTTTGTAAAAGAGCCTTACCAAAATCGTCTACATCAAGCTTTTTATTTTTTAGAGACCTCATAACAAGCTCTTGCACCTTCTCATCCAAAAGCCTCCACCCCTTTTCTTCTTTCCCCTTTCTTCTTATGTCATATTTAAGCGCCTTATCAGAAACATAGGTGATCTGTGAATTATCTCCCAATGAGAGCTTCTTAAGGATGGAGACATTTCCAATGTTTTCTCCGTAGTTAAGACTTGTTGCTTTTTGCGTGATGATTGTAAGAGTTAGCATACCCTTTATTTGGTCCATCTTACCCCTCCTTGTGTTGATATTTTTTATATCTTTGTTTTTTCATTCTAATTATTTATAATAGCAAAAATCTTTAAACTCTGACATCCATCAAACCTAATCGCCCCAGTTCGAGCTTCAATCTCTCCAGCTTTATTCAAAACTTGATAGCTTGAAGGGCATCAGTCTTCCCATGATGAAGATGAGGAACTCCAGTCGTCCCAGCTTGAAGTTGAAGAGGAGGAATCCTAGTCGTCCCAGCTCGAACTTGATGAAGTCCAGTCATCAAAACTCGAGGAAGTGCTTGTTGAAGTATCATCATGACAGGAATGATAGAATATGTTCCCGGGTATGTGGCAATAGGCAGGGTCGGTTAAGATGTCGTCGTCCCTTGTAGAAAAATCATCATGCCTTGAAGAAAAATCACTATCCCAACTTGAGGAACTAAAAACATAGTCATCATCCCAAATCCTTCTGTAGAATGTATCATCGGAGGTGTAGGTTTGGGAGAAGAGAGAAGTATCGTCTAAATCTTCATGCTTCGGTCTGTAGACAGGTGGCGTAGAACTTGGGATAATAGAAGCATTATATCCTCCTAAGATCAGCAATATTATAATTACGAAAAGAACAAAAAGAAAAAACTCCATCATTTACCTCCTAACCTCGAGTTTTATTACTAACTCCAAAGTTTTTAAACCTATTCTATGCAACTTCTGGAAGTACTTCAGAACAAAATTAAGCCTTCACTTTCTTTCTATTATATTATTAAAATTCGAAAAAATGGGCAAGTCTGACGTATATCAGATATCTTTTTATTTCAAATTTGGCTCTATAAATTTTTGTCAGAATTTCAAAAAAATGGCTATTGACTATTTAATAGAGGTCCTTAAACTACATAAAGAAGGCATCATGATGTTAAGGGGCTGTTCAAGCTCCAAAAGAAGTTCGTTTTTTAATCCTCATCAGCTCTTCAGAGAATCTGTGCATAATCTTTTAAATGCTCTTTATTTAAATAAAGCTTTAAAAAAGATAAGGGGATTTTAAGATGAAAACCTTTGAAGCAACCTGCAGAATCGTCACACCTCTTTTTATGGGGGGAGCTTTTCAACAACCAGAATTGAGGACTCAAAGCATTAATGGAGTGCTAAGATGGTGGTTTAGAGTTGCAGGTGGCTCTTTGGAAGATGAAAAAAGAATTTTTGGATGGGCAGGTGAAACTTCAAATCAGGGATTAGTGAGAATTAGAATTGAAAAAGAAAAAATTGATATTATGGAACAAATAGAAGAAAATAAAAAAATAGCAATTGCGATCTTGAATTTTTTAAAAGAAGAACAAAACAAACTAGAGAAAGAAATAGAAATAAGAGAACAAGAAGGAAAAATAAAAGAAAAAAATAAACTTTTGAAAATGAAAAATAAAATAGAAAGAGAAATAGAACAAGTTCAAGAAAACATAGAAAAACTGGATTTGGCAAAAAATAATTGGGAAGAATTTTCAGAATCGGAAAACTTATTAAAGGAATCGGAAAACTTATTCAAGGAAATCCAAAAATTTATTTTTCTTTTAGAGGGATGTGGATATTTGGGTTTTTCTTTAATGAGGAACAATCGAGATTTCAGAGCGGTAGGATTAAACTTTAATCTTAAAATTTGCTTCCACCCTAAAGCTACGGATGAGGATATAAAAAAATTCTTTAGTGCTTTATGGCTTGCTTTTAATTTAGGAAACTTCGGAAGCAGGGCTAGGAGAGGTTTCGGAGCGATAAAGATTGAAGAGATTAGAGAAAAGGGAAGTCCAATAACTAATAACTGTTATGGTTTGAATTTTATTCCAAGTGATGACTTAGAGAATTGGATAAACTTTAATTTAAACAAAATTAAAGACTTTATAAAACCAAATGATAGACAGGATATCCCATATCTCTTTAAAGATTTTGAAATTTATCAAATTCAAAAAGATAACTTTAATGCTTTGGGAGATTGGATAAAAGAAGTTCAAGAAGGAAGAAAAGGTAGATATCTTAAAAATTCTTGGAGTGGTAATAGTATAAATAATTGGTTTGAGTTGCTTGACTTTATGGGATTCTTACTAATGGCATATAGAAGTTATAGAAAACCAAACTATGATGTTGCAAAAAATATATTACTAGGTGGACAAGTTAATGATCCGACTTTTGAAAGAGCTATTTTTGGTCTTCCTCTGAATTTTTACTTTTCAAGTATAAATAAAGGAGATATGGTTCATCTTAAATTAGGAAATGAAACTTTAAGAAGAGCATCTCCTCTTATGATAAAAATTATTCAAACTGGAACTAATCAAAATGAAACAAGACATGAAGGGCTTTTTATCATTATGAAATCTACATTCATGCCAGCTAATGCAAGACTTATGTTTTCAAAAAAAGAAGTAAATCTTCCAAATAATATTTGGCAGGCTTTAGATGATTTTATAAGTTCACTTAAAAACAAAAATTTAATAAGGAGGATCTATTAGTGTTGAGGTTTACCTTAACACCTTATGATGTTTTGTTCTTTGGTTTAGGGAGACCATTTCAGATGGGAGATGTTGTGGCTTCAGCCTTCCCACCACATCCAAACACATTTGCCAGTGCTATATGTGCAAAAATCAATCAGATAAAAAAAATTAAAATTTCTAACATCTTAAAAGCAGTTTATGGACCATTCATTAAAAAGTGTGATAAAATATACTTCCCAAAACCTCAGAATGTATATACGGAGAGAAAGAAAAAGGATGTTGATAAAGTTTTTATAGTGCGTCCTCTTGATATAAGCTTAAATCTTTTTAAACCAGAAAATACTAACAAACCTTCTAAGATACAAACATTTTTTGTCTTTAAAGGAACAGAAGAGGTTGAACCTTTTAATGCTTTTATTTCTAGCAATGGACTTAAAAAATGGCTAAACAATCAAGAAATCAGGAAAGAAGATGTTTTAGAATATAAAGATATATTTATGAGCGAACCAAGGCTTGGGATTAAGATAGATGATTCTCTTCGTTCAGTTGGTGGCAAAGAAGACGCCCTCTATAGGATTGATTTTTTAAGATTAAAGGATGATGTAAGCTTTGTTTTTTGGGTAGAGTTTGACCTTTCAAATTCAGAGTTGAAAAGAGCCGATTTAGATGATGAGGACAAGATTTTGGAATTTTTTAACGATGAACCAAGAGTTTTAAAACTTGGTGGAGAGATGAAGAATGTAAGATACGAAGTTGAGAAAAATGACTTTACAAAATGGATTAGAGATGAATTGAAAACAAAAGAGGTTGAACTAAAAAAAGGAGATAGAATTGAAGTTTTATTTTTAACTTATGGGGTGTTTGATTTAACAGACGATAAACTCCCTAAAATAAAAGACTTTGAGATATTTTCTGCTTGCTTTGGAGGTTATGAAATTATTGGAATAAATTCTATAAATTTAGGAAGAAAAACAAAGAGAGCATTTCCGCCAGGAACTGTTATGTTGCTAAGAAAGGAAAGCGATGAAAAAAGAATAATAGATAATCCAACCTTTTTAGTTAAGAAAGATGGATTATATGAAATGGGCAACCCAGTTGGGACCCAAGAATTTATTGGAACAAACTTAGTTTTAATAAAATATGGAGGTTAAACATGTATAAGAAAACAGCGCTTTTGACCTTTTACGCAGAAACACCGATTCACATGGGGTCTGGTCAAAGTGTATCTTATGTTGATCTGCCAATTCAAAGAGAAAGACATACTTCTTTTCCAGTTCTATGGGCGAGCGGGATAAAAGGAGTTATAAGGAATTTGGCTTTAAGAGAGTGGAATGATAAAGATAAAGTAAATACAATCTTTGGTCCTGACCCAGAGGATGCTTCTGATTATGCAAGTTGCATAAGCATAACCGATGCAAAAATCTTGCTCTATCCAGTTCGGTCAGTAAAGGGAGTTTTTGCTTGGATCACTTGTCCCTTTGTTCTGAAAAGGTTTAAGGAGGATTTAAATGCAATAGGAGTAGATTTTAAAGTTAACGGTCAAGAAATTCAAATTCTTGAAATTTCTGATAATAAAGTAATTATTGCAAATGATAACTTAAAAATTCAAGGTAAAAATATGGTTGCTCTCGAAGAATTTCTTTTTGAAGCAGAGGTTAACGATGAAGCAAAAGAATTAGCGAGAAAATTAAAAGAATTAATTCCTGAAAACGATTTGACAAACAATCTTGAAAATCATTTTGCTATAGTTTCTGATAATGTATTCAAAGATTTTGTAAATTATGCTGTTGAAATAAGAACAAGGATAAGGATAGACCAGGTAACAGGAACCGTTAAGAGACAAGCTTTGTTTAGTGAAGAGTTAGTCCCTTCTGAAAGTGTTTTTTATTCACTTTTATTTATAAAAGATTCATTTAATCCAAATAATAAAATAAACGCTGAGAATGTATTATTTGAAATAAATAAGTTGTTTTCTAAACATTCTCTTCTTCAACTTGGTGGAGATGAAACAATCGGAAGAGGTTTTGTAAGGGTTAAGTTTTATTCACCTCAGGAGGTTAGCAATGAGAAAGACAATTGAACAGGAAATGGCAATTTTTTGCATTAAAAAAGTTAAAGAAGTAAAGGAAAAAAATGATAAATCGAAAATTGATAAATATGGAACAAATGCTAAAAGACTTCCTTCTTTGATAATTAGCAATGGTCTAATTCCTACTCTTGCTTTTTATAAAAAAGAAGAAAAAAAACCTGTTTATGATGCGATTAATGAGTGGTTAAAAGAAAAAAATTACATTAAAAATGATGCACTTGAAGAACTTGCTAATTCTGATTCACAAACCCTTCGGCTTGCAACAATTGAAGTCCTTGCAATTGCTAATTGGTTGAAAAGAATTGTTGAGGTGGAAATAAAGGAGGATTAAAGAATGAATAAAGGTAAAAAGGATAATCAAGGAAAAAGTAACGAACCAAGGTATAAGGTGGAAGGTAGGGTTTGGTTTGGGAATAAAGGGTTTTATTCTGGTGATTTAGTTGAGAATGATGATAAAGAAGCAAGTGCTAAAGAAAAGTTTTTTTATAAGGCTTGGGAAAAATCAAATATTGATATTATTGAATCAATTCCTTTGCTTTTTCAAAAATATATACCTGTTATTGAGGCTACAATAGAAGATAGAAAGACAAAAAGGATTCAATCCTGGTTTAATCTGAAAGGAGAATCTCTTGGTGGTGATAGCAAGAAATTGTTTTTGAACAAAATAATTGAAAAATCTCAATTTAAAAATAATCAACTTGGAATCGTTCATGAGAAAATTCTAAAGTTTTCAAAGACTTTTGAAGATAGAATTAAAAAACAAAAGGAAAATCTTAAAAATCAGAACTTTGAAATTATTTTAGATGATTATAAGCTCAAAACAGTTTCACGGCTTGTTGTTGGGCTTGGGGCAGGTCATGTTCTTGAAACTTCATTAACTTTACATCATATTTTCGGAATTCCATACATCCCTGGAAGTGCTCTAAAAGGTGTAGTTAGAATGGTAAATTTTTGGGAAATAGTTAGTGAACAAAATAAAAAATCAGATAAAGAGATACAAGAACTTCAAGAGCAACTTTACGATAAGGACATTTCAAATTCCGATAGCAATGATATTCTAAAGCACAAACTTTTATTTGGGACCCAGAAATTTAAAGGACTTTTAGTTTTTCTTGATGCCTATCCAAATATTGAAAATAATCAACAAATTTTTGAGCTTGATGTTATGACACCTCATTATCAAGGTTATTATACCAAAAATCAAGTTCCAGGAGACTGGGAAAACCCAAATCCAATTCCTTTTTTAACTGTTAAAAAGGGAATTACCTTTTGTTTTAATGTTTTTTTTGATAAATTTAGGGCAGAAAGGATATTAACTTTAAAGTATGATGAATTTCCAAATCAAGCAAAGAATATTATCAGAGAATGGTTTAATGATGATTTATCTAAAATTTCTCAAGATGTCAAAGTATGGATTGAGGAAGCTTTAAAAGAATTTGGAGTTGGAGCTAAAACGAGGTTAGGCTATGGAATATTTGAATAATGACTTTATCAGTTTTGAAGTTAAAGATATAGGGGAAGGGATAACATTAATTCATTTTGAGTTAAAAAGGCAACTTGAACCACAAGATTTAAAAAATATTCATCCGCCAGACCCAGTAAAAAATAAATTCTCTAAAAAAATTGTAGTTCTCTCTGGGAGAGCTCCAATATGGTTGTATGGTTTTTTAGTGCATTTTTATCATCCAGTAAAGGCAATTGCTATTTTTGACCCAAGATTAGAAGCAGGGGTTGTTGTAGAATCGCATACAAAAGAAATTGAAGTAGGAGATTTAATAAAAATTGAAGAGGGAGGCTAAATGAAAGTAGTAGTAGCTCCCTGGGGAAATCCTCGTAATTGGAAAGAAGTACATTATGAATACAATGGACAAATAGAAAAAACAAAAAGTTCATTAGCTTTGATAAAACAAGTAGAAAACCCAGACAAAGTAATCATTGTGATTGCTGATACATTGGCTGATGATAGCGTCTATTTTTTGAAAAACCCTCATTATAATGATATAAAAAATTGTGCTGAAAATTTAATCTTTAACTTTTGTCAAAAAGGATTAAATAATTTTACTCCTGAAAAAATTATAGTTTCTTATGGATTTGGCGAATTTACCTATACAAAATTTATAGGTAATGCTGTAGATTTTTATTATCATACACTTAAAGAACTTGCTTTAATAATTGCTGATTCACTACCAGAAAAGAATGAAAAAATTGAAGTAATTTTTGATGCAACTCATGGAATAAATTATACCACCATTTTAACCTATAGAGCCTTAAGAGACATTGTTGAAATTTTGGCATATGTTTATGATGTGAATTTAAAAGTTTTAAATTCAGACCCACTTATTGGAAGGGAAACAACAGTTGATAAATTAAATATAAACATCATCGAAGAAAGTAAGATTTTGCCCAAAATTGTAGTATATAAAAGTGATGAAAGACCTGTTGAACCTTACTCCCTTCTTAGCAATGAAGCTAAAAGTGAAATTGGATCTAAAATTGGAAAATTTATTTCTGAAATAGGTTTTAATAGAAACAAAAGTAATATATATATATTCCTTGGCTCATTTTTATATGCACTGCCTGTTTTTATACTAAGTTACATGATAAATTTCTTAGAACTAAAAAATATGATAAAAAAAATAGCTGAAGAATTTGAAAATAATATTGAATTAAAAAATTCAGGTAAACTGGAAATTATAAGAAAATGGGAATATAAAGAAAATTTTGCTAACCTTATAAAGGCATATTTAGTTAGCTCTATTTTAGAGAAATTTGGCTTTAACAGATTAGATGACATTCCTTTATCAATAATTGAAGAGTTAAAAGAAAAAATCTATAAAAAATTTCCAATAGAAAGTAATAGAATTGATGTTGAAATAGGTAGGGAAGAAGAAAAAAGAGGAATTAAAGGTGTAAAAGAAAAACTAACGAATGAGTATAGACTTTATTATGAGATAGTTCGAGAAAAAGAAAAAGCCGAAGAAAAAGAAAAAGAAAGGGAAAAAGAAGATAGAGGTTTAGATAAGAGAGTTTTCTTTGCCCATGCAGGATTTCCCTATAATGTGATAGAACTAAAAAGTGAAAATGATGAAATATATATAAGAATTTACGAAAATAATAGAGAGGAAGCTGAAAAATTAACAATAAACAGTTTACCACAAACCACAAAGGAGCAAAAGAAATGAACTGGAAACTCAAATTAAAAGCAATTCTTCACGACCCGCCATACAAGATAAAGTTTATCGAAAGCCATAGAAGGAAAGCTGAAGAACTATTAAATAAAATTTTTCCTAATGAAACTTTAGAAGATGAAATAGTTATTTTGGCTGACCAAATTGCATCGGCACAAAGCAGGATAATAGTTCAACCTACATTTGAAGATAAACAAAAAGAGAAAGATTTTCAAGACAAATCCAGAGTTAATTTTGATGAATGTGAGTTTGTAGATATTTTTTCTGAAAATAAAGAACCAGTCCAATCTCCTGATGTAGAGGAAGTTGAAAAGTTGTTTGGTGATTTAGTTCATGCTTTAGAAAGATCAAATATAAACAATGAAGACGAAAGAGCGGAATTAATTTTCCTATTTTTATGGCGGTTTTATCCGGAAATTTTTCCTGAAATTAACAAACATCCTGCTGATTCAAGGGCTCCCAATCATTCTATTTATGACCATTTAGTTCAAACCTCGGCGATTGTTTCTGCTGTACGCAGACCTGCTTTTTTACTTTTTACCATAGCTCCTGTTCAAAGCTTTATTTCTAAAGCAAGGAAAACATCCGACCTATGGGCAGGTAGCTATATGCTTTCTTATTTAACTTGGGAAATTATGAAACCTTTAGTCGAAAACTTTGGTCCAGATGTTGTTGTATTTCCTAATCTCTTCGGTCAACCTCTCGTGGACAGATGGCTATACTTTAAATTTTCTAATAACTTATCCTCAATTGACCTTAATCAGCCAAAGTTTATGGAGTGGTTGGAAAAATGGAAAAATAAAAATAAAGATTTAGAAGAAAAACTAACTATCGCTAATTTTCCGAATAGGTTCTTAGCCATCATTCCATATGATAATACTTTAGCGAAAAAATGTGAAGAAGCCTTTAAAGGAAAATTGAAAGATTTAGCTGAAAAAGTATATGAAAAGATTAAAAGCTATACTGAAAAAGTAAGTCCAAACATAAAACACCATATAGAAAAGCATCTTCTTACATATTTTCAGGTTTACTGGGTTATAATTCCATGGAGCGATTCTCCAATTCCTAATACACCTTTAAGAAGAGATTTCCCATTTGAAAAAGAGTATGAAGCTGCGTGTGAGAAATATAAGGAAAAATACGTTCTGCCTGTGCTTAAAGATTATGAAGCATTATTTGAAAAAAATCATTTATATAACACAATTAAAGAAATCATTGATCATCCTTATTATAAACCAGCTAATGTGGGAAGTGCTTATTCATTACTTTTGGAACTTCTTGAAAAACTTCTTGGGGCAAGAAAAAGTGTAAGAGATTTTTACCAACTTGAACAGCCAGGCGAGAAATGCTATCTTTGTGGGGAGTTTGAAGTTTTGAATATTGATTGGGCAAAATTGTATCCTAAGTATGTAAAACAAGATGAAAAACTGTGTGGAGTTTGTCTTACAAAAAGATTGTTTCCTGAAATTATAAAGGACGAATTTGGTTTATCTGAAGATGCTGTAAAATTCCCATCAACTTCTGAAATGGCAAGCATCGGAGAAAAGAGAAGGTTAAAAGAAGAAATCAAAGATAAGTTTAAAATGAAATTTAATGAATTTAAAAGAAATATTCCTTATGAACTTCCTTCTTCTATTTCTGTCCCAAAATTGAAAGGCGATCATCTGGATGAAATTGATGGTGAATTTCTTATGAAAGAGACTTATACGGAAAATCATTTTGAAAGAAATTACGGAGTTAAAGTGGAGAAAGAAGAGTTACAGAAGCTCTTAGATTTTATCAATTCAAATAATATCAATCCTTCAAGATACTATGCAATTTTACAGATGGATGGAGACCACATAGGAAAATGGTTGAGAGGAGAATTTAATCCGAAGATAAAGGATACAATTCATAATAAAGTAGTTGAAGTATTAATCAGTTATTCTGAAGGAGAGAATAGAAAGAAAATTGAAAAAATATTATGTGCAAAGCATCCAACTTCGCCTTCTATTCATCAAACATTTTCTCGAAGGTTATCTAATTTTGCTATAAATGAGGTTAGGAAAATAGTGGAAGATGAACATTATGGGAAACTTGTTTATGCAGGGGGTGATGATGTATTAGCTCTTCTTCCTATCGAAGAAGTTTTAAAATGTGCTTATAATTTGCAGAAAAAATATAAGGAAATTTTAAGTCCTAAAGCTACAATGAGCGCAGGAATTTTAATCGTGCATCATAAGTATCCACTTTATTTAGCCCTGAAAAAAGTTCAAGAAGCAGAAAAGAAAATGAAAAACGTATACAATAGAAATGGATTTTGTCTTGTTTACATGTCTAACAGTGGAGAAGAAAGGGAATGTGGTGGAAATTGGGAACTTGTAGGGTTTATTGAAGATTTAATATGTAACTTTAAAACAGATAAGATTTCAGCAACTTTTCCAAATCAATTTTTACAAGTAGTGGAAGATTTATATGAAACAGAAAAAAATAAAAACCTTGAAAATGTTAAAGAGATTTTAAGGAGAGAATTAGAGAGAATTTTCTTAAGGAAAAAGGGAGAAAAAAGTGAGTTAAAAGAAATATTAGAAAAATCAATCTTGCCATGGTTTGAAAAAATTGAAGATGTGTATAACTTTGCTAACATACTTGTTATAGCAAAAAAGATAG
>Ga0272445_1001378_pt1 | contig 19095 bp, 21 predicted proteins | sample YNPCB0031_FD_194404 | JGI IMG/M metagenome (GOLD analysis project Ga0272445, IMG submission 194404) | Hot spring sediment microbial communities from Yellowstone National Park, WY, United States - YNP-CB-003-1 | ecosystem: Environmental > Aquatic > Thermal springs > Hot (42-90C) > Sediment... | reverse complement strand
AAAATCTATTAAAATTATAGTCAGAGTTTATCCTCAGGTTTTAATGATAAAATTAAATTATGAAACCAATTATAGGCATCAGTGCCTGTCTTCTCGGGGAAAAGGTTAGATATGATGGTGAGCACAGGCTTGACCATTATCTTAGATATACTGCTGGAAGATATGTAAAATGGCTTCCTGTCTGTCCAGAAGTGGAAGCTGGTATGCCTGTTCCGAGAGAACCAATGGTCCTTGATGGAAAAGGAGGTCTTGTAAGGCTCATTACAGTAAATACAGGTATTGACCATACTCAAAAATTGAATAAATGGATAAAGAAAAAGCTCAAGGAACTCCATAAATTAAATCTCTCAGGATTTGTATTTAAAAGCAGGTCACCAAGTTGTGGGCTCAGTGTCAGGATAGCAAAAACAGGCCAGAAGACATCAGGTCTCTTTGCCCAGGCCTTTAAAAAGGCCTTTCCAGAAATCCCTGTTATAGAAAATGAAACATTATATGACCCGGAAGAAAGAAGAAATTTTTTCGAAAGAGTCCTTTTGTTTAATGGATTTAAGACGATAAAAACAGAAAAGGAATTAAAGGATTTCCACTCAGACCACAGGCTCGTTTTTCTGTCTCGAGGTAAAGAGGCATATAAATGTCTTAATCAAGTGATTAGTTCTTCCGTTAAAGATAAAAAGACCCTTTATCTCGAGGCAATGAACAGGATTCTGACCTTAAAGGCAAGGCCAGAGGACGAGGAAAGGGCCTTCAGAATGAGCATAAAGGAGCTTAAGCCCCATATGGACTCAAAGACTGAAAAGTACCTCCTGAAAACCCTGAAGGACTTTAGAAAGGGAAGAATCAGCAGGACCTACATTATATCAGTACTGAGACATTATTCAGAGCTTTATGGAATAGAAGACCTCATATCAGAACCCTTTCTTTTTACAACCTTCCTTAATTAGTTTTAGCCTATAAATAAAAAGATTTCTATTACAAAAAACTATTGGACAGAGAAACAGGAGCTCATATATATTTTTTTATACTCACTAACAGGAGGTGGTTAATGAAAAACCTCATACTAATCACCTTCGGGGAGATTGAATGATGCTTATTGATGCAAGAGGAGAGGTATGTCCAAAGCCTGTTATCATGGCTGAAGAGGCATTATCAAAGATAAGTGAGGGGATTGTCGAGATACTCGTAGACAATGAGGCCTCTGTAAAGAACCTCACAAGATTTGCCAGTAAGAATGGCTTTTATACAGAGAATGTGAAGGAAGACAATTACTGGAGAGTAAAGATAGTTAAAGGCTATCCCTGCGAGATTGACAGGACAGCAATGGAGGCAAAAGTAGCAGTTGAGCAAGAAAGCAGTAGATCAGCTGAAGGGCCTTCAGCCTATTTCTTAATTGTTGCTACAGATACCATGGGAAAGGAAGAGGAGCTCGGAAAAATTTTAATAAAGGCCTTCTTTGAGACAATGAAGGTGACAAAGGAACTCCCGAAGGCAATATTCTTTCTTAATGCTGGTGTAAAATTGACAACAGTGAATAACGAGATTATACCTATTCTCAAGGAGATAGAACAGATGGGCGTTGAGATCTTCTCCTGTGGAACATGCCTTAAGTATTACAACCTTGAACAGGAGCTCAAGGTTGGCTACAGGGGGACAACAAATCATATAATTGAAGGAATCAAGGATATGAGATCCGTCTGGATCGGTTAATAAAAAAGGAGGTATGGAGATGAAAAAGTATCTTGTATTTGCAGTATCCCTTGTGTTTCTATTCACAACCTCAGCCTTTGCAGCAAACTATGTAAAACCAGAAGACTTCAAAAAATGGCTCGAATCAGGCAAAAAGCTCATAATTGTCGATATCCAGCCTGCTGAGGACTTCGAAGAGCATCACTTTAAAGGCTCAATAGAGACAAATGCCTTCCCGGCAAAGACTGATGAGGAGAAAAAGAGGCTCGATAAGGTTATTCCTTTAATCATGTCCTCAAGTGATGATGTTGTTATAATCTGCCCAAGGGGAAGAAGTGGTGCAAGCAATACCTATGAATATCTGAAATCAAAGGGAGTGCCTGAAAAAAGGCTCTATATCCTCGAAGGCGGTATAGCAGGCTGGCCCTATAAAGAGATGTTTGTAAAGGGCAGATAATAGCAGGGTGAGGCTTTCTGTAATAATCCCCTGTCTGAATGAAGAAAAAAGGCTCTTAGATTGTATAAGGTCTGCTCAAAGGCTTAATCCTTTTGAGGTCATAGTTGTTGATGGTGGAAGCAGAGACAGGACAGTTGAACTTGCTGAAAGGGAGGGTGCTCGGGTTATAAAGACCTCAAGAGGCAGAGGCATCCAGCTTCAGGAGGGTGCCTCTGCCTCAAAGGGTGAGATCCTCCTCTTTCTCCATGCTGACTCAGTAATTAAAGAAGATATTGACCTCAAGGCATACATAAGAGATGGTTTCATAGGTGGTTTTTTCAGGCTGAGATTTGACGATCCCTCTTTATCCTTCAGACTTATCGAATTCTTTGCAAACATGAGGTCAAGGCTCTTCAAACTCCCCTACGGTGACCAGGCCATCTTTGTAAAAAAAGAGGTGTTTCAAAAGATTGGTGGGTTCAGGCCTTATCCATTCCTTGAGGATATTGACCTTGTATTAAGGCTCAGGAAGATGGGAAAACTCATTAGCCTTGATATACCTGTAGTTGTCTCTCCAAGGAGATTAAAGAGGGGTTTCCCCTTTTCACCAATCTTGTTGAGCATAAGAAATGTCATAATAGTATTGCTCTATATTCTGGGCATAAGCCCTTTCAAACTCATTAAGCTCTATAGATGAGGTGTCCATGGAACAGGCAGTCTTAAAAAGATACAAAGAGGCAGCAAAGAAGGTCGAAAAAAGCCTCTGCTGTCCCACATCCTACAATCCTGAATTGTTAAAGGTAATCCCTGAGGAGATTATCCAGAAGGACTATGGTTGTGGAGACCCATCCCAATATGTAAGGGAGGGTGAAACAGTCCTCGACCTCGGCTCTGGTGCTGGCAAACTCTGCTATATCATTGCCCAGATTGTTGGTCCATCAGGAAGGGTGATTGGGATTGATATGAATGACGAGATGCTCGCAATCGCCCGAAAATATCAAAAGGAGATTGGCGATAGACTCGGTTATCACAATGTGGAATTCAGAAAGGCGAGGATACAGAACCTCAAACTCGACCTTGAAAAGGTTGACCTGTATTTAAAGGAAAATCCAGTAATCTCCTCTGAAGATATCACAAGGCTGAATGCCTTTTGTGAAGAACTGGAGAAAAACTCTCCTCTTATTCCAGATAATTCCATAGATGTTGTTGTCTCAAACTGTGTCCTCAATCTTGTTAAATCAGAAGACAAGGACAGGCTTTTTAAGGAGATCTACAGGGTATTAAGAGATGGTGGAAGGGCTGTTATCAGTGATATTGTCTCTGATGAGGATATACCAGAGTATATGAAGAACGACCCTGAGCTATGGTCAGGCTGTATATCGGGTGCCTTTAGAGAGGACCTTTTCTTAAAGGCCTTTGAGGATGCTGGTTTTCATGGCATCGAGATACTCAAATGGGACGATTCACCATGGCAGATAGTTAATGGTATAGAATTCCGCTCCATAACTGTCTCTGCATGGAAAGGTAAAAAGGGTCCTTGTATTGATAAGGGAGAGGCAGTTATATACAGGGGACCCTATAAAAAGGTTGAAGATGACGATGGCCATATCTTTGAGAGAGGGAAAAGAATCGCAGTATGTGAAAAGACCTTCAGTCTTCTATCAAAAAAGCCCTATTCTAATGATTTTATATTTATAAAACCCCATAAACCTATTTCTCGACCCTTTGATTGTTCTAAACCAATTATATATCGCAAGCCCGAAGAGACAAAGGGTGCTGTATTCCATTCATCTTATTTATCCTACTGTGATACGGGTTGCTGTCCGACCTTTGAACCCTTTAATAAGCGACTTGAAAGGCTCGGGAAAATAATATTAAAAGATGAGATAAAGACTATCCAGATTAATCTCGGAAATTTCTGTAACCAGACATGTCTTCACTGTCATGTAGAGGCATCCCCTTCAGGAAGCATAATGGATAGAGAGGTGATGGAAAAGATAATAGGTTTTGTACAAAAAAATCCTGATATGACTGTTGAGTTAACTGGTGGGGCACCAGAGCTTCATCCTGAGATTGAGTATTTCATTAATAGATTGTCAAGCTCTGCAGAGAGGCTTATCCTGAGGACAAACCTTACAGCCCTCCTCGAAAAAAGACGTCTCATAGACTTATTTAAAAGCCTCGGGATTGAATTGATTGCATCCCTTCCAGATATTTCCTCTCACGAGACAGACTATATAAGGGGCAAAGGTGTTTTTGAAAAGTCTATCTATGCGTTAAGGATATTGAATGAAAAGGGCTATGGCACAGAACTTCCACTCCATCTGGTCCATAATCCATCAGGCTTTGTCCTTCCAGAGCTCCAGAGCCAGATTGAAGAGAGATACAGGCAGTATCTGATGGAGGAGTACAGCATAACATTTAACAGGCTCTTTGTCCTGAATAACATGCCCATAGGAAGGTTCAGGAGACTCCTCGAAAAGGTGGATAAATTCATCTCGTATATGAATTTACTCTTCTCAAACTTTAACCCATCTACAATAGATGACCTTATGTGTAGAAGATTGATAAATATCAGTTATGACGGAAGGCTCTTTGACTGTGACTTCAATAATGCCCTTGGTCTTGAAAGGCCTGAAAGTCTTAATGCCCTTGAGCTTAAAGACCTTTCTGGAAAGGCGGTAATCACCTCTGACCACTGCTATGCATGTACTGCCCTCAGGGGCTCAGGATGTTATGGAAGCCTTAAGGAATAGTATTGAAGAATTTATTTCTGAGTGCACCCTCTGTGGTAACTGTCTGGTATGTCCCTATCTTGAGAGATATGGCCTTCCCTCAGAGATAATCCAGAAAGGGTCAGAATCGGTATTCCTCTGCACAAACTGCACTGCCTGTAGCAGGGTCTGCCCACAAGGCCTGAAACCCTCTGAGGCATTATTCAGCCTTAAATACGAACTCATTAAAAAAGGAAGGCTCTCTGAAAAGACAGAAAAGGCTATTGAGTCATCAAGGAGATTTGCCATGCGGGGCCATAGATTCCCCTTTGTTTATTATCCAGAGACAGAGACAGCCTTCTGGCCTGGCTGCTCCCTTCAGGGGACAAGGCCTGATATTGTTAAGAAGGTTCCTGAAATTCTTAAAGAAAAATATGGAGAGGTAGGCATTGCCCTTGACTGCTGTTTTGACCCAGCCTTCCAGAATGGAGACCTTGATAGTGTTAAATCTGCCACAGAAAGGATAAAGGAAAGAATAAAAAGTAAAGGAATCAAGAAACTAATCCTTGGCTGTACAAACTGTAAAAAGATATTCAATCTTTACATGCCTGAGATAGAGGTAGAACATATCCTCGATGCCCTTCCTGATGTTAAGCCAGAAGGCTCACCTGAATATAAAGAGGTTTTTATCCATCATCCCTGTCCCTCCTTCGGGTTTGAGGCTCTGCAAAAAGAGGCTTACAAAAAAGTTTCTGCAATCTTTTCAGTAACAGGTCAGGGTTCATTGCCTATGTGCTGTGGCCTCGGAGGCCTAAGCCACAGTATTTCTCGAGAGCTCTCAGAAGAGTTCACCCAGAGGGTATTAGATACCTCAGATAACAGGGTTATCATCACCTATTGTATGGGATGCAAGAATAGATACCTGAGGATGGGGAAAAGGGCCTACCACATCCTTGAATCTTTAACAGGTATAAGACCCCTCGAAAGGCCTGTGGACTCAAAAAAGAAATGGCTTAACAGGCTTATCCTTTCCGTGTCTTTAAGGTTAAAAAGCAAAAGGACTCTTACAGCTCTCCTTCTTATACTGGCAATCCTTGTTGTCACATACTTAAGAAACAAAGGCTATATCACAATAGAAACAGTCATTGAATTCATAAAGGCCCATCCATTCATGGCACCCTTTCTGTTTATAATCCTCTATTCTATAGGACCGAGTCTCTTTATACCGAGCCTTCCATTGACAATAGGTGCTGGATTCCTCTGGGGCCCTTTCTGGGGTGTTGTCTTTTCTATTACAGGTGCAACCATTGGAGCTACAGTTCCTTTTTTATTAAGCAGGTACATAATTGGTGATACTGTCAGGGCAAGGTTTGGCTATACAAGATGGCAGTGGCTAAAAGAAAAGGTCGAGAAACACGGCTGGAAGGCCGTTGCCTTTGCAAGGCTATTACCAGTTCTACCCTTTCCTGTCCTTAATTATCTCTTTGGTATTACCCCAATACCTCTTAGGCATTACATATGGAGTAGTCTTGTCTTTATGCTACCAGCCTGCATTGCCTATGTGGTCTTTGGAAGTTCTATGAGTGAGTTGATAATCAAGGGGAATATCAAGGCAATAATATTGGGAATCCTTGTGGTATCTGTTATGATGCTCCTTCCATTCATTTTTAAACCCCTCTTCAGAAGGTTTTATGGAGAAAAGAGCTAATACAGGCCTTGGAATTCTATTCAGAACACCTGAATATGGAAAGGTAAAGACCCGACTTGCATCAGTGATTGGTCATGAAAAGACCCTCTTAATCTACAAAGAGATGCTCAACTCCTCAATCAGAAAACTCCTTAAGTTCTCTTCTATAGCTGACCTTTATGGATTTTATGATGGAAAAGAACCTGTAGATTATATAAATGAAGGAGAAATCAAGCTCCTTCCCCAGGATGGAAAGGGTCTTGGAGAAAGGATATTTAACGCCGCAAACCTTCTTTTTAAGAAAGGATATAAAAGGGTTATCCTGATTGGTTCAGACTCTCCTGACCTGCCACATGTCTATATCAAAGAGGCCATTGAAAGGCTGAATATCTTCAGGCTCGTTATTGGACCTTCTGAAGATGGTGGATATTATCTTATTGGCATGACAGAGCCATTGGAATTCCTGTTCAAGGATATCCCATGGGGTACAGGCTCTGTGTTAAAGAAGACATTAGACCTTGCAATAAAAGAGGGTATTAAATACAGCCTCCTTCCTGAGTGGTATGATGTAGACGACATTGAAGGACTGAGGAGATGGAAAGGGAGTTACTAATTTCGGGGTTTCGATTTTCTCAAAGAAAACTTCAAAAAAGAAAGTTCTTCACCGATACTCAAAATGTAGTGCCTTAATAATAGCAGAAATAAGAGAGAGCATCTCCCAGGGTCCTTCTGTTCTATTAATAAAAACGAGACATTCCCGTGGGGTCCTGAAGAATGAAGGCTTTTCCCACCTGAAGTGAGAAATCTCCTCTCCAGAAATACCAATCACCCTTCCCTCCTGCGGACCGAGTATGAAGGGATTACCTGATTCATAACGGGCTGTTCTCCTGCCATTTCCATCCTTTATTTCCCAGCTTCTTTTAAATTTAAAAAAAGACCGCCCGTTTACCTTTTCTTGCTCAAAAGAGAACAAAGTTCTTCCATCATGGCCTTTAAAAAGATAGGAATAGGAAAACAACCCGGCATCCCTTGTAAGAAAATAAAATCTCCCTGAGGTTATATCCCTTATAATAATTTTAAGAGAAAGGGCTGTGCGAAACTTTGTTAACCTCAATATCCTTCTGCATAAAGAACCTGTTTCTTCACTAACAGTATAAATAAGCTTGTTGTCAGAACCATAGACATCTGCAGTGAAAAACGAAAGCATGCCACTATTGTTTCTAATCCTGTAGAGCATAAAAAATTATAGCATAGACATGACATCTTTTTTTAAAGACCATTTATGAATCTACATCTTGAGTGTGAATCCCATAAATCTGGATCCTGTAACTTCCTGGTGTAAAGCCAGTATATTTTTTGAAATGCCTTATAAAGTTGCTGAGATCATCAAAACCGACCTCTATGGCTATTTCAGATATCCTTTTTTCAGGATTACTCAGAAGTATCCTTGCCTTCTCAAGGCGCAACTTACAGAGAAATTTTTTCGGCGTCATACCTGTAAACTTTTTAAAGTACCTGCAGAAATGAAACCTGCTTAAGCCAGCCTCTCTCGCCATGTCAACTAAAGATAGCCTGTCACCCAGATGGTCATTCATGAAATAGATAACCTTCAATATATTCGGTGGAACCTCATTCCCTATTGATTCAACAATTTTCATGATATCTTTGTGGGAAGCACTATAACCATTTCCTTTTGATTGCCTCTTTAATAAAAGGAGGTCCTTTAATCTTTTTGTAAACTCATTAACATCCAGAGGCTTTTTAAAAAACTCCCTTGCACCTGCCTTGTAGGCCTTAATAACAATCTCTTCAGAACTCTCTTCTGTTACAAATATGACAGGTATGTCAGGCCTTTTGGTTTTTATTTCCTTTAATAAATTTAAGCCTTTTAAAGGATTCTGTCCACAATCGATTACCAGAATCTCGGGATTCATAGTGGTAATAACATCAGACTGGCTGAGAGGATGAACGGATATGGAATCTCCCCTGATTGGGAGGTTAGAATAGAATCTGTCATCTCCGTCTTCAAGAACGACTATAGGTGTTTTAGACATATTTTATTTATTGCTTAATTTAGCAATAATCGTGCCTCTCTAAAACCATTTAATTTTTAAGTATAATTTGCAAACTTAATATTAACTATATTGTGTTAATTTACCCATTCTGTGTGTTTTCACGCAGTGACAGAGAAATAACTCGCATGCCCAAAGAGGCTATATAAATTCCGAGAAAGGATACCTTTCCTCCTACAATTTTTTGGAGGATAGTTTACCAATGTGACATTTTAAATTAGTAATTAAGTGTGACATTTCAAAATAGTAACCACAAAAGGCTTGACTTATCATGCCTGATTCGATTATCATAATTACTCAATTAAATTGATTTTTAAGGAGTATATCTATGAAGACTGTCTTTGTAAAAAAGGAAGATGTCCAGAGGAAGTGGTATGTTGTTGATGCTGAGGGAGCAACCCTCGGAAGGCTTGCTGCACGCATTGCTTCCTATCTAAGGGGTAAGCATAAGCCCATATTCACCCCAAATGTTGATATAGGTGATTTCATAATAGTAATAAATGCAGAAAAGATAAAACTCACGGGTAAAAAACTCACTGAGAAGGTCTATTACTGGCATACAGGTTATAGAGGAGGACTCAAGGCAGCTACCCCAAAGGAACTTCTTGAGAAATCTCCTGAGAGATTAATAAAAGATGCTGTCTGGGGAATGCTTCCCAAAAATAGACTGGGTAGACAACTATTCAAAAAACTGAGGGTTTATAGAGGAGCTGAGCATCCCCATTCAGCCCAGAAACCTGAAAAACTCGAGTTAAAGTAAAAAGTATCTTGCAGGAATTGAGGAGGAGATATGGAGATTGTATATAATGCAACAGGAAGAAGAAAAAGGTCTATTGCAAGAGTATGGTTAAAGCCGGGCACAGGGAATATACTTGTAAATCATAAACCCCTTGATTCCTATTTTCCAAGGGAGACCCTGAGGATGCTTATAAGACAACCCCTTGAGATAGCAGGGGTGGTAAATAAATATGATATTTATGCCCTTGTTAATGGTGGTGGACTTAGTGGCCAGGCAGGTGCCCTCAGGCATGGTATTGCAAGGGCCTTAGTAAAACTTGATTCTGACATGAAGCCAAGATTAAAAAAAGAAGGCCTTCTCACAAGAGACCCAAGAGAAGTAGAGAGGAAGAAATACGGACAGAAGAAGGCAAGAAAGAGATTCCAGTTCTCCAAGAGATAATTGGTGGCAAAATAAAACAAAGGTCAGAGGTCAGATATCAGAAATCAGAGTCTATGGAAAATTTTTCTTAAAACCTGACCTCAGAGTTCTGACCTTTGAGTTCTGTTCTGGTATATGTGTTCTGTTGCTATATGTGGAGGAAGTGGTTATACCGGTGTTGAGTTACTGAGACTCCTCATAGGACATCCCCATGTGGAGATTAAGGCTATTACATCTGAAAAATCAGCTGGTAAAAGATTAGATGCCCTCTTTCCCCATCTTAACGGTCTTACAGATTTAGTGCTTGAACCCCTTGACAAGGAGAGGCTTAAAGACCGGGCAGATATATTCTTTCTCTGTCTTCCCCATGGCACCTCTCAGGAAGTTGGAGCCTATCTTTTAGAAAATGGCAAAAAGGTTATAGACCTTTCTGCAGACTTCAGGCTAAAAGACCCATCTACATACGAAGAGTGGTACAAAATACCCCACAGGTTTAGAGATGCCCTTAAAAGGGCAGTCTATGGCCTGCCAGAACTATACAGGAATGAGATTAAAAAGGCCTCTCTAATTGCAAACCCGGGATGTTATCCCACTGGCGCAATACTCGGTCTCTATCCTGCCTTAAAGAATAAATTGATTAAAGAGGACTCTATTGTTATTGATTCAAAATCGGGTGTCTCTGGAGCCGGCAGAAAGGCAGAGGTCAATTATTCTTTCTGTGAGATTAACGAATCATTCAAAGCCTATGGAGTCACAAACCACAGGCATACACCTGAGATTGAGCAGGTCTTAAGTAGCATAGCTGGAAGACCTCTAAAGGTTAATTTTACACCCCACCTCCTTCCTGTTGACAGGGGAATCTTAACAACCATCTACGCAGGCTTACAAAAGGATATAAAAGAAGAGGCGGTCTATTCCATTTACAGGGAGACTTACAGCAGTGAGCCCTTTGTCAGAGTAACTGAGGGACTTCCAGACCTTAAATATGTAAAGGGAACAAATTTCTGTGATATAGCAATAAGGATTAATAAAAGGACGAATACATTGATAATAGTTACTGCCATAGACAATCTTGTTAAAGGCGCCTCTGGTCAGGCAGTCCAAAACATGAATTTAATGCTCGACCTTGACGAGGCAACAGGATTAAGGGGTATAACTCAATTCCCATGAGTGTAAAGATACCAAGGGGATTTAAGTTTTCAGCAGTAGAGGCAGCAATAAAAAGGCCGGGTAGGAAAGACCTTGCCCTTATATATTCTGATGTAGAAGCTACTGCGGGAGCTGTATTTACTAAAAATTTGATAAAGGCAGCTCCGGTAAAGATATGCATCAAAAAGATTGCTTCACAGAAAGCAAGGGCTATCATTGTAAACAGTGGTAATGCAAATGCCTGCACAGGGAAAAGGGGGATTGAGGATGCCAACGAGATGGTAAGACTCGTAGCAAAGGGTCTGAACATAGATGAAAGACTTGTATATCCTGCCTCAACAGGTGTTATAGGAGTTCCCCTGCCAATGGAAAGGATAAGGGCTGCCATACCAGATCTTATCGGAGGACTTGGAAAGGCCTCCTTAGAAGAACTGGCAAGGGCAATAATGACAACAGACACATTTCCAAAATACATATCAGCAGACCTTAAGGTAGGAGATGAGACAGGCACCATAACAGCTGTTGCTAAAGGTGCGGGGATGATAAATCCATCGATGGCGACCATGCTATGCTTTATAATCACAGACCTTTCTGTAGAAAAGCTCAGTCTCTCAAAGGCACTGAATGAGGCAGTGGAACAATCTTTCAACAGGATAACCGTTGATGGAGATCGCTCAACAAATGATATGGTAATGATAATGGCTAACTCACTGGCAGGCAATGATACAATTACAATGAAATCGAAATACTATAAGGATTTCAAAAAGGTCCTCAACTCCATTACTTACGAACTTTCAAAAAGTATTGTTAAAGATGGAGAAGGAGCCACAAAACTCATTAAGGTCATTGTGAGAAGAGCTCCTTCCAGAAAGGATGCTGAGTTAGTAGCCCGTGGTGTTGCCAATTCTCTTCTTGTAAAAACAGCCTTTTATGGAAATGATGCAAACTGGGGAAGGATAATGGCAGCCATTGGTGCATCTGGTGCAAAGGTAGTTGAAGATAAGATCGAGATATATTTCAACCATCTTCAGGTTGTAAAGGGTGGTATGAGTGCTGGAAATGACTCAACAGCAAATGAATTATTAAAGGCCTCAAAAGAACTGAATTTAATAATTGACCTTGCTACCGGAAAAGAAGAGTTCTCTGTACTTACCTGTGATATCTCAGAAGATTATGTAAGGATTAATGCAGAATACCGAAGTTAACTTTTCCTCCGCCACCCCATGGAAAGAGTCTATCTCAAAAGGACCTCAAGGCTTCATTCAGGCCATCTCTGGGTCTTTTCCAATGAGATAGAGGGCTCTCTACGAAGGTATCAACCAGGAGACATAGTAGAACTCAGGGATAAGAAAGAAAACTTCCTCGGCATCGGTTATATAAATCCCCATTCCCTGATTACGATAAGGATACTCACGAAGAAAAAAGAAGAAATCAACAGGAGATTTTTCGAAAAAAGGCTCAGGGATGCCCTTTCTTACAGAGAAAGATTCCTTCCGAGCTATTACTTCGCCACCCCTCAAAGCTCCTTCAGGGTCGTTTACAGTGAATCAGACTTTCTGCCAGGCCTTATAGTGGATAAATATGCTGACTGGATTGTAATACAGAGCCTTACAGCGGGAATGGACAGGTTTGTTGAAAAGATTGCTGAAGTCCTTAATCAACTCCTTAAGCCTTCAACTATCTTCCTGAAAAATGATGCTCCTCAGCGAACCCTTGAAGGCCTTGAACTCACAAACACCTTTCTGAAAGGCAGTGGCGAAAGCCTTCCTTTAATAAAAGAAGGTGAAGTCCTTTTAAAAGTAGACCCGGTAGAGGGGCAGAAGACCGGTTTTTTTCTTGACCAGAGAGAGAACAGACTCTGTCTGTCAGGCCTTATAAACTGTTACTTACGCCACCAACAAGAAGTCAAAGGACTTGACCTCTTCTGTTATAGTGGGGCATGGGGTCTTCAGCTTGCAAAGATTGGAGCAGAAGTCCTTTTTATCGATAGTTCTGAAAAGGCACTGGGGCTTGCTAAGGAGAATGCAGAGATAAATGGCCTCATGCAAAGGGTTAGTTTTCTCAGAGCTGATGTATTTGATTATCTAACAGAAGCGAAAGCTCAGGAGTTTGATTTCATTATCCTTGATCCCCCTGCCTTTGTAAAGTCCCGTCAGAAGATAAAAGAGGCAATAAAGGGTTATAGATTTATAAACAGTTCTGCCATGAGACTTATTAAAAAGGGCGGGATCCTCTGTACCTCTTCATGCTCCCACCATATATCCCGTGAGACATTCCTTGATATCTTAAGGTCAGCAGCAAAGGACTCAGGAAGGTCTTTAAGGATTCTGGAGATAAGGTCTCAAGCAAAGGACCATCCAATCCTCCTTCAGGTGCCCGAGACAGAATATCTTAAATGTGTCATAGCTCAAGTTATATGAATACAGGTGACAATATCTTGCAAAGGCTTTCACTTTTTAAAAAGATTACACCTGCTGGCAATAGAGAAGAGAAAGAAGTCTCCTGAGGGGACAAACTATTTCCTCTACCATACCCTTGACAGTTATATTCTGGTTTGATATTATTCTTTCATGAGAGAGGCATTAAGGTATCTTAAAAATGCAGAGGAGATATTAAAAAAGGCTCCTCGAGAGGGAAATACCTATGCTGACCTTAAGCCTGTTCAGGAGGCCTGTGGAACTGCATACCTTGCAGTACTTAAGGCTATAGATGAGTATCTCATAAAAAAGGGAGTTGGAGAAAAAGAACTTCCTCAGTCTGTTGACGGTTATAGAAAGATGATAAAAAGATACCTATCGATTCATAATGGTAAACTCGCAAGGGAATTTGAGATACTTTATAAAGAATTGCATATATCAGGCTACTATATGGGAAATCTCGGACATGTTGACATGGTTAAAGATGCCCTTAAGGCTGCAAGGGCTTTTATTGAAAAGATTAAACAATCTATTTCTTCAACCTAAAGATTGAAATAAATCCTCAGGGAGTAAATCAGGTTAACAGAAATAGGAGTTTGAAAAATTAGGGAGAGCCCTAAATTTTTCTATGATTCTGGACTGGTATATCTAAATTTTTAATTTATAAATAACTTAATATTGCCACTTGACATTTCTATCAAGCTATGGTATTAATATATTATCAAACGCCTCGTTACCTCCCCTTAGGCTGCCTGTCCAATGCCCACGGACGGCAGCCTCTTTTTTATTCAAACTCAATAAGCCTATAAGTTCTGCTACCAAGGCCAAGCCTCTCAGCCTCCTCTATCTGAAGGATATAAGGTTTATTATGAAGTTTCATAAATATATCATCACCCTGTTTTATACCCATATCCTCTGCAAGGGAACCAGGCAACGGAGCCTTTCCAGTGATAAGGTCAAGACTTGCCTGCTCTATTGCTACTATGTCATCAGAGATAAGGATTCCCTGATCCTGAATAACAGGCACCTCAGCAGCAGGCATACAGTCACACTCTGGCTGTATCTCTGTAAGGAAATTTATGTAGATAACCTTTCCTTTTTTAAAGGTGCTCAAGACTGCTGCCGCTGCTTCTGCAAGGGACTTCATAAAGAGTTCATCGTCTCCTGGAAGGACTAAAGCCCCCTCTGGACAGACCCTTGTGCATCTGCCACATCTCCAGCACCTTTGATTATTATAGGAAAATTCTCCATCTTTAAATTCAATACAATCAAGAGGGCATATCTCCTCGCACTGAAGACACAGGACACATCTTTCTTTATCCCAGATAAGCATACCCTCTCCTATTGTGTGCATGGCACCCCTTCCGCATTTCCATCCGCAATGTCTGTGGGCTCCACTTACAGCACCCATGGCAAGATTCTTTATAGCACCTCCAAAACCAGCATTTATGTGTCCTTTAAAATGGCTACAGACAACCATGGCAGGAACATCATAAATAACAGAGGCAACAGCAATCTCACCAAGGATCTCTCCAGCCTTTACCATTATGTTGTCATTCCCGTAAAGGCCATCAGCCAGAACAACAGGGGCACCACAGGAGAGATGGTTTATTCCGTTTTGATTGGCAACCTCAAGGTAATCAAGACCTTTTATCCTCACTGTATCTGTAATAAAGGGCTTTGCACCAGCAGACCTTACTGCCTCAACAACCTTTCTCAAAAATACAGGCCTCACAATCCTGTGAGCACCTTCAGAGCCAAAATGAGTCTTAATGGCAACCCATTCATCCTTTTCAAAGTATCTTGAAAGGTCTATTTCCTTTAAGAGCCTTTCGAGTTTACCAGGAAGGCTTTCATCATATCTCCATTTCTTAACCCTGGCAGATACAAAATAAACATCACTCATTCTTTTCCTCCATCTCTTACTTTGCCATCAATAAGCTTATTATAAACCATTGCTATTATAGAGCCACTCACAAGACCATCAACAAAACCATAAATAAGACCCACAAAACTACCTATGGGTGTTATGGAATAACCAGGATAAATAGAACCAGCAAGGACTTCGAGAAAGAGCCTTCCATAACCTGAATAGTAAGAGAGCCATGTTGTAATAAAGATAGAGATTCCCCAGACAATTCCGATACTGATACCAAGTTGAAAAGGTCTGAGTTTCATTTACACCTCCATCTGTTTTAGTGCAACTTTAAGTGTTACTTCAGGTACAAGAGACTAATGTTCTGGTTCTCATCTCTGATTTTGAGAGATTAAAATAGCCTATCATGAGACCAGGAAATCTTTCCTTTAATATTTTAATAAGGTTCCTGATTCCTAAGTAGATGCCGTGAGGCCTTCTTACTTTTCTCATATAAAGAAATGGATCGATGGAAAGGTTTCTCATCTGAACAAGGTCTAACCCCGTCTCCTCTATCAGTCTTAAAAGGCCCTCCACCTCCTCTTCCCTGTCGGTGTATCCAGGAAAGACAAGGAGATTTATACTTGTAAAAAGACCGAGTTGTTTTGAAAGGCTAATTGATTTTATCACATCCTTTAACCCATATCCTCTCGGTCTATAATAGGCATTATACAGGTCTTCAATAGTCGAATTCAGGCTAATCCTGATGCTATCAAGACCTGCTATGACAAGCCTCTTTATTCTTTCCGGTGAAAAACCATTTGTATTGAGATTTATGATACCTTTATCGGTCTTGCTTCTTATCAAGGTTATCGCCTCTTCTATCTTATCTACCTGTAAAAGGGGCTCTCCCTCACAACCCTGTCCAAAGCTTATGATTGAATCATCTCCTGAATCTAAATGGAGATATCCGATCTCGGCAATCTCTTCAGGTGATGGAACGAATTTAATTCTCTCCTGAGAGGGACAACAGTCACCTTCTTGAAGAGAAAGGCATCCAATACAACGGGCATTACATGCTGGAGAGGTTGGTATTGGAGCCTCCCATCTCGAAAAGAAAAAATTCATGGCAGCAAAACAATGATACTCAATGGCACATCTTGCAAGATGTTTGATTAATCTATTGCTGGTTTCTGAAAGCCTCTTTCTTATTAGTGGAATAAGTTTCCTCTGGTCATGGAGTCGGGGGTCAGCCTTCTTGTGCCATGAGACCATTGTAGCAGAAGCCATAATCTTTCCTTTGTACCAGGCAACAGCTGTATAAGACCACAGAGGAAGGGTAATCTCTTCTCTCTGTTCGTATCCAGGAAGCATGGTCCTTGTATAACCAGGTGGGAGAAAGGCAGAAACAGCATAACCCTCCTCTAATGTAACAATTCTTCCCTTTTTAAAACCTACAGGCTTTGAACCAGGAATATAGAAGAGTTTGCTTCCCTCGGGAAGGGGAATCAACTCTTCAGGATTGATAGGAACGATATCTCCACCTACCATCCCTGAGGCAAGATAATCTGTGTCATAAATATTGCCCTCTTTATCTGCAATAAGTAATAAAGGGATTTCAGCTGTTCCTTTCTCCATGATGAAGGCTCCTGTCATAGAGTTCCTTACTTGAGATATTATAAAGCCCTGAAATAATCCTTACGGCCTCCTTTCTTCCCATTCCTTTTTTCATAAGAGCCTTTACCTCCTCAAGGGCCTCTTCAATAGAGGTGATCATGCCAGGGCTCCCTTCAAGAACTATCACATACTCGCCAGCAATAACACTATCCTGAAGCTTAGAATAAACATCCTTTAATGTCCCCCTCATGAACTTTTCGTGGAGCTTTGTGAGTTCTTTTGCAATCATGACCTTCCTGTCACCAAAGACCTCTATCATATCCTCCACTGTCTCGAGCAATCTATGAGGAGCTTCATAAAAAACAACTGTCCTTTTTTCGTATTTAAGTTCCTCGAGTTTCCTGAGCCTTTCAGTCTTTCTCGGTGGAAGGAATCCACAGAATAAAAACTCCTCAGCAGGAAGGCCTGATACTGATAGTGCTGCTATCAGTGCTGACGGACCTGGCACAGGTATAATCTCGATACCTTCTTCAATGGCCCTTCTAATAAGGACTGCACCAGGGTCAGAGATACCAGGTGTTCCAGCATCTGAAATAAGGGCAACAGATCTGCCTGCCTTGAGATGGCTTATAACCTCTTCTGACCTGACCTTCTCCCTCTCACTCCAGTAACTCAAAAGGGGCTTCTCTATACCGTAATGGTTCAATAATTTCAAAGAGTGTCTCGTATCCTCAGCAGCAATAAGGTCTACCTCTTTAAGGATCCTGAGGGCCCTCAGGGTAATATCTTCGAGATTTCCAATGGGTGTTGCCACTACATAAAGAAGACCTTTCATTATCTCTTAACAAAGGAATCCCTGAATCTCGTGAGCCACATTATATGGCTCTTTTCCTCATTAATTATCTCATCAACTACCTCTTTTTCCTTTACAGCATCCCTGAGACCATGGAAATAGAGAAGGGTCTCCTTTTCAAAACCTATAGCGAATCTCACTGCATCCTCAACGCTCTTTATGTTCTCCATAGATGGCAGAGATTTGCCCTTTCCGAGGAAAAACTCTGATTCAACCATTGCCCTCATGTAGGCAGATATATCCTCAAATCCCTCTGGTTCCTCCTCACCTGTTACCTCAAGAAGCTCCCTGAAAACCTTCTCATGCCTCAGCTCCTTTTCAGCAAGGGTCTCAAAAAGGGACCTGAGTCTTTCCTCATCCTTGAATCTCTGTGCCATTGTGGTATAAAACTGATAACCGAGCTTTTCTGTCTGGACTGCCTGTTCAATTATCTCATGGATTGTAAACTTATCCATAAGACCTCCTGCTAATTATTTTTCTTCATTAGAGCCAAAGGCCCTCCTTAATCTCCTGTCTGTCTTTATTATCTCTTCAGTGTTTTCACCGCTGAGTTCCCAGGAGTATCTTCCCTGAACATCCCTCTTAACCTTTATCTTAACAGGTCTATGAGGTTTAACCTTTTCAATATCTGGAGACCTCTCAATCACAAACTCCTTATTTTCGAGCCCGGAGCTTTTAGTATCATCAACGGATTGAGATGAACAAGAGCCAAAAATGAAAACCATAGCAAAAATAGAGCAGTAGAGCAGTAGCGCAGCTGAGCAGCAGTTTTTTAAAGGAATAAATTTCTTCCATAATTTCCTGTGGCTCTGGTGTTCTGCTGGTCTGCTGGTCTGATGTTCTGTTGCTCTGATCTCTGACATCTATTCAGAAACTCCTGTAGGCATTCGTTATGGGAAATCTCCTGTCTTTGCCAAGAGACCTCGGTGTTATCTTAATCCCAGGTGGTGACTGCCTCCTCTTGTATTCACTCCTGTCCACCATCCTTATCACCTTCTGGACGCATTCTTCTGAACAGCCCCAGCTTTTACTCTCTACACCAATCCTTAAAATCTCTTCAAAGCTCCTGTCCTCTTCTATATAAGCCTTTAGTATTGGGTCGAGAATTTCATAGGGAGGAAGGGTATCTGTATCCTTCTGGTTTGGTCTCAGCTCTGCTGAAGGAGGCTTTACAAGAATCCTTTCAGGAATAATAGAGCCCTTTGAGTTCCTCCATTTTGCAAGCCTGTAGACCATTGTCTTTGGCACATCCTTTATAACAGCAAAACCACCTGCCATGTCACCATACAGAGTGGCATATCCAACACTCATCTCAGACTTGTTTCCTGTAGTGAGGACGAGATAACCGAATTTGTTAGAAAGGGCCATGAGGAGATTCCCTCTAATCCTTGCCTGAATATTTTCCTCTGTTACATCCTCAACTGTTACTTTCGCCACCAATGAAAGATCA
>Ga0272445_1001376_pt1 | contig 19120 bp, 17 predicted proteins | sample YNPCB0031_FD_194404 | JGI IMG/M metagenome (GOLD analysis project Ga0272445, IMG submission 194404) | Hot spring sediment microbial communities from Yellowstone National Park, WY, United States - YNP-CB-003-1 | ecosystem: Environmental > Aquatic > Thermal springs > Hot (42-90C) > Sediment... | reverse complement strand
GATAAGAAGGTTTTCATATTCTGTTTGGTATTTTTTCACAGGAAATATGGTTGAAGTTCAAGACCTTCGTTTTCTTTAAAACCAAATTTGATGTTCATGTTTTGAACTGCTTGTCCGCTTGCTCCCTTTATAAGATTATCTATAACGCTGACTAATATCGCATAATTTTTTGATTTCCTCATTCCAACCCTTATGAAATTTGTCCCTGTTGTTGAGTATATATCTGGGAATTCTTCATACCAGAAATCAAAAAAGAAATTCTCTTTTGTGAAATCCTCATAGTATCTTATCAAATCATCTTCTGGTTCTTGATCAAGTTTTACCCATATCGTTTCAAGTATCCCCCGCTTTGCAGGAATAAGTTGAGCTGAAAAAAGAATTTCCGGACTCTCTCCGAACAAATCTTGTATTTTCTCTTTCATCTCTGGAACATGTCTATGTTCCACCCACGCATAAACTTTTAGATTTTCCGAAAGATATCCTAATGTAAGGTGAGGCAGAGCTTTTCTACCTGCTCCCGTCACACCGCTTTTTGCATCTATTATTACATCTAAAACCTTTATTTTTTTCTCTTTTGCATATTTTAGTAATGGTGCAAGAGCTAAAATAGATGCTGTCGGATAACATCCGGGATTTGCTATAATTTCTGCTTCTTTCACTTCTTCCCTATAAAGCTCGGGGAGACCGTAAGCTGTTTTATCAAGTAGATTTGGAACAGCATGTTCAAATCCATATATTCTTTTATATTCCTCTTTATTTTTGAACCTAAAATCAGGTGAAAGGTCAATTACAAGAGTTTTTATTCCGAGTTCAACAAGCTTTGCAACTATTTTGTGAGCTTTATTTTGTTCTGTACATAGAAAAACAACATCAAGTCCATCAACTTTCTCCTCTGAAAATTTCTCAACTTTTTCTATAATTTCATATTTTCTCAAAGACGGAATTATATCCTGAACTTTACCTTCTTCCTCTGTTGAAAAGAGCTTTATACTTTCTATTTTTTGGTGTTTTAAAAGTATTTTCAGTGTTTCTGCTCCGGTGTATCCTCTCACTCCTAAAATACCTACTTTTATTTTTTTATCTGCTTTCACCATTTGAATTTCAGTTTAGTTTATTTTTATTATTTAGTTTATATTCTAACTGATTTTAATTTTGCTTTGTGATTTTTGTTTCTTTGCAGATTCATATTGTGTGCAGATTTACCTTGTTGTTTGCAGATTTACCTTGATTTTCTCTCTGTTTTCATTTTTCTCTTCAGATTTTTTTAGATTTGCTGAAATCGCAATCGAGATAGCATCTGTTATGTGATGAGGGATATCTTGTGTGATTTTACCGTTTATCTTATTACCTTCGAATTTTTTGAGCTTTCTTATTACTGATTTTTTGACCTTTTCTTTATCTGCCATCTGATCCCCTCCTGTGATTTTGCTTTTCACGTAAAGTGGCGAAATAATTTGGACCTCAACTTTCCTTCTTCTTGCTATTTCTAAGCAAGTTCCAACTATGATCCCTAACTTCAAAGATGCGCTTGGATCTCTCCATACGAAAACCGATTCAATTCCCGCAATATCCGGTTTCCATTTCCTGAAAACTATCTCCATCTTTTTGCCTATTTCCCATACTCTTTTGGCAAGTTCTCCATTATCTTGACTTTGTATAACTCCGAAATCACGAAGCTTTATTTTTTTACCATTTATGTCCAATATTGCCCATCCTAGCTCCCTCAAACCTGGATCTATTCCAATAACTCTCATAAACTAAATTTTAAACTTTCTGATTTTGAATGAAAAGAGGTTTGTTACCAGATTTTTCATAGAACAAATTTTTTTAATTTAAAAAATCAACCCATAATGACTATAATATTCTTTTGTGAGAAACTGGAAAAGCAAATTTTTAAAAGCGTTAAAAGAAGACCCCGAATTTGCTGCTGATGTAAGAGCTTTGCTCCTATCAGAGGACCTTCTAAATCTACCCCCAAAATTTGATAGAATGGAGAAAAAAATAGATAGAATAGAACACAAGGTCGACAAATTAGAAGAAAGGCAAACAAGATCAGAAGAGAAACAGGATAGATTAGAAAGGAAAGTAGATAAGCTAGGGGAAGAAGTAGGCGTATTAAAAAAGGATGTGGATACACTAAAAAAGGATGTGGATACTCTCAAAAAAGATGTGGATACCCTCAAACAAGATGTAGATACACTCAAAAAAGATGTGAATATCCTAAAAAAAGATGTGGCTTATTTGAAAGGCTCTGATAGAGAGAGATGGTATAGAGATAAAGCTCATGCTGTTTTTGGTAGATTAGTTTTGAAGGGAAAACCTTTTGAAGAGAAAGCAGCTGAAATTTTGTGGGACGCATATAAGAGGGGGCAGATATCAAAAGAGGAAAGAGATGAAGTTTTATCATCCGATCTTCTGTGGAGCGGAGAAAGAGATGGAAAGTTTGTAGTTTTAGTTGTTGAGGTCTCATTCACAATATCTCAGTATGATGTTGAAAGAGCCAAAAAAAGAGCTGAAATCTTGAGAAAATTGGGAATTTTAGCTATCCCAGTAGTAGGTGGAGTTGAGCTCGGAAAAGAAGTAAAATTAGATGATGTTGTGTGTATAGTAGATGGAAAATTTGACGATGAAGAATTTGAGAAATTATTTTTAAAACTTTCACAAAGTAAATAAAAATCCAAATTCTTTTCTCTATGAACCTACTTGAAAGTATAATTTTGGGAATAGTTCAAGGTATTACTGAATTTCTGCCTATATCAAGCTCGGGACATCTTGCTTTCTTTAAACAAGCGATGAAAGTCGAAATTGAAAATCCTCTATTTTACGATGTATCTTTACACATAGGAACTACTCTCTCGGTTCTTTTCGTTTTGAGAAAGGATATTTTAGATTACATCAGAAAAAGAGAAATGCTGTTGGGGATTATTGTTTCTTTTATTTTTACAGTACCAGTTGCTTTGGTTTTTGAAAATTTTGCTGAAAAGGTAGAAGAGAATCTCATTTTGTTATCATTTTCATTTTTTGCTGGTGCATTGATTCTTTTTTCTTCAAGATTTCTGCGCCTCGACTTGAAAAATCAGTTCATAAAATATGCTCTGATTGGTATTATGCAGGGAGTTTCTGCCACACCGGGAATTTCTCGTTCAGGAACTACAATATCTACTGCCTTTGTTGTAGGGTTCACTCCTCAAGAGGCTTTTTCTTTCTCCTTTATATTATCAGTTCCGACCATTCTTTCTGCAATTTCTTACAAGTTGATGAAAGTTCTTTTGGGAAAAGAAATTGTCTCTGGTGTTGAGTTTTCACATCTATTTTTCGGTATTCTCACATCATTTGTTTTCGGTGTCATATCACTTTACATTTTAAGAAAAATTGTAATAAACTATAAACTTTGGGTTTTTGGAATATATATGCTCCTTATGTCTTGTCTTTGCGTTGTGTGGAAATTTGCTATATAAGGCTTCATTAAATTTAGAGGAACCTCATCAAAGTCATCTCAAATGCTCTCACCGCAACTATCATAGATGCCTGCAATACACTTTCTCTCAAAGAAAGATCTACTGATGCAGAAGCCATATCAATTTCCTCAACCTGAGATTTTATTATGTTATTTTGCACCTTTACAAATTCAAGAAAATCTTGTCTTTTTTGAACAAAACTTATGTTTTCTCCTACTTTTGCCCTGAGTGAGTTTAACTGCTCATAGGATTCTTGAATCTCAATTACCGCTGACCTCAGGAGCTCTTGTAAATTACCTTCTTTTCTACCTTTTAATATATCAGAGAGGTTTTTGAGAGTGGTAAGAATTCCACTTATCCCTTTTGATGGATCTCCAAAAATTTCTTTTCCCGGCGTTCCTATTTCTACCATTTCAGATTTTATCTCAACAGAAAAATTTTCATCGTTGCCGTGATACTCCGGAATTCCATCTCCTCCAAAGTCTGCAAAAATTCCCATACTGTCTTCCATTATTGAGAACTTGAACCCAGGCGTAGAGGATGAAAGTTGAAGTTTTCCATCTGGTGAAACACTTGCAAGCACAAGTCCTAATCCTTCTGAATTTATTCTGTTTGCAAGATCAGAAATCCTATCGGAATCAAAGTATCTTATATCCTTTGATAATATTACATTTCCTGAGTCATCATAAACTTCAAGTTTGAATTTTCCTTCTTTTATATTAAATATGCTTCCGAAGGTCTGTGATGGATCAACTCCTTTTTGAGCTACCCAGCTTTCTTGCTTTATTATTTCTCTATCTTCATAAGGTTTTCTGAAAAATCTTGAGTTTGGAACTACTCTTGCTCCACCAAATAAATATCTTCCGTTTATTGAGGTGTTTGCGATTTCAACTGCTGATTTGAATAGTTCATCTACTGCGCTTGCAAGTGAGAGTAATTCTTCTGTAGAGGTAGCATCTATTCCTCTCTCTGCGTGGAGCTTTGCCTTCGCAAGAATATCAGATAGTTTAGATAAAGCCTCCTCTTTCGCTTGTAAAATCCCTGAAACCTGAGATGAATCAGCTAAATCTCGCGATATTTTTGATATTCTCACCTGAATTGTTCTTGCAAGGGAGTATTGAGACGGGTTATCAGATGGTCTTATAATTTGAAGTCCAGATGAAATTCTCTTTTGTAAATCAAAAACATTTGCTTGATTTTTAACTATTGCATCCTGATGAGTGTCAAAAAGAAATTTTGTTGGAACTCTCATTTTTATCTTCCATCCTCCTTTTTTATTTTTTTCAGTTTTTTATTTTTACCTTATTTTATTTTATGCTTTATTTTATTTTTTGCTTTATCCACCTCCACCTACTAATCCTAAAATTGTGAGTAAAAGTTCATCTGTTATTCTTACTATTCTTGCTGACGCCTCAAATGCTCTTTGAAACTCAATAACTCTTACGAACTCCTCATCTAACGATACTCCTGATCTCTGTTGGATCTGCTCTTCAAGAGTTTTGACCGCGAGCTCTTTTGCAGAAGACTCTGTGTTAATAAAGCTCAAATTGTTCCCGACCTCATTTTGGATTCTTGTGTATATATCAAATATTGTTTCTGAACCGTTTATTTTTTCCTCGCGTAAAGCTGCAATTAAATTTGCAATATCGTTGTTGAATGGAGCAGATGGATTAGAAGATGATGCCACGCGCAGAGGATTTTCCTTGAATTCTTGAGCTACATCAAAATCAAAAACATTTTTTCCTACTAAAAGTGTATCTAAACCAAGAGCTACTGAAAGTCCTCCTGTGTCATTATATATATCAAATGTGAATCCAGAATTTGCTTGAATTTTTAGTTTATTGTCAGGTGTTATTTGAGCTGTGATATATCCTGAATTTTCAGGTGCTGAATTTATAAAGTTTGCAATATTTGCTATTCCATCAACGCTTGGATCATAGAAAATTGTAAATGTTGAAATTAAGTTCCCGCTTTCATCATATATTGCTATTGATAAAGAACCGGGAGATGCCGTGTATGGTAGTCCAGCAGAATTTATTGGAGTAAAAGAATCTGATGCGGAGTATTTTGAAGTTAGGCTTTGAAAATGTGCAACTCCAACCCCTTTTGCGTGTCTTTCTCCAACTACCTTTATTATTTGCTGTGCAAGCGAGTTTATTTTCGTTAATACATTTACTAATGTTTCATCTCTCGTTTTTAAAGCTCCTCCAATTATGCCTCCTATTATGAACGGAGTTATATCCCAAATATGACCTTTACCATCTATGTACTTTATTTTTTGCAAAAGTTTTCCTGAACCGTCTATTGGGTTTGATGGATTCTGTGGATCAGCTTCTACTTTAAGAGAAAAGGCTCTGTCTTTGTCAACAAGTACATGACCGCCCTCTCTTATATATACATTTATCATCCCGTTATCTTGCTCAAATGTGTCTATGTTTATAAATTCTGAAAGTTTTCTTATAAGTAAATCTCTTTTATCTTTGAGAGGATTTACATTCTCTTTTGCTGCTGATAGTTCTGCTATTTTCTTGTTGAGACCCGCTATTTCTGTCAAGATATTATTTACTTCTGTTATGTTTTCTGAAATTTGTTTGTCTATATCTTCTCTAATTTTGACTATTGAGTTAGCTAATTCCTTAAATCTTTCTATCATGCTTTGAGCTTTGAGAACAACATTTTGCCTCAGTGAAGGATTCTCCGGATTTGTTGCAAGTTCCTCATAGGCGTTAAAGAAAGCGTCAATTGCGTTAAGAAGTCCTGCTCCTTCTGAGTCAGAAAGTAATGATTCTGCTCGGCTAATTATTTCTTTTTGAGATTGGAAAGATTTTAAGACTTGAAGTTCTGCATGCATTCTTTTTTCGAGGAAAAGAAATCTTTCTCTTTTTGCCCCTTCAAATAAAACACCTACCTGGCTTGGCGGTAGTGGAGAGAGCAGGGGAGTTTGTCTTGTGTATCCTTCTGTTTGGGCATTTTCAATATTTGTTGATACTATCTGGAGTGCGGATCTTGAAGCGAGCATCCCATTTTTTGCTCCAAAGAGTATGTCCTTTATTCCCGCCACTCCAAAATATGGAAGATCGGAAAAAAGTTCAATTTTTTGAGTATATTATTAAATCTAAATTTTTTGAGCCTATTGATTTGAGTCTATTTTTTGGGATAAAATTTTGCTGCTTACGATTTTTTCTTTTCTTGTTTTGTTTTTTTATATCCTCAAAATTACTTTCCCTTTTCCTGATATTTCAAAAGAATCTTGAAGGAAATTCAGCTTTACAGGTCCAATAGTGCCTATGAAGTTTGTAGCTGAAACTCTGGTTTCTTCATTTATACTTTTTATAAAAACTTTGGATTTTGCTGTGTGTATTATTACTTTTCCTTGCCCTGATAATTCTACTAAGTTAAAGAGCTTTTTTATTTTTGTAGAGTTGTATTTGAAAGATGGTTCAAAGCCAATAAGGAATGGTTCCAAAACTATGGCTTTTTCATATTCTTCATTTACTTCAAATGCAGATATATATTCTGTTGATAACATTATTTCGCATTCAATTCCTCTTATTTTTAAGAACTTGTGATTTTTCCCACCAAAAAATTCATTTTTGATCTTTTGCTCTTCTATCTTTTTGAGCGGGAATATCTTATAACTTCCTGATATAAAAATTATGAAGGTTTCCCTTAAAACTATTTCGCTTTCTCCTTTTAGAGATATTTCTAATATCCTTCCTCGTCTTAACATTCCTTCTTTTTCTTCTAACTTTTTCAGCTCTATTTTTTCATCTTCTTCTTTTTCTATTTTCTTCTCTTTTTCTTCTTCCTCTTTTCCTGTTTTGGTTCCAATACTTTCTTCAATTTCTCTTTTAAGTTCTTCAACTTTTTCTTCAAGTTGCTCAATCTCTTCCGGACCTTCTATTTCTGGAACTATTTCTATATCCTCCGCTATTTCCTTCTGTTGCTCAAATTTTTCTTTTTCCTCTTCAATTCCTACCTTTGTTTCAACAGCTTTTAGTTCTTCTTCCGGGGCTTCTTCTTTTTTTTCTTTTTCCTCTCTATCTTTTTTCTTTATCTCTTCTCTCTCTTTTTCATATTTTCTTATTTCTTCTTTTCTCCTTTGGCATTCATCAAGGAGTTCAAAGACCTTTTCTGAATCTGCAAAGAGCATAGCCCCTTCTCTTAGAACCCTTTCAGCATCTTCTAATTTACCTGCTTCCATTAATGAGCGCGAGTAGTTGAGGAAGAGGTTCAAGTTTTCTGGATATTTTTTGTAAAGTTCTCCGAAGACTTCTGAAGCTTTTTCAAATTCTCCTTTTTTGAAAAGTGCTATGCCATAAAGGTTATACAATTTATCATCCTTTGATTTTGAGTATTCTCTTTCTGCAAGTTCTATTGCTTGGTCTATTTTTCCTTCTTTTATGAGTTTTTGAACTTCTGGGAGCATTACATAAAATTTTAAAAACTTTAAGCCAATTTTGCTAAATTTGAAGAGTATTTTATGAGATTATCATGTGTTGATTCATTCAGAAATGTTTTTTGTTTGTTACTTTGTTTTTTATTATTTTGGATTTTAGGATTCGTATTCAAGTTTTCTTTTCAGCTCTTCTCTTTGTCTCATAAGCCAGTATTCTCTTATATTTCTTCTGTCGTCTTCTAATATTTCTGTAAATTGTAGTCCGAGACGAGTTTTCTTTTGTTCCCCATCTCCTATGAATCTTATTTCTGCTTTTGCCGAAACTATTGCCCATTCATGCTTTTTCTGATTTTCCTTTGTTGGAATTCTAAAAGCTACCTTCACTGTGTCCATTAATTTTATCTTATCTTTTGGAACTTCCAAATCTACTCCCATTCCATATTCGTTTATGTCTACTAAGTTACCTTTGAATATTCCGAGACCTTGAAATTCTATATTTACATCTATTGGTTCTGCTGGATTTGGTTTTACTCTTAAAGCTGTCCTTCCTGATTTCCTTTCAATTTTGCTTGGGAAAGAAAATATTAAAGATGTTCTGTACATACCTTTGTATATTGATTCAAATGAGAATTTACCGTTTGAGTCAGAGTATTCAAAATCAACCTTATCCCCAACTTTTAGTTTCTCTTTATATTTTGGATTTTCAAATTCTTTCATCAAAACTATATACTCCCCTCCTTTCATCATGGCAACTTTTTCTACTGTTGTAAAATATGATCTATCATCTCCTGGAATTTTTGCTTTTAGTGGAAGTTGATATTTGGCGAGTTCTTGAAGATGTTTTAATCTTACAGGTTCTTTATGAAGCTCTTCAACATAAAATAGACTTACTTCCTTTTGTTCGAATTCTTGCATACTTGTATTATCTATTATTATTTTACCAATTTTTTCTTCACTTTTATAGTTTTTTGTGTAATTTTTATTTTCTTGAATTTGCTTATTTTTTTCAATTTCTTCATCCCTTTCTTCTTTTCTTTTTGCAAATAAACTACCAAAAATCATATTTTTTCACCTCCTTTCTATTTATAATCGTAATCATTATGAAAAAAATTAGTTTATTTTCTGAAATTTTTCAGATTAATTTATGAAAGAAAAACGGAAAAATTTTTATAATTTATATGTGTTAGTTAGCAAAGCTAAACAAAAATTAGAATCTATCTTTTCTGTTCGGAAGGCTTTGTAAGGGACTTAGTTTTACAATATTATCTATCGTATTACATTATATATCGCATTAGCTCGTATTATTTTGATGATTTGATAAGTTGAATTATTTTGATTGAATTATTTTTGGTTTTCTGGTGAGTATTTTTTTCTTTTGTGAGAAAGTTTTCTGATTTATCTTCCGCGCTCTCTGACTTCTTGAAGGAATATGATAAAGATTTATGGAGTGAATTTGTAATATCAAGTAATTGGAGTAAAATAGGAGGTAAGAGGAAATTTTCTTCTTTGAAACTGCGGAACGGTGTTCTCAAAATCTCAACACCAGATGCAACTCTGCGAAATTTCATTATAAATCAGAAGAATTATGTTATTGATAGAATAAATGAAATTCTCGGTGAAAAAATAGTAAATGAAATTGATGTATTCGGAGTGGATTATCCAGTTTTCAAGATGTTCTCGCATAAGCTGAAAAGCAAAGAACAAGGTGAAAAATTGCAAAAAAAATGGCAACAGAAATCAGGAAATAGAAATAAAAAATGAAATCTTTCATAATTTATTATTGAATTTTTATGATGATGAAGATTGCAAATCTGTTTATTCACAAGTTCTTCAGGCTTCTGGGTTTTTTTACTGTTGACCTTTATATAGCTCTTAAAAATGTGCTTGGAAAGGATAGAGCACTTGAAATTATGAGGAGTTTTATGGTGTTTTTAGGGAGAACAAGGGCTCCGATAATGGCAAAAATGTTAAAATCAGATCTATCTGATATGGCTTCTTTATCAAAAATACAGGATACAGAAGATTTTATATTGGGAGTAAAAGGAATTTGGTTAGAAAAGGGAAAGGATTTAGCTATAAAGGATGAGCTTTTTTGTCCTTTTGCAAGAAAGCTGAAAGGTCATTCAGAATTTTGCCAAATACTTGTCAGAGATTTTGAATTGGCTACTTTTAAAACTCTCAATCAAAACTATGAATTATCAATAGAGGGGAAACTACTATCAGAGGGCGGAAAATATTGTAGATTTATTCACAAGATAAAATAGAGTAAATAACTTATTTACTTATGGCAAAGGTTGTAATCGGTGCAGATCATGCGGGTTTTGAACTCAAAGAAAAAATAAAAATATTCCTTCAAGAGAAAGGGTTTGAGGTTGAAGATAAAGGAACTTTCTCACAAGATAGAGTTGATTATCCTGATTTTGCTCGTCCTGTTGCGGAAGATGTATCAAGCGGAAAAGCAGACTTGGGAATACTTGTATGTGGTACCGGAATAGGGATGAGCATAGTTTCAAATAAGTTTCCCAAGGTCAGATCGGCATTAGTTTATAATGAATATACTGCGAGGATGGCGAAAGCTCATACGAATGCAAATATTCTGGTGTTTTCGGGAAGAGTTATATCACCAGAATATGCAAAGGTTTTGCTTTCTACTTTCTTTGAAACAAGTTTTGAAGGGAATCGCCATCAAGAAAGAATAGAGAAAATAAACGATATAGAAAAAGAAATATTGGACTCTTTCGCTTCCTATTTTAGAGAGCTCAGAAGATTTGATCCCGAAGTTTTTGATGCAATAGTTAAGGAATTTGAGAAGCAAGAAACTATGATAAATCTCATAGCTTCGGAGAATCTTGCGAGTTTGAGAGTACTTTTGGCTCTTTTTAATCCCATGAATAACAAATACGCAGAGGGGTATCCCGGAAAAAGATATTATGGTGGATGTGAATTTGTTGATATTGTTGAGGAATTAGCCAGGGAGCGTATTAAAAAACTTTTTTCGGCAGAATATGCAAATGTGCAACCTCACTCGGGTACACAAGCAAATCAGGCAGTTTATCTTGTTTGCCTTGAACCTGGCGATAAGATTTTGAGCATGGATCTTGCTTCTGGGGGACATCTTTCTCACGGTGCTCGTGTTAATTTTTCGGGGAAACTATATAAGCCGGTTTTCTATACGGTTGATTCTAAAACTCATCTTATAGATATGGATATGGTAAGAGATATTGCTAAAAAAGAGAGACCGAAAATTATAGTTGCTGGTGCTTCATCTTATCCAAGAGCGATAGATTTTAAAGCATTTTCTGATATAGCAAAGGAAATCGGAGCCTTCTTCTTGGCAGATATTGCTCATCCTGCTGGACTTGTTGCTGCTGGTGTTTATCCATCTCCGGTTCCTTACGCTGATTTTGTTACATTTACAACCCATAAGACTTTGAGGGGACCACGAGGGGCAGTTATTCTTTCGCGAGCTGAATTCTCTAAAAAAATAGATTCTGCTGTCTTTCCGGGATCTCAGGGGGGACCATTTATGCATGTAATAGCAGCGAAAGCTGTATGTTTCAAAGAAGCTATGCAGCCTGAATTCAAAAACTATGCAGATCAGGTCGTGAAAAATGCAAGGGTTCTTGCAGAAGAATTTGCAAAAAGAGGATATAAAGTTATAACAGGTGGAACAGATTCTCATATAGTTCTTATTGATGTTTCTCCAAAAGGAGTATCAGGAGGGGATGTTGAGCGGGAGCTATATAGGGCTGGTATAGTTTTGAATAAAAATGTTATACCCTTTGACACAAGACCTCCTATGAATCCATCTGGAATAAGAATAGGAACTCCTTCTGTCACGACAAGGGGTATGAAAGAAGAAGAAATGAAAATAATTGCTTCACTTATAGATGACGCTATATCTTCTGGTTTTTCGGAAGAAGTTGTTTTGAGGGTGAGAAATTCCGTCGCTGACCTTTGTAGAAAATTTCCATTCTATTCGGATTTTATTCAAAAAGTTGTCTCATAAAGGAAAAGTTCTTTCTTTCTTATTCTAATTCTTTTTCCTCCTCTTTTATTCCTGCTATTTCTTGATGTCTTTCTATTATTTTTTGTGGGTTAAGATATGTTATTGAACCTCTGGGAGTTATTATTCTTCCTATTATTGTTTCTCTGAATTTTATTCCTACTTTTGGGGGTTCAGATATTGAGTTGGGAGATACAATCTCAATAAAAACATTATCTGCTGCTATACATATTGGTCCAATTTCTTTTGAAGCTCTTATTATTATCCCGAGCTTACCTTTCAATTCTCCTTTTATCTCGCCTATATCAAAAAAAGATAGTAGGTCAAAAATTGGAATTACTTCTCCCCTTACATATATTAAACCTTTCAGGTATTTTACATTTGTGTGGACATCGAGAATACTATCTGGTATTTTCGTTATCTCTTCCAGATGTTCAAGGTTTACTCCGTAAATTTCTTCTCCTATTGCGGCGCATATTATCTTTATTTCTTTTTGGTATGAGGGAAGAACCCTTGCTTTTTCTTCCATAACATAAAATTTTAAAAAGAATTTTCTTTTCAATTGACTTGCTAAAATAAAATGATGGCAGGTAAGATGGATGAAGGGATAATTAATAAGTATGATGTTGCGACTTTGGCTGGTGGGTGTTTTTGGTGTCTTGATGAAGTTTTTGATAAATTGGAGGGAGTTATTGAAACGCAAGTCGGTTATGCAGGTGGAAACAAACCGAATCCAACTTATGAGGAAGTTTGTTCTGGGGATACCGGACATCTTGAAGCAATTCAAGTGAAGTTTGATCCAAATGTTTTATCGTATAAGGAGCTTCTTCTTATTTTCTTTGCGAATATAGATCCACGCGACCCGGAGGGGCAATTTGCTGATAAAGGTCCTCAATATAGAACTGCTATCTTTTATCATACCGATGATCAAAAATATATCGCCGAAGAAGTAAGAAATTACATTCAAAAGTTGTTTGGTTATGTTGCAACTGAAATAAGACCCTTTGTAAATTTTTATCTGGCGGAAGATTATCATCAAAAGTATTACAAGAAAAATCCAATAAGGTATTGTGTTTATAAGTTCTTCTCTGGAAGGGAAAATTTTGTGAAAAATGTTTGGGGGAACAAATTCCCTTTGAGATTGAAACAGCATCCAAAATATAAAAGACCTTCGGATGATCAGATAAAGAAAATGCTGACACCTATGCAGTATTATGTCACTCAGCAAGGTGGAACTGAACCACCTTTTGAAAATGAGTACTGGGATAACAAGGCTGATGGGATATATGTTGATGTTGTATCGGGGGAACCATTGTTTTCTTCTCTTGACAAGTTTGATTCTGGAACTGGTTGGCCATCTTTTACAAAACCTCTTGAACCAGATAACATAGTATATAAGGTTGATACAAGTTATGGTATGATAAGAATAGAGGTGAGAAGCAGATATGCAAATAGCCACTTGGGACATGTTTTTGATGATGGTCCTCTTCCTACTGGTTTAAGGTACTGTATAAATTCGGCTGCTTTAAGATTCGTCCCAGTTGAAAACCTTGAAAAAGAAGGGTATGGAGATTATGTTAAACTCTTTGAAGAGAAAATCAAAAGCGGTTAATATATAATAAGGCAATTGAACGATTATGTAAGGAATTAACCATATATAAGCATGGAAAATTATTATTCTGATATTGTTGCTGTTTCTGTTTCTTACAATAATTTTGACAGCTTGAAATCCTTATGTGAAAATCTTCTCTCTCAAAGTCTTAAACCTAAAAAATTTTTGGTTGTTGATAATGCGTCAGAAGATGATACTCCAAAAATAAAGGAGCTTTTTCCTGAATTTGTGGTGTATAAAAGACTTCCAAAAAACTTGGGGGCTGATGGTGGATATTACTATGCCTTGTCTTATGCTTATAGGATGTCTGATTTCTTATTTATAACAGATGATGATACTTTATATCAAAATGATGCTTTGTATGAGCTTTTTTCTGGCTTTTTAGAACTTGAGAAAAAATTCTGTGTAGGAGCCGTAAGATGTGCATGGGAAGGATTTGAAGGAGATAAACCGAAAGAAGTTTTTTCTTCCGTCTGGACCGGCGTACTTTTGAAATCATCTGTTATAAAAGTTGTTGGATTTCCTCGCAAAGATTTCTTCATATACGGCGGGGACGATGAATTTTTTACAAGGATGACAAAGAAAGGTTTCAAGCTTTTTCTTATCCCATCGGCGAGATATCTTTCAAGACCATCAGGACACAAAATTTCTTATTCCATTTTCGGGAAAAAAATAACTTTTTACTCTGATATTTTCAGACTTTATTATTCAATAAGAAATGAAACTTTTATATATTCTCGTATGAGAAATAAAGATTTTCCAAAGGTTTTGAGAAGGATTATCGCTCTATCTTTAATATTAAGAGATAGAAGGAAAATAAAAGCTATCCTTGAAGGTTTTTTGCACGGAATATTAGGGGTTCTTGGCGAAAATAAAAATTACCTTACAAGAAGGGTAAAATCTGTATAAACTGAAAGATTTATAGATTGAATTTTATTTTTGGTCAAAAAACGCTGGTGTTCTTTATTTTTATTCTGTTTTTTTCGGCTTCCTTTTTCTTCTTTTGTAGTATTCATAAATTTTTTCTACGACATAATCAACATCTTTATCTTTCATTCCGTAGAATATCGGTAGCCTTATTAATCTCTTACTTTCTGTTGTAGTAAATTTATCTTCTCCTCTGAACTCTCCAAATTTTTGACCAGCTGGTGAAATGTGTAATGGAACATAGTGGGGAGCAGATTCTATTCCGTTTTCTTTCAGAAAATTTATAATTTTCCCTCTTTCTTCTTCGTTCTTTGTCTTTATGTAGAAGATATGTCCATTTATTTCACAATTTGGTGGAACTTGGGGTAGTTCTATTTCATTTTTTATTTCAAGGTCTTTGAGTTCATTTTTATATCTTTGCCATAGTTTAACTCTTATTTTTTTTATCTCATCTGCTTTTTGTAGTTGAGCATATAAAAAAGCTGCGTTTATGTTGCTCATTTTGTAATTTCCTCCAATATCTATCCACGAATACTCTTTTACTTTCCCGAGAAGAAATTCTTTTTTGTTTGTTCCCCTATAAATTATTACTTCTGCTTTTTCTTTGAAAATCTCTTTATTTATGATGAGTAGTCCTCCTTGACCTGCACTGGTGTAATTTTTTGTGTGATGGAAAGAAAAAGCTCCTAAATCTCCAAGTGTTCCGAGATATTTTTCGTTATATTTTGCGAGCATTCCGTGAGCAGCATCTTCAATAACGAATATATCATACTCTTTTGCTATATTTAAAATTTTCTCCATATTGCAGCTTATACCTGCGTAGTGAACCGGTAAGATCGCTTTTGTTTTCTTTGTGATTGCATCTTCTATCAAGTTTTCATTTATGTTCATAGTATCTGGTCTTATATCAACGAATATTATTTTTGCGCCCTTTGATGCAAAAGCTGTTGCGGCAGATACGAAATTGTATGATGGCATTATTACCTCATCTCCGTCTTTTATTCCTACGAGCTGGGCACAGATTTCAAGGGAAGTGGTGCAGGATGATGTAAGAAAGGCTTTTTTACATCTCAATTCTTCTTCAAACCACCTCTCACATTTTTTCACATATTCTCCGTCTTCACCAAAATCTCCTCTTTTTATTGCGTCAAGTATGTATTTTATCTCTTTACCAACAAGTGTTGGTTTGTTCAGAGGTATTCTTATCTTGTTCATCTTTTTCAGCTACATTTTTTGTTTGCTTATCTTTATTTTTTTTTCCCCGTGAATTTTTATTCTCCAAATTCTATCTCATATATGTAAAAATCTTTTGACTTGAATATTTCCTTTAAGAAAGTCTCATCCTCGTTTTTAGCTTTTTCTCTTATTACATATCTTACTTCAAATTTTTTTATAAATTTTTTCAATTTATTTTTATCTAATTTTTCAAAATCCTCAAGAAATTTCTCCTGAATTTCTTTTTTATTTTGCGGTTTTTCTATCGGAATTCCTATCTCGCCCATGATCCCCCTGAGTTCATATATGTTTGGTTTTTCTTTCAGAAGCTCAATATAATTTGCGACGATATTTTTTACTTCCTCTGAATTAAATCCTTGAAGTTTCATATCAACTATATTCCTCTCAAAGATTTCTCTATCGCCTATGTAAGTGAAAATGTATGTTTTTGGGTTAAGTTGTGGGATTAGAGTTTCTCTGAAAATTACAGCTGACAAATTTCTTGGCAAAGATATAACTTCATTTTTTCTTACTTTGGCTTTTATGAAATATGAGATTTTATTATATTCGCTTTTTAGAATTATTTGTTCTCTTACATGTTTTAAAGTTCTAATATTTTCAATAAATGTTTTTTCTGATGATATAAGTATTCCGAGAAACATTGCCGGAACTACAAAGCTTATAGTCAAGTTTGCTGCTGGACTTACATAGGGTAGAATATTTTTCAGTTTAGTTCTTGAAACTATATCATATATAGCAGAAGATATAGCTATAATAGAGAATATGTAGAAAGCGTAATAAAAATGTCTTTCTTGTATTGTTATTTTTGTGATGGCGTTTTGATAACCTAAAATCAAACCGGAAATCAGGATAAAAAATAAAACTTTTCCTTTCCATCCCTTCTGCAAAAGATATAGAGCAGAAATTAAGCCCAAAACGACGATTACATAGTTTCTTTTTTCTTGGACAAATTCAAAGCTTTCTGCTCCAAACTTTGTAAAAAGAATAGCTCGCATCAACATAGATTCTGAGTTAGGGTTTTGTGTTTGAAGAAAATTGAATATGACCGCTGGTAAGGCTACAAAAAAAGCAACAAATGAAATTTCTATTAGCTCTTTTCTCTTTCCTTTTGAGAAAATAAGTAAAAGGAAGATAAAAAGTAGAGCATGCACATAGTAGTAAAATTGACCGTAAAACTTCAAACCAAATATTATACCGCAAATTATCTTTTCTTTAAAATTTAGATTTCTTTTGTCATCAATTCTTATGATAAGGTACACAAATAGAATAAAGAGTAAGATGAGAGGGTTAGGATTAAATGCTCTGTGAATTATAAAACCAAAAAAAGCGGAGTGAGGAAAATTCATATCTCCTTGAACAAATTTCAGTAAAGGAGAGACATTTAAGACTATGATGGAAAGTGTAAGAAAAGCAAAATGGCTTTCTTCAATAAACCTCTTTATTACGGCAAATGTCAGCAGAGGTATAAATATAGCTCCAAAAATTTTCAGGAAAACATTAACATACGAAAAACTGTGGAAAATCTCATATACTGCTCTACATAGAAACAAAAATAGTGGTAAGGTAAAACATTTTTCATTTTTTACCTCACAAAACCCACATCCGTGTATAAAAATATTTATCCAGTTATCTTCATCTCCCGACATTGTGAACGGGAAATCATACTTTATGACAAGATATAAATAGGGGAGAAATATGAGCGATGAGAAAACAAGTAATCCTGCTATTTCGTAGAAGGAAAAAACTTTTCTACTTCTATTTTCTTGGACTAATTCTAATCTTGATTTCTTGTCTTTGCCAGCTTTTTCCGTTATTCTCACGATAATATTTTACTTTTTTGAAGTTTATTTTTGTTTATAAAATATTTTTAAAATTTCCAGTTTATATAAAAATGGGGGCTTTTCACTTTTGGGTTCCAAATTTGGTTCTGTTTATTGTACTTTCTCTTATTGCTACAAGAAGGGTCGGGAAGTTTGAGCTGAAAATATGGCAGGCGATGACAGCAGGGGCAGTCATAGTCATTCTTACTCAAAGTATATCTTTTGGAGATGCATTTTACGCGATAGATTTTGATGTGATGCTTTTCCTTTTTAGCATGTTTGTAATCGGAGCTGCTCTTGAATACGGAGGCTTGATGGATGATTTTATCAAATCTATATCAAGTAAAATAAGAAATCCTCACATCGTTTTGTTTTTCGTTATTTTCGTTATGTCTCTATCTTCTGCTTTGCTTATGAATGATACTATTGCTGTTATAGGGACGCCAATTGTTCTTCTTATAGCCAAAAAGTATAATTTGCCAAAAAAAATTCTTTTGCTTTCGTTAGCTTTTTCGGTGACTTGCGGTAGTGTTATGAGTCCAATAGGTAATCCTCAAAACTTCATTATAGCAAATCATATAGAAGATAAAAACCCATTTTTTGTATTTATCTGGTATCTTGCTTTACCTACATTTATTAACATTTTTTTGACTTTCCTTTGGATTGAGTTTTTGCTGAAAAAAGGTGGTTTTGCAACAAAAGAAGATTTTAAATCAGAATTAGTTCAGGTTGTTAATCAAAATTCAGATGAATACACTCAGCAAAGAGATAAATCTCTTTATTTCCTGTCAAAGATATCTTTGCTTTTTCTTTTATTTCTGATAATTTCAAGTGTTTTTCTTTCTTTTTTTGGTGTTAATTTGAAACTTGTTCATATCACTTTGTTTTCTGCTCTACCTATTTTACTTTTCTCAAAAAAGAGATTTTTTATATTGAGAAAGGTTGATTGGCACACTCTTTTATTTTTCGCTTCTATGTTTGTTTTGATGAAATCTGTGTGGCAAACTGGGCTACCTGAAAAAATTATAAAAGATTTGGGTGGGAACCTATTGACTTTGGAGGGAATTTTTGCTTTGAGCTTGATTTTAAGCCAAGTTTTTTCAAATGTTCCTCTTACCATGCTTTTTCTACCTATGATTGAGGGAGCTTCGGAAATTCAGCTTATGGCTCTTGCAGCTGGAAGTACCATAGCAGGGAATTTATTTATACTCGGAGCTGTAAGCAATGTCATAATAATTCAGGGAGCCGAAAGGAGAGAAGGCGAAACAATTACATTTTTTGAATTCGCAAAAGCGGGAATCCCTCTCACAATAATGAACTCTTTGATATACTACATTTTTTTAAATTGATTTCTTTTTGAAACTGATTTTTTCTTTTTTCTTTTCGTTTCTGTAATTTTATTTTCGTGAGTGGGGTTGTTTTTTTTGGAGCGGGTGACGGGACTCGAACCCGCGGCCCCTGCCATGGCAAGGCAGTGCTCTACCAACTGAGCTACACCCGCAATTGAATAAAATATTTTAATCAAAAGTATAGATTTTATCACTAAAACAAAAATTTCTTTATTTTATTTTTAGACTTTGCTTTTTAAACTCTTTCTTTTATTTCTTTGCCAAAAATTCCTTCTGGTCTCAAAGCTAAAAATATAAGTCCCACAAGAAAAAC
>Ga0272445_1001375_pt1 | contig 19121 bp, 21 predicted proteins | sample YNPCB0031_FD_194404 | JGI IMG/M metagenome (GOLD analysis project Ga0272445, IMG submission 194404) | Hot spring sediment microbial communities from Yellowstone National Park, WY, United States - YNP-CB-003-1 | ecosystem: Environmental > Aquatic > Thermal springs > Hot (42-90C) > Sediment... | reverse complement strand
AGGACGAACTGTATCACCAATACCAAAACAAAGATAAATACGTAAAACTAGGTAAGAAGGTGACATTCAAAACAATACCCTACCACCTCTGGAATAACAGAGGAAAAACGAAAATGTATGTATGGTTCAAAGCACTTTGTTAAGGATACCTCACCACCTCACAATTAAACTGTGGTTAAGTTTAAATAAAACCTCATAGCTTGCCTAGGTATTGGGTATGAGCTGTGATCAAGGGGTCTATCTATATAGATTTAGATCTTGTTCTGCATAACCTAGATAAGAGAATCTATGGTCAGTTTATTGAGCATCTTGGGAGGTGTATCTATGGAGGTATATGGGTTGGTGAAAACTCTTCGATACCTAATTTAAAAGGTTATAGACTTGATGTTCTTGAAGCTGTTAAAGGGATTAAACCACCTGTTGTTAGATGGCCTGGAGGTAATTTTGTTTCTCAGTATCACTGGATGGATGGTATAGGGTCTAGGGATAAGAGGCCGAAGAGGTATGATCTGGCTTGGGGGCAGGTAGAGCCTAATGAGTTTGGGACTGATGAGTATATTGAGTGGGTTAGGTTAATCGGTTCTGACCCTTTTATCGTTGTTAATGCGGGTAATGGGACTCCTGAGGAGGCTGCTGCATGGGTTGAATACTGCAATTCTACGAAGGATACTTACTATGCAAATCTTAGGAAGAGATATGGGCATCCTGAGCCTTACAATGTTAAGTTGTGGGGTATAGGTAACGAGCTTTGGGGTAGATGGCAAGTAGGTTTCTGTAGAGATGCTGAGGAATGTGCTTGGAGAACTGTTCAATTTGCTGATCATATGAAGAGAGTTGATCCATCTATAAAGCTTGTTGCTGTTGGTGTAGATTACGATCCTGAATGGAATATAGATATGATCAGGATAGCTGGTGAATACATAGACTATCTATCAATTCACACATATATATCCATAGATAGGCAGGGGAAGACATACGAAGATCTTGTGGCATGGCCTATAGGTATAGAGGAGAATCTTAAACATATCTATATAACAATTGAGCAGACAAGGCATAGGTACAGGGTAAAGAAGGAGATTAAGATAGCATTTGATGAGTGGAACGTTTGGTATCCAGAAGCTCAGCCACCTTACCATGAACAGATAACGAGTGTGAAAGACGCTATTTTCACAGCTTTAGTTCTAAATGCACTCCAAAGATTATCAAATATAGTGCCTATAGCAACATTTGCACAAACAGTCAACGTATTACCACTTATACTAACTAAAGAGGATAAGATCCTATTAACACCTCAATACTCAGTCTTCAAACTATACACAGAGATTACAGAAGGTAATGTAGTAGCTGTAGACACTATATCACCACACTATATATCTAAAGAACTTGGGCTAGCTGTACCGTACATAGATGCATCAGCAATATATCATCAAAACAAAGTATACCTCTTCGCAGTAAATAGACATCCAGATGAAGAAGCAGAGATAGCGATACACATAAAAAGTTTTACACCTACAGCAGTTCACCATAAATACATAGCAGGAACATCTATAGACGATAAGAACACTTTCGAAGAACCTAATAAAGTAAAAATAGAGGAAAAGAACTATCAATTCAGCGAAACAATCAAACTACCTCCACACTCAGTAAACATGTTAATACTAAGCTAACCAGAACCAAACATATGTAAACAAAGATCGATATAGATATTTTAGATCCTTACGATAACAAGGAAATGAATCTAGACTTTTATCATACTTTTTATCATGTATACAGCTTCTTGATATAGGGAAGATAGATCTTTCCATCCCTATGAGAAGTTTTTAGTGTAAAGATTGTTGATAGTTTTTGCGAGTAATGTTTATATATTTTGTGGAAAGTTGTGGTTATAGGTGGTGAAGTTATGAAAGGGTTATCGAAATTAGCTATAGTGGCTATAGTTATAGTAGTTGTAGCTATTGGTGGTGGATTAGCTTACTACTTTCTATCTTTTGTTCAGAAACCTAGTGAAGCTATAACGTTGGTTGTCCTTACTAGGCATCCAACGGATTTGCTTAATCTAGCGAGGGATGCTTTTCTTAAGAGTGATATAGCTAAGAAGTATAATATTGTAGATGTTCAGTTCCAAGCTCTTGATGCTGGGCAGTGGAGAAGTTATCTTAAGAGCTATGGCGCTGATGTTGGCTGGGGTGGAGGTCCATCACTATTCGATTCGCTGTTCTCTGAAGGATGGTTGAAGCCGTTATCATCTAAAGATCTTCTAGATGTTGTTAAGAATAAGATCCCAGATCAAGTACTTGGAGCTCCTATGAAGAGATATGGAGGTGATGGAAAGATTTACTGGGTTGCTCAAGCATTATCTAGCTTCGGAATACTTGTAAATACAAAACTTTTAAGAGACTATGGACTTCCAGAGCCGAGTGATTGGAGGGATCTCACAAGCGTTGAATTTGGTAAAGTTTTGAATACCTATGGCTCTCCTCCAATAGTTGTTGCTAACCCTATTAAAAGTACAAGCCATTTAAGAATGTACGAAATTATACTGGAAGCCTATGGTTGGGATAATGGGTGGAGATTCTTAACATTACTAGCAGCAAACTCGAAGATTATAGATAGTGCTTCAGAATCAAGAGATGCTGTAGCTAGAGGTGAATTTGCTGCAACTATCGCTATCGATTATTACGGTTATATCGCTATGACCCAGAACCCTGATTGTAAATACATAGTCCCTGTATACACTATAGTTAATGGAGATCCTATAGCAATGTTTAATACAACTAAACATCCTGAAGCTGCTCAAGCGTTTATACTATGGGCTTTAACAGATGGTCAGAGAATACTTTTGGATAAGAAAGTGAATAGACTTCCAGTAAACCCAGATGTTTGGAGTACTTCTGAAGGTCAGCAGAGACAAGATCTAAAAGATGTATACTACAAGACTTTGAGCCTTAAACCTATGCAATTCAACGATACTGAAGTTACACAATACGAATACTCTGTAGCTAGATACTTCAAAGCTACTTTAATAGATGCTTATGATAGGCTAGTAGAAGTTTGGAAGAAATTAGTTGATCTAAAGATTAGAGGTGTACTAACAGAAGATAAATTCAATAACTACATAGCAATACTATCAACACCACTAAAATTTGTAGATCCCTTAACTAATAGAGAGGTTATATTTACAAAAGACTATGCTAAAACTATAAGCTCTAAAATGAAGAGTGATAGCTCATTAGAACAGCAGCTCATGACTTTATGGACTCAAAAAGCTGTAGAAAGATATGAATCTATATTAGCAGAGCTTCAGAAGCTAAGCTAATAGCTGGTCGTAATGAAGATAAGCTTAGAGTATAAAATAAATAGAGCTACTTTTTTATTTTCAGAACCATTCTATATAGTATCTTTGTTTATCCCTTTAACTTACCTCGTTATATTCCTCTTAATACCTCTAGCAATACCTTTAACAGAGCTTCTGAAAGCAAACCCTATAACTATAGCTAACTATGTATTTCAAAACCCTAGGTATATATCGTTAAATCCTATCGGAAGTCTTATTGAAGTTAAAAATGTTGTTTTCGGAGGTAGAAACATTACAATAGCTGTTCTCAAAGGTGTTAGTTTTGGATCGATAATTAATAGCTTCATAGTTGCAACAATATCAACTCTTATAACAACTGCTATAGGGATTGCTATAGCTTTAATCTTATCAATCTATGACTTCCCTGGAAAGAATATTCTAAGAAATCTTGCGATTGTACCTCTATTCGCTGCACCTTTTGCAAGTGGTTATGTGGTGAAAAAGTTTTTTGATTGGCGATACGGTTTACTATCTTATGTAATAAACGATGTTATTGGGATACCTCTTAGAATAGGTTTTGAAAGTTTTGCTGGTGTAATTTTATCTGAAGTTCTATCTCTATACGTAATTGTCTATCTCAATGTTTCTGCAGCTATAAATAGTATAGATTATACACTTATTGAGCAAGCTCTAAACCTAGGTTCATCATTTAGAAAAATTTTAAAGGATATAATTATACCTTTATCAATGCCTGGTATAGCTGCAGGTGCATCGCTTACATTCATATTATCTATCGAGGATATAGCTAACCCGATAATATTTAAGGAGGATAGGCTTATTGCTTATGAGATATTTAGAAGTTTCCAAGATCCAACAACAGGGTCGAGATCCCCTGGAGCTCTCTTCATGACCATCCTCATAATCTTAATAAGTTTGGGGGTATTCATAGGTATTAGGAGGTATGTTTCTTACAAAAGGTATGCTGCTATAACTAGAGGTTTCAAACCATTGAAACCATTAAAACTTTCAAGGAAAGGCATTGCATTGGTATACCTCTTTATCTTACCTTTCCTACTCTTCGCATCTATTCCTCAGATAGGGGTCTTTATCTTGGCTTTCTCAACAAGATGGTATGAACCGTTGCCAGAAGGTTTTACATTAGAGAATTTTGCAGCATTTGTTGATGATAAAATTGTTTTTACAGCTATTCGTAATAGCATAGTCTACTCTTTAACAGCTTTAGCCATCATAGCCTTCATGTCTATACTAATAGCTTACTCATCTGCTAGAATTAAAGGTTCTCTATCTTATTTCTTAGACACTCTAGCTACTATACCTATAGCTGTACCAGGTATAGCTATAGCCTCAGGCTTTTTCCTCCTATTCACCTCTCCCCCATTCAGAGGCACATTATTCGACCCTGTTCTTTTCTCCCCAGGAACCGCAATAACTATTGCATACACAGTAAGGAGATTGCCATTCATGGTGAGAGCTGTTTACGCAGGTATTCAACAAACTGCTGTAGAACTTGAGGAAGTTGCTCTAAACCTAGGTGCATCGAGATTCAAAGCTTTTACTTCAGCAGTTCTACCTCTAATGGCTCTACATATCCTTGGTGGAACACTTGTTGCTTTTGTCTATTGTTTAAGTGAAACAAGTGTAGGTGTTATGCTAGGTGGTTTAAAAGGTGTTTCTGTTGGTCATGCAGCTCCTATAACTTTTATTATGCAGGATTACCTCGAAACATTGTACGGTACACAAATAGTTGGTGCTCTAGGAGCTATACTGATAATTCTACAGGTAATCGCTACAGTAACTTCTTCAGCTATTTTAAGAGGTTATGTAGTTATAGGTGTTAGATAGCCATGGGTTTTGTAGATATTTTAAATGTTACTAAAAAATTTGGAAATGTTGTAGCTTTAGATAGCGTCACATTATCGATTGATAGAGGGGAGATATTCGCTGTCCTAGGTCCTTCAGGTTGTGGTAAAACAACACTTCTAAGGATAATCGCAGGTCTTGAGCTACCTGATAGCGGTAAGATTATAATAAACGGTGTTGATGTAACGTATGAGAAACCTCAGAAGAGAAGAGCTGTTATGGTTTTCCAGAACTGGGCTCTATGGCCTCATATGACTGTGTTTGAGAATATTGCTTACGGTTTGAAGATAAGAGGAGTCTCTAGAAATGAGATCGTGAAGAAGGTTAGATGGGTTTTAGAGTTAGTGAAACTTGAAGGTCTTGAGGATAGATATCCACACCAGTTATCAGGTGGTCAGCAGCAAAGAGTTGCTTTAGCAAGAGCTCTTGTTGTTGAGCCAGAGCTTCTTCTTCTAGATGAACCTTTAAGTAATTTAGATGCTCGTTTAAGGATAGAGATGAGGGACGAGCTTAGGAGTTTAGTTAAAAAACTTGGGATAACAGCTATATATGTTACCCACGACCAAGAGGAGGCTATGGTTGTAGCAGATAGAATTGCTGTTATGAATAGAGGTAGGGTTATGCAAGTTGGTACACCTAGCGAGATATTTTCTAAACCTAGGGATTTATTTGTAGCTACTTTCATTGGAAGAGCTAACGTAATTAGAGGTGTTGCTGAGAAAATTGAGAATGGGATAGTCTATGCCAAGGTCAACGACAAGTTGATCGTAGGTTTAAAGAGTTCTGAAGATCTCTCAATAGGGGATAGCGTAGCAATTGTTTTAAGACCGCAGTTTATAAAATTGGGATGTAGAGGAGATGAAGATAATATTTTCATAGGGAGAGTGTTATCATCGAAGGCTATTGGTCTATTAACCGAAGTTAAAATCGATACATCGATTGGTATTCTTACAGTTGCTGTAACAGGGTTGTACCAAAAAGATATTAGTGGTGCTGTGAATATATGCTTTGATAAAGAGAATGTCTACATATTTAGATATGAGGAAGTTTCTTTCTAAACCATTCACAAAGTTTTCAATACTTCTACAAGTTTCTTTATACTACATGAAGGTATGTATATATCTACATCACTTTTCTTAACATATCTAGAGGGGCAGAAAGCTATCGATATATCGCAACATCTAAACATATCTACATCATTTACATTATCCCCTATACAGATAAGTTTATCAAATCTAACCTCTTTTTGATCTAGGTAATCTAGCAAAGCTGTACCTTTTCCATGAAAGTCTATGTAACTTATAGGATAACCAGTAAGTTTTCCATCGACGATCTTCAGCTCTACACCTATATAATCATTGAAACCAAGTTCTTTAACAGCTCTCTCACCTAGTAAACCAAAACCTCCTGTAACAGCTATAAAGAGATCCCCTACCCTAGTACGCCTGAAGTTAACAAGCTCTTCAACACCTTGTCTCCAAGGGATAGACCTAATAATGGTGTTGAAAATATCAAAACTAAGTCCTTTGAAAAGCCTAAGCTCTAGAAAAACCCATTCTTCATAGCTTATCAACCCACTGAAAAAGTACTCAGCATAATTTTTAAATCTCTCCTCTAAACCAAAAACCATTTTAACATACCACCAACTACTTCTAACAGGTGTTAAAGTTCCATCTATATCAAATGCGAATACGTACATCACTGTATACCTATGGTAATATTTCTAATATCAATAGTTTAAGTACCTATAGATAAATAGATCATCAAAGAAACAATTCAATACCATACAGAATATTTTAATGTAGAGATCTTTGTTAAACTGAATTTCTAGCTTAGGTTAATGTTAAGCAAGTTTATATTTGCTACTTAAGATGTGTTAAACATAATGTAGATATCGAATATTGAATAAGGTAATACTATCAATGAGTGAAAAAGTTATTGAGATAATCAATTTGGTTAAGAAGTTCGGAAACTTTGTAGCTGTTGATAACATATCGTTAACAATTTACAGTGGAGAGATATTTGGTCTTCTAGGTCCTAATGGAAGTGGGAAAACAACAACGTTGTTAACAATAGCTACTGTGTATAAACCTACTTCAGGTGATGTACGTGTTTATGGTTATAGCGTTGTTAGTGATGGAGATAAAGTTAGGAAGATAGTTGGAATAGCTTTCCAAGAGCCGAAGGCACTAGGTATAGATAAACCTTACGATCTTCTTCTATGGCATGCAAAAGTTGTTGGTTATTCGGGGGATGAAGCTAGGAAAGTTGTTAAAGATGTTATGGAGGATCTAGGTCTATGGGAGCATAGGAATAAGTACTTCTATCAGCTTAGCGGTGGTACTAGGAAGAAGGTTGAGATAGCCAAGGTATTGATACAGAAACCTAAGGTAGCTATATTTGATGAACCAACAGCTCAAGTAGATGTTGTTTCTAAGCATTATCTATGGGATAAAATTAAGGAGCTGAAAGAAGAAGGATCTACAATTATAATTGCTACAAACGATATGTTTGAAGCTGAAAGAATGTGTGAAAGAATAGCCATTGTATATAAAGGCAAAGTGAAAGCTATAGGTACTATTAAGGAGCTTAAAGATTTTGTACCTCTTGGCGATACAATAGAACTTGAGCTAGCATCTTATGCAGATCAGCATGTCCTAGATATACTTAGTCGTTTCGGCAAAGTACAGGGGTTGGGAAACAAGGTTTTGATATATGTTAACAGAGGTGAAGAAGTTGCTATCGATATCATTGATACACTAAGAAGATCAGGTGTAAAAATTGTTAGGATAATGGTTAAAGAGCCATCGCTTGACGATGTCTTCTTCTATATAACTGGTGCAAAACTTAAAGAGGAGATAAGCTGATGATATACATGAGCTCTCTTCTTAAAGATTTAAGGTATATTCTACTGCTTGTCCAATGGGATTTGACAAAGATTGTGAGAAGAGTTATATTTGTTGCTATGAGGTCTACATGGTTCGTAATTCAAGTAGTTTTCTTCGGACCTGTTATAGCTCAGATGGTAAATGCTAGAGGTATTGGATTAGATGTTTCATCTTATTATAATTTCTATCTTTTAGGTATCTATACATCGATACTCTTCACTATAACAGCTTCAAGAGCATATGATATAGCTGAAGAATTTGAAGAAGGTATTATTGAGTATCAGCTCTCTTTACCTATGAATAGGAAGATCCTTGCTTTAGGTAGAGCTATAGGTAGTGGCATAGCTTCTACATTGTTTACTCTACCAATGTTTTTAACAGTTATTATTTTGACAAGGGAATTCGATCTTCTGGCTATAGCTATCTCAATTGTATCAGCGTTGATTTTCTCTATAGCTATCTCAGGTTTCGTATTAACTACTACACTCTCTATAAAATCTAGCGATGCAACAGATATCATTATGGGTGTACTCGATGCTATACTTGTTAGACTTTCAACAATTTTCTACCCAGCTGTTATACTCAAGAATATTGCTCCTTATTACTATGCTGCGATAATCAATCCTTTATCTCATTTAGCAGATCTGCTGCGTATTTTCTATTCATTCGAAGAATTTAAAGAAATAGTTGTCATTAACCCAGAGGCTATGGCGAGCTACATACTTGGACTTTTCATAGGTTTTACAGTTCTAGCTATGTACGTAATAGAGAAGAAGATAGAGGGTGGTGGCTGGAGGTGAGCGAAGTCAAGAAGCTATGGCTTACAGCTCTAAGAGATCTTGAAAGATTTGCAAACAATAAATATTGGCTAGCTGCTCAAATAGCTATGAATCTCGCCGATATATTCATATTTGCTCTTGTTTTTAGAGGATTTATAAAGAGAGATATTGTTCCTGATTACCTACAATATATGACGCCTGGAGCAGTTGCTTTAGCAACATTTGTTGCTGCATTCTCTATAGGTAGAGAAGTTGGTATGGAGGTTAGAAGAGAACTTGTTGACTATCTCCTAGTCCTACCTATGAAAAGAACAACACTTGTCTTCGGTAGGATATTAAGCGGTATGCTTAGAGGACTTATTTATCAAGTACCCTTCATAGTTATAGCTATGATCCTACTATCCCCACCAACCATAGGAAAAACACCAATACTTATAGCAACATCTATTATCCTCACAACCACAATGTCAAGTTTAGCAATAGCTGTTTCAACTATTAGCAGAGACTTCAATATACAAGCAACTTTTAGAGCTCTCACACATTACCTTCTCTTCTTCTTCTCAAACGTATTCTACACAAGAAAAGCACTAGAGCTTAGGTTTCCACAACCTCTACCAGATATTATAAATATCATGCCCATATCTATTGCAGCCGATATCTATAGATGGTGTTTCAATTACTATCAATCAATTGATATCTGGCAGAAACTACTAGCATTAGCCGTTTGGGGAACAATATTAACACTAATTGCAACAACTATATACCTCAGGAATCTAACAAAGAGATAACAACCAGATTTCTGGTAACCTAATATAGTTATTCAAAGACATATCAACATATACTACTTAACATTCTCAATAATCTGAATACAATGATGAAACTATCTAGACTATAACATCTAAACTCAAAACATTACCACCATCATCAAAATACTAGGTACAACATATAGATAAAGCAATTGAAATACCTTGACCTTTTTAAACTATCAACACTAGCTTCAGATAAAAATTGCTATTCTTATTCTTCTGGAAACATTACTTGCTATACTAAGAATTCTGAAAGAAAGTTCTCTACAATTTTATCTGCAATTTTCATAACCTCTTCATCGCTAAAATCTAGCGATGGTAGTTTATCTATACCTTCTTTAGCTACAACAACTTCATATGAGATCTGTATTCCTTTATCTTTCAACACCTTTGAAGCACACATCAGTTGACATCCATTTATAGCTATAACTGCTTTTGCATTCTTGAAGATATCTATATGAGTTTTACTTCCAGCACCAATAGCTGAAAGACAACACATTCTAACCATATTAGGATATGTTTTTGTAAGTCTTCTAGCAACTTCATTACCTATTTGCCCAGTACTTGATGCACCATCACATGTAGCTACAATGATTAAATCTTTAGCATGTGTAGCGCAATGTGGTAACAATTGATATCTACTTGACCTTGGGCTACTCATTTACAACACCTATATTCATAATCCTATATACATATCATGCTCCTAATTTTAAGTTTAGTCGCTATGACATCTACATGAGGTGATAAGTATAGGTACGAAATTGTTATTAGTGTTTAGTTCAGATATATACATGTTTAGAAATCTAGAGTAGCGTAGGTGGCTATCTATGCCAAGACGATGGTGTTATCGTTGGAAACACTGTGGAATTAATATACCGATAGAAAGTAGCATAAATATTGAGGATACTTTCTACATACCTATAAAACCTACATCAGATCTTGCTATAAGCAATTATGTAGAACTCTACGATTACGAAGTAGAAGCTTTTGCATTAATACACTATGAAGGTTTAACAACAGATGAAGCTGCAACAAGAATGAAATTATCAAAAACAACTTTTTGGCGTATACTAGAGCAAACAAGGTTTAAATTAGCAAAAGCACTTATCGAACGTAAACCAATAAAAATAGTATCCGCAAAACAGATACCTCAAGAACTTTCTCAACAACCCTGAAACATATTTCAAATTTAACATAGGGAAACTCGAGAAAAGCTTATAAGCTTTGAAACATATTTCAGGTCTGGTGAGAAAAATGCGTTGGTGGAGTTGTAAACCATACCCAGGCCATGGTCCGTGGAGCCATTTACCACCACCACTAAGACCAGGATGGTGGTATGGTAGAGGATGGTGCTGGTGGACACCGCAAGGAGTATATCCATTACCACCATATACTCCATGGCTAAGTAAAGAAGACGAAATTAAGTATCTCGAAGAACTTAAGAAGTACATCACCGAAGTCGTATTGAAAGAAATTGATAAAAGACTTGAGGAACTAAAATCCAGTAAGTAGGTATTTGAATTGTCTAGCAATAGATCTAGAGATCAATCAATAACATTAGGGATACCGGTAGTTAAAGTAGGTAATGAACTCTATATAAGTCCCCATTTTGGGAGAACACCGTTCTTTACTATTGTAGAGATCTTGGATAACAATTATAGAATAGTAGAGGTAATACAAAACCCTTACACACTACATGGACATGGAAAAGGTAGAAGTACTGTAGATATACTAACGACACGAAATATAAACGCTGTTATCGCAATGAATATAGGTTACGGTGCATTTCATAGATTAAAAGAACGTAACATCGATGTATATCTCATCCCTGTAGATAAAGAAAAAAGAAATGTTGTACCATTAAGTAGAGCTATAGAAATGTTTATAAATAAACAACTCGAAGAAGCAAAAGAACCTAGAGAACTAGAATAATGTTCATTGAGATTTAAGAAACTAAATTTTTATTTTACTTTTTATTGTTTATTATATCTAGTATCTTTTTGTATGGAAGTATGGGTTTTCCGTATACAAGGGTGTAGTATATTGTTGGTATACGAAGTTTTTTAAAGTAAGGTTCGAGTTTTTCGTCGGCTATCACTATTAGGTTTTTCAATATTTTCGATATTTCGTATAGTTTGTAAGCTTTTTTCTCTGCGTATTCTTTTCTCCAGTAACCTGCTACCTCTATGTAAAATTCTCTACCATCTTTATATATCTTGAAGTCTGGTAAGTAGACTAATGAACCAAGTGCTATAGGCTCTTCTTCCCTCCTTACATCTATACCTAGAGACTTCAAAACTCTGTATATAGATTCCTCTATAGAGCTATCGAAAATCTGTTTTACATATACCTGTCTATCAGTATCTATAAGAGGTTTAAATCTATATGATAGAAGTTCTATTTCTAAAACTTTCTTACTTGTATGCATTGATGCTTCAATACCCCAGTATCTCGATAAATAGAGCATGCCGAGGATTTTTGAAATAAGTAGTGAAAGTCTTGAGCCATACGCTGTAGGTCTTCTAAATAAACTTCTAGGACCTTCAACAATAATCCTCAGAATATTTCCATGGTATCTCATATCGTATATAAGCCCATAGAGCTTCGAGAATCTTCCAACTATTTTAATAATGTTACCTAGATTCTTTTCATTCTTTGCAATATCTATAGTTATTCTCGATGAATTTACACATACTGTGTCGATAGTTTCAAAATTGAATATTTTAACAACTTTTTCTACAGAAGGTTCAATAACTTTAGTTAAAATTTGCTCATTTATATCATCGCTCCATAGAATTTCATCTATATCTATACCTAGTTTTAGCTCTTTCTTAATTTTTTCTAAGAATTCCTCTCTCTTCTCTTGGGTTATATAACCTCCAAAATATGTATTCACAAATTGGAATACTTTTAGTCTAAGTATTTTTGGATCTATAGATGAATTCTTTGGTTGCTGAGCTTTATAGAAATAGCTCATAACTTTTCTAAAAGCTTTGTAAAGCTTATCATCTCCTACAACTATTCTTAGCTCTTCCCAATCTATATCACCTAGCTTCTTCCCTTCACTAGCTCTGTAGAACTCTATAACATTTTCTATAAGTTCTCTATCTCCTTCAGGATCTAGGTAAAAAGGTTTTGCTTTACCACTACGAAATTCTAGTTTTAGATTCTTCCTACCATAGGTCAAGTAGATTCAACCTTTATCAAATAATTCGAATCTTCTTCTCCTCTTAGCTAGAACTGGTTCTTCTGTTCTCTTCGTTATAATCTCTATGAGAACTGCTTCTCTATCTTTAGGTCTTAATATTCTGCCGAGCCTCTGTATATATTCTCTATGTGAACCTGTACCACTTATAACTATAGCTACAGATGCATCAGGTACATCAACTCCTTCATCTAGAGCCATAGCTGTTGCAAGAACTCTTATCTTTCCTTCTCTAAATAGCTTTAAGTATTCTTTCCTTTCTTCTTCTGGAGTATCGTGGAGTATTCTAGGTATTAAGAATCTTCTCGAAATCTCTCTAACTATATCTGTATAGCGAGAGAATATCAATACTTTCTCATCTCTATACCTAGCTAAAAGCTCTTCAACAACTTTGATCTTAGCTTCACTACTTAAAGCTATTTTCCTAGCTATATGTTTTGCTCTTAAAGCTTCTCTCGCTTTTTGATCTTTTGAAGCAAGCTCTAAGACTTTTTTAAATCTCTCCCTAGGGTCTTTTACATTAGGTAGAACTTTTTTACAGAAATCGATGTATATCTTCATAAGCTTTCTATACTCTTTATATTTATCCTCAGGTAGAGTTACATATATCTTCTCCTCCCTATGCCTAGCTAGATATCCACGTGACTGAAGAACATCTTTCTCTAGGGAATAAACTATAGGACCTATGATATATCTATAGTATCTATGAAGACCATCACTTCTATAAGGTGTTGCTGTTAAACCTAATCTAAATGGTGCTGATATATTTTCAAGAGCTTTTCTATAACTTGGACTTACAGCATGATGACATTCATCAGCTACTACTAAGCCGAAGTATGTTGGGTATTTCTCTAGATTTATACCTGCTGAATCGTAGGTCATTATCGTTATTTCGTTTATCTCCTTCTTCCCACCGCCGAAAAGCCCTACTCTACTTGGGGAGATGGAGAGTAGTTTAACTACGTTATCAAACCATTGATGCATAAGATCTATTGTTGGGACAAGGATAAGTGTTCTTACTGATAGATCTTCTATTGCTTTTAATGCTACAACTGTTTTCCCAGCTGCTACAGGTAGTACTACTATACCTCTTCTCCCACTACTAACCCAAGAATTATAAGCTTCCTGCTGATAATCTCGAAGAATAATCTTTAGCTTAGCTTCTAAAAACACTCTATAATCTAGATCGAAGCCTAGCTTATACCTAAAACCTTTAAACTCTATAAATTTTAGCACATCGTGAAGATCTAAAGGTTTTAATCTAAGAGTACCACTACTTTTATCAAATTGAGCAAATTTCTTCTCCCTAAGCTCTCTCACAAGAGACTTGGAATCTGTATAAATAACGATATCAGGAACCTCTAAAACAAAATAAACATCTATACCACTACCCTCTAGAGAAGCTATCAGATTCTTCACATCCTCAGGAACATAAACCCCTACACTATCTAAAATAGATAAAGTCTTTTGAAGACCTGCTTTAGATGCTTTCACTGGGTTAAGTCTGTAAAGCCATAGAGAAGAGTTCTCATCAAATTCAATAGGATCTGCAACAAGGTTAACATCTCTATGTATAGATGATGGAAGTATAGACTTTATTCTAAACACAAAAACCATAACTTTACCCATCATTAAACTATACTAAGATCTCTAAAAGTATTCTTAAGCTTAAATATAGACATATTAAATCTAATACTCAAAGATAAGATATACATAACTAAGTAAGTTGAATTGATAAATACTACTTAGCATTACCATTAGCTAGTATTCATAGATATAGATATATTATATAATAGGATTTTCATTAAGAATTTTTTATTCAAACCTTGCCGATATACATATTTGGTGAAACTTTTGGGAATATACGATGTTATAATCTCGAGAAGAAGTATTCGAGCTTATAAGAAAGAACCTATTAAAGAGGAAGATCTGAGGAAAATCTTAGAATCAGCTAGATGGGCTCCTAGTGCTGGAAATAGACAGCCAAGGCATTTTGTTGTTGTTCTAGATGATCAGGTTAAAGAAAAGCTTGTACCAGCTTGTAGAGGGCAGAGGTTTATAGCTAATGCCGCATGTATTATAGCAGGGCTTGCAGATGTAGAGGCATCACCTAGATGGGCTATTGTCGATACAACTATAGCTCTTGAACATATAGTTTTAATGGCTACAGAGCTTGGCTATGGAACATGCTGGATAGGAGCTTTCGATGAAAATGAGGTTAAGAAGATTCTAAATATCCCTGATAAATATAGAGTTATTGCATTGATAACCATAGGAGTTCCAGCAGAATCTCCACCACCAAGACCACGCAAACCTCTTAGAGAAATAGCATCTCTAAATATATTCGGTAATCCTATAGAATTGCCTGAAGAAGAGAGTTAAACACTCTCCACAACATATTTTTACAACCAAAAACTCATCTTTCAGAGAGGAGATGAATAGAAAACTCGTAAACTTTCTTTATTTTAATTAACTTGGTGATGAACATAAAAGTCTTTGAGCTATTCCAATGATTAACAGTATATATAACCCTGAGCCTCGTGAGGAGTAGGGGTAATGAATCAGAGACCCAGCCTCGAATTGAACCTCTTGAAGAGGATGTAATCCTAAACCTCCTCGATAGCAGAAACCCCCACTCTTCAGGGTGGGGAGGAGATCACCAACTTTTGGAGGAAAAGGCTAGCTACCTTAGTTAACGAAGTTTTCCAAGCCGTAAGTCTCGACAAAGCTGAGACCTATGTCAAAACTCTTCTAAACTTACTAGCTGAATACGAGAAAGTAGCAACACCTTTGCATAGAGATGTTGTTAGAAAAGTTTTGAAGTAGTACTCAACATTTTAACCTCTTCATTAAAAGTTAAATTTAGTCAATTGACCAGCAAAATTTTTACATTTCTTAATCTAACTTCTATACTGGGTGATTTGTTGTGGGTCATGTATGGGTTGAAGCTACAATCAGCAATCCGTTTACGGGTAGGAGTGTAGCTTTCAAAGCTCTTGTTGATACAGGGGCTACGTATACTGTTATCCCTCGTAGAATTTTTGAAGAACTTCAGCTTCCTCCTAGAGGTAAGAGAAAAGTTCGAACAGCTAAAGGCTTTGTAGAACTAGATGAGTGTTTCGGTGTTATCGAGATTATGGGGAAGTCTACAGAGACACGAATGCTAGTATCAGATGACCTAGAATTTATGTTGATCGGCGTTACAACTCTTGAACTTCTAGGTCTTGAGGTAGATCCTATTACAGGAAAACTTAAAGAAGGTGTAGCATTCTTACTATAACGGGTACAACCCAAGTTTAATAAGCCTGAGGTACTCCAGATTGAGAGATTTATAGATGACAAGAAGTTTGCAAAGCTTTTCTCACGATTTGAACAGAGTTACTGTGATTATGATTTACATGTTTTAACATTATTAGGTAGGTTGAAATAGGCGATGTATTGACTATAGATGTTTACCTCGAGAACCTCAGTAAGGATGGGGAGTTCTATAGCTAAGAACTTTCTTAATGAGCATGGGTTGAAGGATATTGCTGGGAAGATGTTGCTTGTTTGAAGAACTTGATGGGGTTAGGGGTAGAGGTGATAGCGGTTTAACATTCGTTAAGCAGTTTTTAGCTCTATATAGGTTAAACTCTATGTGGTGTAACCATATTGAAGAGGATTAGACTTGGTTTTGCTTGAAGTTGAGTTTGTTGATAGGGATAAAGCTGTTAAGTATGTTTATGAGCTTAACGAAAAGAGTACTAGGCTTTCTCTTGTTTATGGTCCTGAGGGTTGTGGTAAATCTGCTTGGCTTAAGCAATTAGCTGAGATTCTTAAGAAGTTGAAGTTCGATGTTATATATGTTGATGTTCTTCGCAAAGAGTTTACAACTCATGATGTTGAGGAGATTGTATCTAAGCTTAGCAAAGTTATAGCTGATGATACATCGAGCTTTATCTCTAAGTGGAGGAAATAGCTTGAATTAGTTGTTGAAGATCCAGATTCTTTGTGGAGTCCTGATACACCAGAAGAACTTGTAAACAAGTTTGTTAAGAGGAACTTGATAATATACTTTTTGCATAAGAGAAACCCACAGCTTTGGATAGATAAGACTCCTCTAGAGAAAGATTCTGAGTTAGGTATTGGGGAGTACGTAGCATAGCAAACACCTTTGCATAGAGATGCTGTTAAAAAGATCCTGTGAGAAATTTAGATATAGAGACACCATATTTTCGTTAATTAAGCTCTTCCTCTCTTCACAAAAGCTACAGTAAGCAAGCGTATTCTAGTAACTAGTATTTAGTACTTGAGTATCTCTACACCTTTACTCTTAGCGTATTTCTCTACATCACTACTTACACGTACTCCAACCATAATAGGTTTAACAGGTTTAGCAAAAATTCTTTGAGCAAGTTCAGCCTTTATTAAGAGTTTATCGATATGTCTACGTCTAGGTGCAGATTCTATATCTATGATGTAGATAGTCTTGGTTGTCTCTATAACCAAGTCAATTACATACCTATCAATTTTGAAGTTTCTCTCCCTAGAAATAATCATTTCACCAGTTCTTGCCATCTCTATCTTGAAATCTTCGTAAACAAATTTTGCAAACATAACCTTTAACAATGTTCTAATCTTGAAGATAATTCTATCAAGTCTCTTAATAGATCTATCCGTAGAGCTAACAGTATCGCCAGTCTTCTTCTTACTACCACTATCTATAGTCATTAGGCTCTACCTCAAGGAGGATATAGTTACTAGGTTTTGCTTCTAGTACTTTATAACCTCAACACCTTTGTTCCTCGCGTACACCTCTACTTCCTCACCTATGTACACACCTGCTAAAATAGGTTTAACAGATTTTGTGAAAACTTTCTGTACAAGTTCAATCTTCTTAAGAAGTTCATCTACATGTCTTCGCCTAGGCTTCGTCTTGACTTCAACAATGTATACAGTCTTATCTGTCTCTATAAGCATATCAACCTCAGTATTATTAATCTTCACATTCCTCTTCCGTATAACGATCTTCTCCCCAAATTCTCTAGCAAACTTCTCAACTTCTTCATAAACAAACTTTGACAATGTACCTTCAGAAAGTGCTCCAAGCTCAAGCTCAATTCTAGCAAATCTCTTATCATGCTCCTTCAACTTCTTCTCTATAGCTCCAAACCTTTTGAATACTTCTTCCCAACGTTTATTATTTTCCTCCCATTTCTTTTCCTGTTCTTTAACAAACATCAAGAAGTCTTCTCTAAGTTTTTTAAGTTCGTTTTCTAGAGATTCAAATCTTTTATAAGCTTCTTCCCATCTCCTGTTGTTTTCTTCCCATCTCCTATTATTTTCTTCCCAACGCTTAATATTCTCTTCCCATCTCTTCTCCTGTATATTAACAAAGGTTAGGAAATCTTCTCTAAGCTTCTTCAACTCACTGATAATAGTATCTAGACCTATTAAACCAGCTACAGCTAACCTAAACTCCTCATCACTTTTCAAAAACTCTAAAATTCTCTGCTTAAGCTCAGTATCACTAACCATAGAGTTCTACCCACTGCTCTACCGCGTTTTTATGGTGTTTCTAGATTTATATGTTTGGATCTCGATATATAGAGAAGCTCTATCCACTATTTATCCTCTTCTTCTCTATTCCTAGGGATAGCTTAATAAGTTTTAAGTGTTTTAATAGATATTCATCTGGTTCTCTATAGGTGAAGCTATGTATATGTAGTCCATATTCGTAGTCGTTCTCTATATATACCTCAGCAACTTCTTCTTGGTTATCTTCAACACATCTATACATCACTACATATCTATAGCGAGTCTTCTCATCTTCAGTATAACAGTATAAACCTTCTACAACTGGTTCACCAAATCTAGAGATAAGGAATAGCTTCGCTATAGCCATGAACAGGTCGAAGCGTTTCCCCACTAACGGTATTTGACGGTATCTGTAAATATTTGTAATCCTGTTAGTGGGGTTGCATCTCTGTGTAGGTTCATCAGCTTCACCCACACCTCATGGGCGCCTGTCGAGCCCAACGCCACTAGGCTCCCATCTGTGTTTAGGTACTTTAACCCAATGTTTATTGCACCTACAACATCTCTTTCAAGAGCTCTTCCACCTATCTTTGCTACCCTGAGAACTATTTTCATTACTTTCACTCTCTTAAACCTCTTCACCACAGAGCAGATCACTAGGGTTTGTATTCATTGATTCTAAGACCTGTGAACGGGTCTCTAGAAACCCTATAAATACTGGACGAATGTCAAATTTTCCATCTCTATCAC
>Ga0272445_1001371_pt1 | contig 19154 bp, 18 predicted proteins | sample YNPCB0031_FD_194404 | JGI IMG/M metagenome (GOLD analysis project Ga0272445, IMG submission 194404) | Hot spring sediment microbial communities from Yellowstone National Park, WY, United States - YNP-CB-003-1 | ecosystem: Environmental > Aquatic > Thermal springs > Hot (42-90C) > Sediment... | reverse complement strand
GGTCCAGAGCAATTAGCGCTGTTGAAGCCATTCGTGCACATCAAAGGATGCTGGGATTAACGATGTTGAAATATGGATGCTTTCAAAAGAAACAACTCCAGCCTATGCCCCCATGTTTTTAACAGACTACATAATGGCGCGCGCGTAAGCCAGTTACCCAAAAGCCTGAATACGTGTGAAGTGCTAACAAGTAATATTAAAGGAAAAGGAATTTTTGAGAAAATCGTTTTAAATCAAGGGTGCATAGTTCAATATCAAGGGGTAAACGTACCCCCTAGCAAAATAGGCTTCATCAGGCAGTAAAGTTTGGAAAAAGCGTGGAAAAATTTAAAGACTAGCTTTTTAAAGTTGATTTTAATAGCCCCTTTCTTTCTAATAAATTATTAACGTGTGCGCAACGTTAAGAAATACTTTATCCTTGAGAAAAGCGAAGATAACGAGTCGATTTGAAAAGGCTTGGTTATTTTTTAGATTTACTAATGATGGAAAACCTTAAATTTAGGTCAAAATTTTTAAAGTAAAAGGTGAAATCATGTCTGAAACTCTGGAGTTGCCGCTTGAACAGATTAATCGCCTTCTAGATCCTGGTTATTTGCCTTTCGAAAGCGGGTATATGCGTTTGTCAAATGGCTATTATCTTGTAGCTGTCCTTACGAGAATGCCATATTGCAATACAAAAATGATAGAGTGGTGGTTTGCATACGGTTTGTCACCAAAAGAGCACACATCAATCTATAAACTTTGGCATCCTGTTGACCATATATATGGGGCGTGGGACGACCGCTGGAGCCCCGGAAATTACATCGGGGCCAGCCACATCGTTGAAGAGACTCTCGGAGGCAAGCCGCCAGCAGCAAAATTAAGGATTCACTTTCAGGATCCATCTAAATTCTATGATACATCAAAATTTAAAAAGGCTCGAGCAACGGCTATTTGCGCTCGCCTATATAATCGTGAAGGAAAAAACGAGGCGGAAATAGGTGTTATGACTCATTTTGTTAGGGATAAAGATGTGGGATGTGAAATGCGAAGTCGTTTCTGGCTAAATCCAGCTCATGCCAATTATGAGATAGCCAAAGGACTCTTCATGCATTGCGTGGAGGAAATGAGAAATCTCGCCGTTTTCTTACCCTACTTATACGCTTTCAGCGTGGATAAATAATCTCTTTTCTTTTTATATCCATTTATGCGTTTATATTTTGAAACTGTCTTCTTAATGTCATAATGACGTGTATCCACGGTAAAAAAGGAGATAACGATTCCAACGTCACTTTTGCTGCTTGAAGGCAATATTCCAGATATACCGTCTTATTTCTTTTTAAGGGATTATTGGCAGGGCTAACTCGGATAGTTTTTCTTTTGTTGGCATTCCTTTTTCTTTATCCCATCCTCTAGCTTCGTAATATTCATCTAGCATTTTATTTAATTCTTCTCGGCTAATCATCTGCCCTTTTGACGGTCCTCCTGGAATCGCCTCTTCCATTAGTCTCGCTGGCAACGTGTCGTCTGCCCTTGTAAACCCTGCTCTGAAATTGAAAAGTCTCGCTATGTTGTTTACCCTTTCTCCCGCTTTCTGCACATCTTCAGCTTTCATTTTCAAACCTGTTAGGGCCTCATACAATTCGGCCATAAGCTCAAGTGCGTTTGTAGCTAACCCCATATCAAATACAAATACGCATAGTGGCATGCAGTCACATACAGCTGTTCGAACGTCTTGGTTCCATTTGCAAAGTTTGCCCTTACCTTCTATAGCTAACCTGTCAACTCTGTAAGGAACTGGAACATTGAATATCTCTTGTATCGCATATCCTCTGTTGTGGTCGGCTCCAGTATAAGCAGTAGCATAGTTTAATCCGTGAGCTTTAGCTCCTCTAACATCATAGCCTGGAAGCTCCATACCTTTAACATGTAAAGCATATTTTTCAGATCCTCTGCCAATTATTTCTGATGCCCTTTTAACTCCTTCAGCCAGCACATTGCCGAAACCTTCTCTAAACGCGATTTTTCTAATCATTTTTACTAAAGCTTCGTAATTGCCGAATTTTAAATTTATGCCATCTACGTCTTCCTGCGAAAGTATGCCCTTTTCCAGTAGTTCCATTGCAAATGCTATATTTGCACCCGTAGAAATAGTATCTAACCCATATTCATCGCACAATCTATCAGCGGCTATTACTGCTGGGAAATAGTTAACGCCGACCATGGTTCCCAGACTATAGGTTGATTCAAATTCTGGGCCCTCTGTGAGGAAACCTGCGAAAGGCCCGTTTCTAACAATTTTTACTTGTCCACATCTAACAGGGCACCCGTAACAACCTGCACGGGTAACAGTATATGTGGATTGGGCTTCTCCACCTAAAGTTTCAACGGGAGCAAATATGCCGGTGGCTGTCCAGTTTTTAGCTGGCAGAATTCCTAATTCAACAGTAACTTCAACAGTCATAGGAGTTCCTAGCTTTGAGAAGGATGGGTAAAGTGCGGGGCTCTGCTTCATTAATTCATGCATTTTCTTAAGTGCTTGTCTAAACTTTTCCTCATGGGCAAGCTTAACTTTCTTTGTTCCTTTCACAGCTATCGCTTTTAGATTCTTTGAACCCATAACAGCTCCTAAACCCTTTCTTCCAGCAGCTCTCCTTTCATTTATAATACAAGCATAGCGGACAAGGTTTTCCCCAGCAGGCCCGATGCATGCAATTTTTGCTTCTGGATGATTAAGTTTCTCCTTCAGTATGAGTTGGGTGTCTGTGGTGGTAAGTCCCCATAAATCGGATGCGTCGCCAATAGTGACGTTATCATCGTGTATCCAGATATAGGCTGGCTTGTCTGATTTTCCGGAAACTATCACTGCATCATACCCTGCAAATTTAAGTTCTGTGGGGAAGAATCCGCCGGAGAGAGACATTCCAACAGCACCTGTTAATGGAGATTTTGCTACTACCGCCATTCTACTAACACATGGTGCTCCAGAACCTACTAGTGGTCCTACTGAAAATATTAACTTATTTTCGGGAGAAAATGGATCTATTTTTGGATTAACCTCTTCGTAAAGTATTTTTATGCCAAGTCCTGCCCCACCAATTACAGGATGCACATAATCTATGTCAAGGTCTTTGGTGCATGCCTCTTTGGTTGTTAAATCCACGCAAAGCATTTTGCCAGCATAGCCATAAACCATTTCTATTAAGCCCCTACATTTCATCTCATCTTTGTAATATTTAATAAGAATTTCTGATGGGCGGCTTATTTTCGTATTAGCGAATGTTTAGGATTTCTTTTGCGTTTAAGTAATAAATTTTCGCTTTCTCTTCTTCTGAAAATGGTAGTGCTTCGATGCGTTTTACAGCCTTCCTTAAATCCTCATAAGGATAGTCTGAAGCAAATAAAACTTTACCGTAACCTATTGTTTGAATAGCACATATTAACGCTGAATTGTGAAATTCGCCGCTTGTACCTATAAAAACGTTATTTTTAAAGTATTCGCTGGGTTTCTTTGAGAGTTTAATATTCACGTTTTGAGTAACCCATGGCCTTACAAAAGGAAAGTCGAGGCGGTTGAGGAGAAAAGGCATAGCTTCGCCCAAATGCCCCAGCACAAACTTTAGATTAGGATATTTGTCAAAAACTCCACTTAAAATTAAGCGCATTATGCATAAAGCTGCCTCAAAAGTAAAGCCGAAAGCTGGTCCAGCTAATATATACCCATAAGTTTTCCTAAGCTCTCTAATTCTCGGAACGGTTGGATGTAGGAATATCGGAACTCCAAGTTTCTCAGCTTTCTCTAGTATAACCCAGTATTTTTTATCATCCAGATATGTTCCACGAATGTTGGAGTGAGTTTTCCATCCTTTGAGCCCCAGAGTTTTCACTGCTCTTTCTAGTTCATCTGCGGCTTCCCCGGGATCTTGAGGGGCAAGAGTTGCCAACCCAACAAATCTATCCGGATTTTTCTCTACGATCATTGAAAGTTCATCGTTGACTTTTTTTGCAAGCCTCGTGCCCACTGTGGCGTCAAATTGTTCGCATCCTGGCGCGGAAAGGCTTAGCACCTGCACTTTTACCCCAGCCTTATTCATGTCTTTTAGCCTCTTCTCTTTAACGTCAAGAAGTCTTTTCAGCAATAGTTCCGTATGAGGTTCTTGTACGTCGGAAATATACCACAGCCAATGAACATGTGCTTTTCTATCCCTTTTATATTTTGGATACCATTTATTCTTCAATAAAGTTTCAACATACTCTTTTGTGTAAAAATGGGCTTCAAAATCTACTATTTCCATACAACCTCCAAAAATATTAAAACAAAGAGCAATAATTAATTTTCGTTTGGCTTGTCCTTTTCCACATAAACTTTAAGCTTAAAATTGAGTATATCTAAACGATCACAAGGGGTTGCTATGGAAAAAGAAGTTGTAAAAATTTCAGCCAAACCCAAACATGTATTGGTAGAGCTTGCAAAATCCGTCGTCATCGTGATAGATATGCAAAACGCGTTTGTAAGCAATGGTGGAATGTTTGATATGGTTGGCTTTGACGTATCAAAATTTAGACATGTGATAAACCCTCTTAAAGATGTTTTAGATGTTTCGAGAAAGTCTGGTTTGACGATAGTGTATGTGAGGCATGCCTACTCACCGGATTTATCTAATGCTGGAAGCTCAGAATCTCCTAACTATTGGAAAGAATATAGTCTAGCACTCATGCGGAAAAATCCAGACTATAAGGATAAATTACTAATTAAAGGGACATGGGGTGCTGAGATCATTGATGAACTTAAACCTTTGGCAGGGGATATAATCATTGATAAAAAAAGGTATAGTGGTTTTGCCAATACAGAATTAGAAAACATATTAAGGAATTTGGGTGCAAAGTACCTATTTTTTACTGGAATTGCCTTAAACATTTGCGTTGAATCCACAATTCGCGATGCTTTCTCAAGGGAGTTTTGGCCTATTCTGCTATCTGATTGCTGTGAAGCCATAGGTCCAAAATATACGAGGAAGGCCACCATATGGAATGTTAAGCAGCTTTTCGGTTGGGTAACTACATCAAGAGAGTATATTCAAGCAGTTCAAACTGAGGATGGAAAGTAGAAAAAGGAGAATGGAGAAAATTTAGCTCAGAAGGAACATTTCTGCGGTTTCAGGTATTTCCGGGCTTTCCCAATTGTAGATCACTTGCATTTCCCATGGCCATTTTTTTCCCTTAACCCATTGAACTGCTACTGGCTTTACAACAACATAGTGATCCTTATACTGTGTCAGCTCCGGAAATGGTTGATAGCGTGCTTGTTGCTGAGCTGTAAGAGACGCTTTAAAATTGACTGGCCCGGCTATGGTATTTAGATTTGTCTCCGCTAGGGCATCTCTTATTTTGGCTTTATCAAGGCTTCCCGCCCTTTCAATAGCGTCTATTGCCACTTCTAATACGGCATGTGTTAATCCTAATACAGGTGTCCATTGTTTACCGCTATAGGCTTCCCAAGCCTCAACAAGCTCACTTGTAGTCTGTCCAGTTATTGATGATGTGTAGGGATGATAAGATGACCACCATGTGTAAGATATCAGACCGTTAGGGAGCTCCCCGCCTATTGCTTCTACCCATGATGGAAACAGTAGAGCTCTCGACATGGCTACGATTTTTGGCTTATAACCTAATTCGTTACATTGTCTCCAGAGAGCTGCAAAATCTGTAGGAAGCATGTTTCCCGTGAGTATGTCGGCTCCTGCACTCTTCCATTGGTAAATGTATGAAGAATAATCTGCCGTGCCGTAGGGAACTAGACCTGAATCTATAAGAGTATATCCTCGCGCATTTGCAACGGGTTTTATTGATTCTGCAAAACCTCTCCCATCAGGGTCATCTGCATTAATCATAGCAACTATTTTGTTTGTTTTGTTCCCAGCAGAGTCAAATAAATCAAAGAATAAAACTGCATAGTCTGGTTCAGCTAAGCCTATACAGTAAGACCATTCGTAGGGGGCACCCATCAGCCATGATAAAAGGATTGTCTGAGAAACTATGCATGGCACTCCATATTTTTCACATTGGGCGCTTATGGGATTAGTCATAGCTGGGGAGTAAAGCGCGAGCATTATATCCACATTATCTTTTGTTATAAGTTCAGCCGCTATAGTTGCTGCGAGGTCGCTATCGCTTTTAGTGTCTCTTATAATTATTTTTATTGGGATTTTCTTGCCGTACTCTGAAAGGTATATTCCACCCATCTTGTTGTTAACATAGTCCTCTACCTGCTGAGCCACCCACTGAGTAGTTTCAGCGAATCCTGCAAGCGTCCCAGTTATAGGGGCTGGCCACCCTATTTTTATATATTCTGGAGCCGTTGGTTGGGTTGTTAAGTAATAGTATGTGCCAACTGCTATGGCTGCTACAATTATTACTATAGCTATTATTATGGCTTGCACTTTTGTAATGGCAGTTCTAGAAATCCTCAATTTCATACGTATCTCGCCTAGTGGATTATAGATTTAAAACCTTAAAAGATTTTTGCTTCAGTTTCAGCTATAGTTTAGCCTCCTCCTACTGGAGGAATAAACGATATTATGTCGCCATCAGCTAGTTTGGTTTCGATTCCGCCGATGAAGTCTATTTGCCGTCCATTAACTAAAATTGTTATTATTGGGTTAAGACCTCCGTCGGGATTCTTAATAGCGTCCTCAAATTTTTTTCCATATTTTTCAATTAAAAACTGAATTAAATCCTTAATTGTTGCATTTCTTCTTAAATTCAGTGTTATTTCCTTTGCACCTAGCATCTCCTTTAAATGGAAAATTGCCCGAACTTTAACCGTTATCAAATTTAACCCTCACTGGGAATAATTAAATTAAGCAAAGCAGATAATAATATATATCTTCTTTCAATCAACTCAATTGTACGCTCCCGCAGAAGTTTGCAGGAAATCAAAAGGACTCAAGGTGGGATTTAACGTGCTTAAAGTTACAAAAGAAAAACGGCTTTAGCTAAATCAAACTTATTGTCCTTATAGTCTCTCTTTTATATGCATCTATTAAGTCCACAACCTTTTTTACTTTTGAATGTTAACTGACTAAAATTGATGGGTAAAATTTTTAAACTTAAAAAATTTCAAATATAAGCGCAATCTATATTTACAACTGTGGGTGCGAGTATTAAGTATGCTTGAAGGAAAAGGGCTTACGAAGTTTTTTGGAGCTTTGGCAGCCGTTAAAGACGTAAGTTTTAAGATTGATGAGAAAGAGATAGTGGGGTTGATTGGTCCGAATGGTTCTGGGAAAACAACCTTGTTCAATCTCATATCTGGTTTTTATAAACCGGACTCTGGCAAAGTACTATTTATGGGGCGCGACATTACTGGTTTTCCTCAGCATAAAATTTGCAAAATGGGCATTGCGAGGACTTACCAGATACCTAGGCCGTTTCTCGAAATGAGTGTTCTCGAAAATGTTATGGTTGGTGCACTATATGGTGCAGGGGAAGGCCTAAGCAAAAGCTGTGCTAAAGCCTTAGAATACCTAAAATTTGTCGGGTTAGATGGGAAAAAAGATGTTTACGCGCGTAATCTTAACATCTGCGAGATAAAAATTCTTGAAATAGCTAGGGCATTAGCTACAGAGCCGAAGATCCTTCTGCTGGATGAACCCCTAAGCGGGTTAAATCCGAAGGAGATTGTGCAAGCTAAAGAAATCATTAAGAAAATTAGGGATGATTTTGGCATTACTGTATTTTGGGTTGAGCATATCATGAGGGCTTTAAGGGGCGTTGTTGAACGCGTCATTGTATTGAATTATGGCGAGAAAATTGCTGAAGGCCCATTTGAAGAGGTAACTAGTAGCCAAAAAGTTATAGAAGCTTATTTAGGAGAAAAATGGATGATTTAAGTGATTGAAATGTTAGAGATAAACAGTTTAAACGTGTTTTACGGCGATCTTCAAGTTCTTTGGGATATATCTCTTAAAGTAGACAAGGGTGAAATAGCGACATTAATCGGTCCAAACGGAGCTGGCAAAACAACACTTTGTAAAACCATAATAGGTGCGCTTCCTCCAAAAAAGGGTTCAATAACTTTTATGGGAAAGCGAATAGATAAACTTTCAACACCTGACATTATAAGGCTTGGGATAACCATTGTACCTGAAGGAAGAAGGCTTTTCGGCAACATGACTGTAATGGAAAACCTTGAACTGGGTGCGTACGCTTCAGAAACGAGGAAAAAAATTGATGATGCGCTAGAATGGGTCTTTAACCTGTTCCCTGTATTAAGGGAAAGACAAAATCAGCTTGCCGGATGTCTGAGTGGTGGCGAACAGCAAATGCTAGCTATAGCAAGAGGGTTGATGTCAAAGCCTAAGTTCCTAATACTCGATGAACCCTCGTTAGGTCTTGCCCCTAAAATAGTGACAAAAGTATATGAGGTGATAGAGAGGATTCGTGATGAAGGAGTAACTGTGCTACTTGTTGAGCAGTATGCTGGTCACGCTTTGGAAAATTCAGATAAAGGCTTTGTACTTGAAAATGGTAGAATTGTAATTGAGGGTCCTTCAGAAAAGCTTCTTAAAGATGAGCGGGTTAGGAAAGCTTACTTGGGGGAAGAATAAATGGATATACTCAGTTTTGTGAACCTTATATTTAATGGTTTGTTACTGGGAGGGCTTTTCGCTTTAACAGCCTTCGGCCTCTCAGTGTTTGCAGGCATAATGAGGGTTATAAACATAGCCCATGGCGACTTTGCAATTTTAGCTGCATATTTAGCCTTTTCAATTATAAACTTCTTGAAGATAGATCCATTCTTAAGTTTATTAATTGTGGCGCCTATAATGTTTGTGATAGGCTATCTCTTCCAAAAATTTACAATAAACAGGGTACTTCCAATGGGCGCCAATCAACCGGTGCTAGTAACATTTGCCTTGAGCATTGTAATACAAAACCTGTTACTTTTACTATTTACGGCTGATGCAAGAAGTCTCATCACTCCATATCTACTTACAAACATAGAACTGTTTGGGCTGAATCCATCGCCACGTTATGCTACAGGTTTTATTTCGGCTTTAATTGTGTTTGCAGCGATTTTTCTTTTCTTCAAGAAAACATACTTAGGTAAGGCTATGCGCGCTGTTCCCTTCGATTCAGAAGCCGCTAAAATGATTGGAATAAAATCCGACGTTGTTTACAATTATGCTGCGGGACTAGCCATGCTTGTGGTTGCGATAGCTGGAGTATTATTGGGTATTACTTTCACTTTCTATCCAGACACAGGCCCAATGTATGTACTGCTTTCTTTCGGTGTTGTTGTTATGGGCGGTTTGGGGAGTTTGAAAGGTTCTCTTGTGGGGGGCTTTATAATGGGCGAAGCATTGGTTTTAGGAGGCTTCTTCTTCGGTTCACGTTTCCAGTTAATGTTCTGCTACCTCGTCATTCTAATCATTCTCTACGTAAAACCTCAGGGACTTTTTGGAGGAAGAGTTTAGAATGGCTAACTTAAAAAACTACTACACTTATATTGTCATCGCATTAGCTCTTCTTGCCTCGTTGCCTTTATGGGTAGGCGGATTCCTAAGAGATGCGCTAATATTGTTCTTCCTCTATTTGGCCGCTGCTGAAGTTTGGGGATTTATGGCCAAACATGCTGGCATAGTTTCCCTCGGCCAACAAATTTTTATGGGAGTGGGGGGCTATGCAACGGCTGTTCTCTGCATGTATTACGGATTTCCTTTGTGGGTAAGCGTCATAATAGCTGGATTGCTTGGAAGCGGCTTGGCGGGCGTGTTGTCGTTTCCACTTTTGAGGTTGCGTGGCGTTTACTTTTCAATAGGCACATTCCTCGCCGCCGAAGTTATTAGGCTTTTCTTTAACAGCTGGGAGTTCGTTGGCGCCGGCAAGGGATTAATATTTAAAGGTGCTTACGGTATTTCTACAACCTTAATCTACTATCCCGCTTTAGCCCTTGGAATAGTATCAATTTTCTCGGTATACTTCCTTTATCATTCAAAATTGGGATTCGGCTTGAGAAGCATAGGAGCAGACGAGGATGCAGCCTCCGGACTTGGAGTGAACACCTTCAAATGTAAAGCTTTATGTTTCATTCTCGCTTCACTTATAACGAGCCTTGTAGGAGCCGTTAACGCTATTCATCACACTTATCTTAACCCAACATCGGCCTTCAGCATCTCATGGACTGTAAGCTTCCTTTTCGTAGCAGTTATCGGGGGAGTAGGTACAATAATTGGACCCGTTATTGGCAGCGCTATATTTGTAGGGCTCGGATACTTACTTTCTCAATATCTTGGACTCAGCCTCCTCTTAGAAGGATTAGTTGTCCTTGCAATTTTGATAGCAATCCCAGAAGGAGTTTGGGGAGTTATTTCCAGAAAATTAAAATTAAAATTAAAACAGCCGCTTTAGAATAATTTTGATATATTGTATTGTTAGGTAGGTTAACGAAAGTTTAAAATACTGATCAATCCCGATAATCGTAATGGTGAAATCATGAAAAAGAGGTTTTTATCTAAATCAGCCATCACGAAAATTCAAGCAATAATTATTGCCGTCGTGATTATTATCGCCATAATTGCAGGCGTTGCCTACTATTACTCAACGCTTCCGAAAGCCCCCGAATACATTAAAATAGGATGGCCCGTTCCGCTGACTGGTGGAATAGCCTCTTTCGGCGAGCCTGATCCGTGGGTGGCTCAGCAGGTAGAGGACTATGTTAACAACAAGATGGGTGGAATATACCTTTCAGAGTACGGCAAGAAAATCCCAATAAAAATAATACAACGAGATACCAAAAGCGACGCAGATTTTGCGTCAACTGTGGCGGCTGAACTAATAACCAAGGAACAGGTAGATTTGATGGTTGTCCTTCACACTCCAGCAACCGTTGTCCCTGTAAGCACTCAATGTGAAAGGTATGGGGTTCCCTGCATAGCTTTCGACTGCCCTGTCCTCTCATGGCTAACAGGGGCTCCTTATAAATGGTCATATCTCGCATTCTGGACAGAAGTGGATGTTGCTGAAGTATTCGTTGGCATGTGGGACATCTTGGGAAATAAAACAAACAAGGTGGTTGCTGGCCTCTGGAGCGACGACCCCGACGGAAGAACATTCCGAGAGCTAACAGTTAAGGTGGCGAAAGCCAGAGGATACACAGTTATAGATTCCGGCTTAGCGCCTTACGGTACAACGGACTTTAGCTCTTACATTCAACAGTGGAAAAGTGCTGGAGCAGAAATATTAACTGGAAACTTCATCCCACCAGACTTTGCTTCCCTCTGGAGACAATGTCGCGAAATGGGATACGTACCGAAGGTTGCCACCATAGGAAGGTCTGTCCTCTTCCCATCTGCGGTAGAAGCCTTAGGCGGCGATTTAGGCGTAGGTTTAACAACTGAAGTTTGGGTTCATAAGGTTTCTCCGTTCAAATCCTCCCTAACTGGGCAAACCCCAGCCGACCTTGCCGAAGCCTATGAAAAGGCAACTGGTAAGCAGTGGTCCACCCCACTAATCTTCTCTCATGCCGCCTTGGAAACCGCTGTTGACGCCCTCCAAAGGGCTGGAAGCCTAGATAAGGATAAAATTAGGGAGGCTATAGCCAACACAGATTTAGATACTATAGTTGGACATGTAAACTACAAAAAGCCCCTAAGCCAAATACTGACCTCGGAAGAATTAGCACTCTACCAGCAATATCCAGAACTCATCAACAACCAAGACCACTATTCAATTACGCCTGTAATCGGCGGGCAATGGGTAAAAGGGACAAAGTGGCCGTACGAGCTTGAAGTAGTTTACAATTGGAAATACGACAACATACCTGAAACAGCTCAAGTGAAAACAATCCCAGAACTGCTCGGACCATAAAACTACACTCCATATTTTTATCTTTGTCCTACTTTATATAGGAAAGCGAAATATTCCATATCATTTATATTTGTTTGTCTAAACCTAAATAGTTGAGGTGAAGTAGATGGCTGCTAAAGGTATACAAAAAGTCGCTGTTGTTGGCGCGGGAATAATGGGGCACGGTATTGCCCAAGTTTGCGCACAAGCCGGATATAAGACGAGCATAGTGCGGAGACGTCCAGAACTTCTTCAACAAGCCTTGGATGAAATAAAGTCAAATCTGCAAGTGTTGGTGGAAAAGGATGTTATAACCCGTAAAGAGGTGGATGAAGCCTTATCTAGGATTAGGTGTGAGACAAGTTTGGCCGAAGCGGTGAAGGATGCGGATTTTGTTATCGAAGCGGTTACAGAAGACTTGAACCTTAAGAAAAACCTATTCAAAGAGCTCGATGCCCTATGTCCAAAACACACAATACTTGCAACAAACACTTCCTCCTTCAGTATAACTGAAATAGCCTCGGCAACAACCAGACAGGATAAGGTGGTGGGCACGCACTGGTGGAACCCCCCATACCTAATGCCCCTGGTTGAAATAGTCAAGGGTAAACGCACATCAGATGAAACCGTAAGCACCACAAAGGATTTCATCGCAAAGCTTGGTAAGGTGCCCGTAATATGCAAAGACTCGCCAGGCTTTCTAGTTGTTAGGCTCCAAGCAGCGTTGGTTATTGAGGCTGTTTCTATGCTGGAGGAGGGCTTAGCAACTGCTGAAGACATAGACACGGCTGTTAAAATGACCCTGGGGCTTCGCCTGCCCATACTTGGACCCTTGGAAACTGTAGATCTTGGCGGAATGGACACCTTCCTTTACGCCTACGATTACCTATACAAGACGCTTGGGGAGAAATTTAAACCTCCAAATCTACTAAAGCGTAAGGTGGAGCTAGGCGAACTTGGCATAAAAACCGGAAAGGGCTTTTACGATTATAAAGGCAAGGACATAAAATCAATAATAAAACGTAGAGATGAATGGCTCATAGAGCAATTAAAAAGCAGGGGGTTACTGAAATTCAAAAAATCTCAATAGCAGAAACGCAAAAACTTCTTACTTTCCCTAAAATTTTCAATAATTCATCTTTAAAAGGTAAAAATCGTTTCGAAACCTTTTTATTTTATGGCTAATTTTGTGCTGTCGTTTATGGGGATGAGTAAATATGGCTTGGAACTATAACAACATTCAAGAATATTTAGAATTGATTAGAAGGGGGGACATGCCTCCTCTAATAATTTCCGTTGCCCTAACAGGAGGGGTTCATGGAAAGGAGGTTAATCCCAACTTACCGGAGACACCGGATGAACAGGCACAGCAGACGTATGAGGCATATAAAGCTGGTGCAGCAATAGTCCACATACATGCTAGAGATCCGAAAAAGGGCTATGCAAGCCCGTCCATCAACCCTGAAGATTACCGCATAATAAACAAAAAAATTAGAGAGCTATGCCCAGATATCATAATCAACAACACTACTGGAGGAGGTCTTGGACAGCTAACAACTGAAGAAAGAATGCGGTCCCTTGAAGCTGATCCAGAAATAGCTAGTTTAAACATGGGTCCATTGGCATGGAAAGCCCTCTTAAAGAAAAGGGAACCCCCTCTTTCAGGAAGACCGGAGGATGTTTTAATGGACAGCGTATGGCCTCCCACCTTCTCATGGAAGGAAACAGAGCTTTTCGCTCAAAGAATGCTAGAGAAAAACATTAAAGCTGAAATGGAGGTTTACCATCAAGGACAATTCCAACTAGTCTATAATTTAATAAATAAGAATTTGGTGCGACCGCCATATCTAATTCAGTTCGTAATGGGAGCCCCAAGCGCGGTACTTCCAACACCTCAAAATTTAATTTCAATGCTGTATCATGTTCCTCCAAACTCGATTGTCAGCGTAATAGGCGTTGGTCCATTTCAACTCCCCCTTACAGCGATAGCGATTGCCATGGGTCTTCACGTCAGAGTAGGTCTTGAGGACAACATATACTATAGGAGGGGTGAGTTAGCCAAGAGTAACGCCCAGCTTGTTGAAAGAGTTGTTCGAATAGCGAAGGAATTAGACCGCCCAATAGCCACACCCGCCCAAGCCAGAGAAATGCTCGGACTGCCCAAGGAACCAAAAAGGTATTAATATAAATCAGGTTGCCCTTTAAATCGGCAGTTTTGGAAAGCAAAATTTAAATGTTAATAGGAATTGAAAAAGCTATGAAAAGGCGGTGCTCATGAAAAAAATCATAAAAAAGGTTAAGCTTGAAGATGCAAAGCCTTATGAAGCTCCAGGACATTTCAACATGGTTGCTCTACGGCTTCAACATAAAGACGTTACAGGTCTGGAAAACTTTTGGGTTGGTCTGTCGCATTTCCTTCCAGGGGGTGGAGCAGAAATGTCTGCAAGCGACTTCGAAAAAGTATATGTCATGTTGTCCGGGAAGGTGACAGTTGTAACGGAGTTTGGCGAAGAGATAGTTTTGGAACCTTTTGATTCCATTTACATCCCCCCCGGCGTAAAACGTTACTTGGTGAATAAAACGAATATGCCAGCAAGCATGCTGGTTATTTGCAGTTATCCTAAAGGTGGGGACAAGCGATGAGCTTGGCTTTTTCCTCCCCTGAAGAATACGAGCGAGTGCTGGAAGAGCGTATTAAACGCGGCTCTATGGGCTATCAGAAGATTTTCGATTTGACTGGAAAAGTTGCTGTTGTCACAGGTGGTAGTGGTGGGCTTGGAAGACCAACGGCTTTGGGCTTGGCGGACTTTGGCGCGGATGTAATTGTGGTAGCCAGAGATCCACAAAAACTGGAGAAGGTTAAAAAAGAGGTTGAGCAGCTTAGAAGGAAAGCCATGGCCATAAGCTGTGATGTAACAAAGCCCGAAGATGTCAAAAATATGGTGGAAAAAGTGATGGACAATTTTGGTAAAATAGATATTCTGGTTACATACGCTGGAATGAATATTCCAAAACCCGCTGAAGACTATCCATACGAAGATTGGAAGAAGGTGATGGATGTTAACGTCACAGGAGTTTTCCTCACCTGTCAAGAGGTTGGTAAGATCATGATTAAACAGAAAAAGGGCAAAATAATCAACATTTCATCAGTCAGAGGAGCCTTTGGCATGCCGCGAAACTACGTCGCCTACTGCACGAGCAAAGGCGCAGTAATTATGCTTACTAGGCAATTAGCTTGTGAATGGGCCCCATTCAATATTCAAGTTAACTGCATAGCACCAACTGTTGTGGCGACACCACTAACCGCTCATATAATGAGAGATCCTGAACTATCGAAGGCGATGCTCTCTCGCATAAGAATGGGAAGGTGGGCCTACCCAGACGACCTTATAGGCGCAATAGTGTACTTTGCATCTGACGCATCAAACTTTGTGACTGGGCAAGTGCTGTTCATAGACGGCGGAGTTACCACGTGGGCTTAAAATAAGAATTAATTGGCAACATTGCTCTCACATATTTGGAGGTATTCAACATGGAGGTTCTAGACGAAGGTGAAGGGGAGCTTTTGGCTTGGTGCGACCCTGATGAGCATCGTGAATGGGTTCGTAAAAATAAATGTTTAAGCATGGAAGATAAGACTATGGGTCTCCGTGAAGCCATATCAAAGTTCGTGCAGGATGGTAGTTACATTGCGTTAGGCGGCTTTGGACATGTCAGAGTATCTATGGCAGCAATTTACGAAATCATCCGACAGAGAAAAAGGAATTTGGTGGTTGCTGGAAAGACGGCAGTTCATGACCTTGACTGCCTCATAGCCGCTGGATGCGTGAGCAAGGTTGAAGTTGCCTACGCTTTTGGACATGAATTAAGGGGCTTGTCTCCAGCATCTAGGAGAGCTGTTGAAACGGGTCAGGTTAAAGTTGCAACAGAATGGAGTAACGGTGCTTTCCAATGGAGGTTCAAGGCTGCAGCCTCCGGCTTACCTTGGATTCCAGCATACATAATGATGGGCACAGACACATTCAAGCACAGTTCAGCGAAAATTGTAAAGGATCCCTTTACCGGCAGACCCATATGCCTCATCCCCGCATGTTTTCCAGATGTGGCAATAATCCATGTTCACCGTTGCGACAGGTACGGAAACTGCCAAATAGACGGCATTCTGGTTGAGGATCTTGAACTTGCAAGAGCTGCGAAGAAACTTATCATAACAACAGAAGAAATAATTCCAAACAAGAGGATAAGGGAGGAACCCTGGCGAACCTGTATACCATACTTTTATGTAGACGCCGTTGTTGAAGTACCATATGGTTCGCATCCATGTAACATGCCTGGATGTTACTACTTTGACGAGGAGCACATAGCAGAGTATCTCTTATTAACAAGGACGACCGAAGGAACAAAAAAATACTTTGACAAATACGTATACAACGTTAAAAACTTCGACGAATATCTCGAACTTGTTGGAGGCGTTAAAAAGTTAAATTATCTCAGAAAGCTTGAGAAGGGGAAGGCCCGTTTCACTTACCCATGGATTCAATCGTAAAAAGGAGGGAAAGTATGGCTAGACCAGATTTCACGCAGACTGAAATGATGATTGTTGCAGCTTCAAGACTGCTAGAAGATGGAAAAACCGTCTTCACCGGAACAGGCATGCCAATACTTGCAGCACTCCTAGCCCAAAACACACACGCTCCCAAACTAGCCATAATCTACGAAGCTGGAGGCATGTGTCCACATAAGCCTCCAACCATACCGCTCTCCGTAGGCGACTCAATGACAACTTACAAGGCTGTTATGGCATCAAGCATGGACTATGCAATGTCATTCATTCAGGCCGGATACGGAGAATATGCCTTCCTAGGAGCAGCCCAAATAGACATGTATGGGAACATAAACACGACAGTTATAGGCCCCCACGATAAGCCAAAAGTCAGACTTCCAGGCAGCGGTGGAGCTAACGACTTTGGCTCTCTATGCTGGAGAACAATCATAATTATGAGACAGGATAAACAAAGATTCGTCGAAAAACTGGATTTTATCACGACGCCAGGATACCTAACTGGACCTGGAGCCAGAGAGAAAGCTGGACTACCACGTAACACGGGACCTTGGAGAGTTGTCACACAGCTTGGCATCTACGGTTTCGACGAAGACAAACGAATGATTCTACTGTCAATACATCCAAACGTAGATGTCAAGGACGTACAAGAAAACAGCTGCTTCCCGATAAAGATTGCCGATAACCTCGTAACCACACCTGAGCCAACCACTAAAGAGCTAAAAGTGCTTAGAAGCTTAGACCCTTACCATGTAGTACTCCGCAAGTAAAAGAGGTGGTCCACTAATGAACTATTCGAAAGAAAAAGTTGTAATTGTTAGCGGTGTCAGAACGGCTATAGGAAATTTCGGCGGCTCGCTGAAAGACATCCCAGCCGTCAAACTTGGCAGCATAGTCATCAAAGAAGCCTTGAAAAGAGCCGGCTTAAAACCGGTAACCAGTGAAAAACTACAAAAATATAGCCCTAAAAGCCTTAAAGGCGTTTCAATGACGGAGTTGGAGAAAACCTACTACGACTACGACAACTCCTTGCAAGAGGTGCAAGTTGACGAGGTAATCATGGGAAATGTTCTCCAAGGTGGTCAAGGGCAGAACCCAGCCCGTCAGGCGGCGATATACGCTGGAATCCCCAAGGAAACCCCTGCCTTCACAGTCAACAAGGTTTGCGCGTCAGGGCTGAAGGCCATTACGCTGGGTGCACAGGCAATACAGCTCGGCGAGGCAGAGGTAGTAGTTGCAGGAGGAATGGAGAACATGAGCCAAGCCCCCTACGCACTGCCAAAGGCCCGCTGGGGATACAGAATGGACATCAACGCCAAAGGAGAACTGTTGGACCTCATGGTTTACGACGGTCTTTGGGAAATATTCTACGGCTACCATATGGGAGTAACAGCCGAAAACATCGCTGAAAAATTCAACATATCAAGAAGGGAACAAGACGAAATAGGATTTCTCAGCCACCAACGAGCAAGAAAGGCAATAGCAGATGGAATTTTCAAAGACGAGATAGTTCCCGTGGCTGTCCCCCAAAGAAAAGGAGAACCAATTATGTTTGACACGGATGAACGTCCCATGGAAACAAGCCTGGAAAAGATGGCTAAGCTGCCTCCAGTGTTTAAGGAGAATGGGACAGTCACAGCTGGAAACTCCTCAGGAATAAACGACGCCGCAGCAGCAGTAGTGCTCATGAGCGAGAAAAAAGCAGAAGAAATGGGACTTAAGCCATGGGCAACCATCAAATGCTACGCTTCAGGAGGAGTAGACCCAGCCTACATGGGACTAGGACCAGTTCCAGCCGTAAAAAAGGTACTGGACAAGGCAGAAATAACAGTCAAAGACATAGATATAGTCGAACTAAACGAAGCCTTCGCAGCCCAATTCATAGCATGCCAAAGAGAACTTGAACTCAACATAGAAAAAACAAACATTCATGGAAGTGGCATTGCACTCGGCCACCCAATCGGCTGCACAGGAGCCAGACTCGTAGTAACCCTCATACATGAAATGAAAAGAAGAAACCTAAAAACGGGACTTGCAGCCCTATGTATAGGGGGCGGCCAAGGAATGGCCATGCTACTCGAGCACGCGTAATTAAAAAAATCAAATAGAGATTCAATTTCTATGCTTTCCGTTTCTCTCGCTCTGGCACTTTGTATAATACCTTCTTCTGAAGGATTAGAACGCTGCCACACTTCAAACATCTATAGTACCTGTTCGATCCCCCCTCCCCTTTCCGCTCACCTAAAAACTCAACCTCACCATGAGAGCACTCCGTTTCCACTAGCATCTCCAAGTATATATTCTAACAGAAAATTTTAGCTTTTCCCAGTTCCCGCTTGAAAAACTGAAAAATGAGCTTTTAGTGCTAAAGCCTAAATTGAAAAGCTAAAAAATACGCGCTATGATATCTTTCTCACCGAAAGCCTTCTCAACTTTAATATCTAGAGGGCTTCCACAATCTGCACACTTACATTCAAGGAGGCTTGTTGAAACTTTCCCGCGCGCGCTCTCTTTCGAGGAACCCTTCAATTTGTGATTCCTGCTGTGGGCTATTCGGCAACTTTAGCCTCCCACGTTCCAGTCATGCTCTCAATAGTTGCTGGCCCTGCAGTGGCAGCCCTCGTGGGCGTAGCCTCAACCATAGGCTTCCTGGCAACCCTCGGCCCAGTGGTTGCAGCTAGGGCCTCCACCCACATACTATTCAGCGTCGCAACCGCCCTAGCCGTGAAGAAGGACATATCATCCCCAAAAGCTCTTTTCCTCG
>Ga0272445_1001368_pt1 | contig 19195 bp, 22 predicted proteins | sample YNPCB0031_FD_194404 | JGI IMG/M metagenome (GOLD analysis project Ga0272445, IMG submission 194404) | Hot spring sediment microbial communities from Yellowstone National Park, WY, United States - YNP-CB-003-1 | ecosystem: Environmental > Aquatic > Thermal springs > Hot (42-90C) > Sediment... | reverse complement strand
TGACGTCTCCTAGGACTCCGCCTGGTTTGCCCCCGCCCTTTCCTGGTGGCGCTAGATTTTCCCAGAAAAGCGAGTGGAGGAGGTGTCCACCTATGTTCCACGAAAGTTCTTTTAAGGATGATTTTATATCTATTTCTGCATTCTCCTTACGCGCTTTATCCAGCCTTTGTAATATGGCGTTCGCCCCGTTAACATATGCTTGATGGTGTTTACTATGGTGAATCCTTAACTGCTCTTCAGACATGTATGGGGCTAATGCACCATACTCATATGGCAGTTTAGGCAAAACGTAAAACTTGTTCTCCATATATCCACCCACTCTTTATTTTTAAGACTTGCTTAATATTATTTTTATGCTTATTGATCTATCTGTTGGTTACATTTTTTACATATTCCATAGATGTCTATGCGTTGTCCTATCACTTTAAAGTTGGCTGAGTTGGTTAATTTGTCAACTATTAATTGCGCCGCTGGATCGTTCAAGTCCTTTATTGTGCCACATTTTATGCAAACCAAGTTTATATGAGGCTTGGTATATGGGTCAAACCTTATTTTTCGTTGGAAAAAGGGTAATTCTTGGACTAGATTGAGCTCTTTGAGAACTTTAAGAGTTTGGTATACTGTTGCGAGGCTTATTGTAGGATATTCCTCTTTAACTTTCTTATAAATTTCCTGTGCAGTTGGATGTGTCGACGTTTGTAGAGCGACTTTGCATATGGCTATTCGTTGAGGGGTCGCTTTGTACCCTTTTTTACGAAGTGCATCAATTATTGTCCTCAAAGTTTTCGTTAGGATACATGACATGACTTATTATAAGTAATAGTAATTATTAATAATCTGATTTACAATTTAAAGTTGAATCCGGCGCTTTTAGCGCTTTTTTCTAAAATTAAATGTTGGAGAAGGAGGTGAACACGTGACGAGCAAAAAGTACTCCACAAATGTTGGCAGGGAAATGGTTGAGAAAGCAGGCGTTGACGTTGACTTGCTAATAGACAAGTTGAAGAAGGCTGCTGCCGCCGAATTCACAACATACTATTACTATACTCTGCTTAGGATGCACTGCACTGGGCTAGAGGGCGAAACGATTAAAGAGGTTGTTGAAGACGCGAGGCTGGAGGATAGGCAACATTTTGAAACTATTGTGCCTCGGATTTACGAGCTGGGCGGCGAGCTCTACCGCGACTTGAGAGAACTTCACGATGATGCTGCTTGTGAAGCAGCCTACTTGCCTAAAGATCCAAGCGACTTGAAGGCTATTTTGAAGGTTTTGTTGGAAGCTGAAAGATGCGCGGTGAGGGTTTACACTGAAATCTGCAACATGACATATGGCAAGGACCACAGAACATACGATTTGTCTTTAGCGATCCTCCACGAGGAAGTGGAGCATGAAGCATGGTTCCAAGAACTCTTAGAGGGAAGACCATCAGGGCATTTCAGACGCAGAAGACCAGGAGAAGGCCCATACACACAGAAATTCCGCCACATAGAATAGCGCCAAACCCAACAGCAAAACCATTCCACACCCTTTTATTTTTATATTTCCGCATTGCAATACTTTATTTTAACCATTTAATGGGATGCTATAGCCCTTATGGAAATAATCTGGGTAGGGTTTACCGTAAGCATGCTGGCTGGCCTAGCCACGGGAGCAGGAGCTCTACCCATCTATTTAGGCAAACAATTCTCAGACGACACAATGGACATCATGCTTGGGTTCGCCGCAGGAGTTATGTTGGCTGCAACCGCCTTTAGTCTGCTGGTTCCATCAATTAATTTAGGCGGTCCATTAACAGCGGTTTTAGGACTCATGATAGGCGCAGTTACGATACATTTCATCGACCAATTTATTCCCCACTTTCATCCCGTAGCGGGCCCAGAAGGGCCACCATCAAAGCTTTCTAAGCTTTGGCTTTTCATAATCGCCATAACCATCCACAACTTTCCAGAAGGACTCGCCGTAGGGGTTAGTTTCGGCGCCGGAGACATTGCAGCAGGGTTTGTTGTGGCAACCGCCATAGGTTTGCAGAATGCTCCAGAAGGCTTGGCTGTTGCGTTACCGCTTTTGAGAGAGAGATATAGCAAGGCGAAGGCGTTAGGATATGCTACTTTGACCGGGCTTGTGGAGCCAGTTGGCGGCCTTTTAGGTTTAGTACTTGTTTCTGTCGCTCATTCCGTTTTGCCTTGGGGCTTATCGTTTGCAGCTGGAGCCATGCTTTTTGTAGTCATTGACGAAATGGTTCCAGAAAGCCACCGGAAAGGTTTCGGGCGAAAAGCCACCTTTGGGTTAATAAGCGGCTTCGCAATAATGATGCTCCTTGACAGCTTGTTTGCCTAAAAGGTGAGTTGTGAACTTGCCGAAATATTTGAGAGTTGCCAAAATTACAGATTTTCCGCCCAATGGAATGAAACTCGTAAAGGTTGATGATTTGGAAATCTTGTTGATACGCGTTGAAGACGAAATTTATGCTTTTGATAATAGATGTCCCCATATGGGTTTCTCTCTATTTCTCGGAAGCCTTAATGGCAAAATTTTACGTTGCGGTTTTCATTATGCAGAAATTGACGTTACAAGTGGAAAACCCTTAAACAAGGTGACAGAAAAACCCCTTAAGAAAATCGCTGTTAAATTGGTCAACTCTGAAATATTTGTCGAAGTTCCCAACTCTAGGAAAGCCTATGATTTGTAGCCATTCCGAAAAGCAAATATTTGCGCGCAAGAATATTACCACACTAAAGAGAAAGGAGAATGCTTTATGAGTAAAAAAGAACTTTTGAACATGTTGAACAAGGCTTTAGAGCTGGAACACGCCGCAAGAATCCAGTACCTAGCCCACGCTGAAATAGTTAAGGGAATAAACTCCGAACCTATAATCGCCAGGCTAAAGGAAATAGCTGAAGACGAGAAAAAGCATGAGGAAATGTTCAGGGAAATAATAGGCGCCTACTTAGGCGGGGTGCCTTCCATGGGAATGGCTGAAACGCATCCAGCTGAAACTATAGACAAGATTCTTGAGGTTAATATAAAGGACGAAATGCACGCAGTTGACGTTTACAAGGGGATACTAGAAAAAGTAAACACAATGAAGAACGAGCTAAAATATGAATACTTCCAGATTGAGCATAAACTAAGACATATCATAATGGATGAGCAAGAACACATCGCCGAACTGAGCCTGCTTAAAGGTTAGAAGCTGAACCTCTAAAACCTTCTATTTTTTATTTTGGGATAATTTTACTATGTTGAGTTTTAGAGATTCCGTCTTGAAGGCGATAGAAGAATACAATAAATATAGAAGCCCGGAAGCTAAAGCTAAGCTGGTTAAAATAAGCGAAAAAGAGCTTGTGTTAGATTTTGAAGGAAGTTTTTGCCGAACTTGTGGAGTATCTGACTACCTTGAAGATTTCATTTATGAATTGCAGAAATTAGTTGACGTAAAAATGAGAGTTGCAAGCTTCAAGGAACATGAACACGAAACTATCAGAGTTAAATATATAATTGAAAAATGAAGAGTTAATGAATTTTAGGATGATTTCACTTTTTGGGCTATATCCCTGCCAAGGTTAAAGCATTCTTCCAGCTCTTTCTTTGTTGGGACATACTGCACTTCAATGGCGCGTTCGTAAACTTCAAAGTTGGCTTTTTGAACTGTTTCCATCATTTGCTTCACTGCGCCTTTTCCCCATCCGTAAGAGCCAAAGAAAGCCCAGAGTTTACCCTTTGGTTTTAAGCCGCATATGTAGGTTAAGAATGCGCCAACTGATGGAAACATGGAGTTGTTAAGGGTTGGCGAACCTACAATAACAGCTTTAGCATCTAAAATTTCAGTAACAATCTCTGTTACGTCAGACTCCCGAAGTTTAAAGAATTTTACATCTACGCCTTGGCTTGCTATTCCTTCAGCTATGGCTCTTGCCATGGCAGTTGTGCTTCCCCACATGCTGTCGTAAACTATAACTATCTTATTCTTTGATGCGCCCTCGCTCCAATTCTTATAGGCGTTAATTATTTTCATGGGGTTTGAACGCCAGATTATCCCGTGACTTGGAGCAATCAGCCTTATCGAAATTCCCATGGATAGGAGTTCTTGTATTTTCCTTGAAACAAGCGATGCGAGAGGCATGAGAATGTTTGCATAGTATTTTGCTGCTTCCTCCATTAAAATGGATTCTTCAACCTCGTCGTCAAATCTTTCAGAGGTTGCAAGGTGTTGACCAAAAGCATCATTGGGCATTAAAATCCCTTCATCGGCAATGTACGTGAACATGCTGTCAGGCCAATGTAACATTGGCGCTTCAATAAACTTGAGCGTTCTTTTTCCAAGCTTTAGCTGGTCGCCGGTTCTGACGGATTCTACCTTAATTTCTTCGCCGTAATGTTTTATTAGGGCTTCTTTACCCTTTGGAGAAGCCATTATTTTGGCGTTTTTCGCGAACTTGATTATGTGTGGTAAAGCGCTTGAATGATCCATTTCAACATGGTTTACAATAATGTAGTCAAGTTCATCAAGGCTTAAAATTTCACTGATGTTTCTTGCCAGCTCATCAGAGAACGGATATTTAACAGTGTCAACTAAGGCAGTTTTTTCATCTCTTACTAGATAGGCGTTGTAAGTTGTTCCGCGCTTGGTGAGATACCCATGGAAATCCCTAATGTTCCAGTCTATCACGCCTACCCAAAAAACATCCTTAATTATTTCAACACTGACCATTTCAAATGCACCAACTTAAATATCCACCATTTAATTTAATGAATTTTTCCGAATCATCGAAAAACTTCGAGGATGACATTCGTGAGTCGCAGTTTAAGGTTTATATAGACTTCAATATTAATAAGCAGAATTTTGGTTGACTTGCATGGTGATGGTGGAATTAAACCAAGACAATTGGGAGGAGGAAGTTAGTCGTTCAAACGTTCTAACTTTGGTCTATTTTTGGCACCAACAGTGTCCTTGGTGTAGGCAGTTGACGCCTATCCTTGAAAGGTTGGCTGAATATTATTTGGGAAAAATCAAATTCGCAAAGTTAAACATTTTAGAGTCACCGTCAAATCAAGAATTGGCAACAAACCTTGGAGTAATGGCTACCCCTACCTTGATTTTCTTCTGTAGTGGACGTCCTTTAATGCAAATGGTAGGATATACCGGAGAAGAAGATATGAGGAAAGTTATCAATGATATGCTTCAAAGGTACAGAACTTGTCTTGCACAAAGCACGGACCTCAGAATTTACATCGTTTAAAACGATAATTAGTTGTTTTTATGTCACCTTTAATTCCTTAAAGAAAACGTATACATCGGTTATAGGTGAACCTTCATCATCATAGATTTTTTGTTTCGCTGGCGGGTTTTTCATATAAAATGGTATCCTTTGGGTTATGCGTTCTCGGAATGTGGGGATTAGCTCATTCTTATAGAAAACTCCGATGGGAATTTTATCGCCCCACTCCCTAGCTTTTTCCATAGCAGCAAGTTTTTTATTAAAATCTTCACTTAAATCGTGCACAACTGGATCGTAACCTGTCCCTTCTAACTTGTAAAGTCTTGGTGCTGGTTTACCGGTTTTGGGATCTATCCTATCTTCGCCAGCATACCACTCCTTTGTATTTATGTCGTTGTATGTTGGACAGGGCTGCAGTATGTCTACTAGGGCTAATCCCTTGTGTCGGATCGCTTGTTTTATTATTTCCTTCAAGTGTTTGGTGTCGTAAGCATAGGATCTTGCAACAAACGTGTATCCCGCTGCAAGGGCAATGATCAGCGGGTTCACGGCTTCGTTAATGTTCGGCCTTGGTATTGCTTTAACTTTTAAGCCCAATTTAAGTGTTGGTGAGGCTTGTCCCTTAGTAAGTCCATAAACCCCATTATCGTGTATTAGATAAGTTATGTCTATGTTTCTCCTTCCTGCATTGACAAGGTGGCCCATGCCTATCCCGAGCCCGTCGCCATCGCCGCCTATAGCTATAACTTCCAAGTCTGGATTCGCAATCTTTATTCCCTGCGCAAACGGCAAAGTTCTACCGTGAAGCACGTGAACACCGTTGGCTTTTACAAAATGGGAGATTTTTCCGGAACAGCCTATTCCGGATACTAATACAACTCTGTGAGGTTCAATGGCCAGTTCTGCTAGGGCCATCTGTAAAGCCGCGAGTATGCCGTAGTTTCCGCATCCTGGACACCAATCAATAAAAACGTCTGTTTTAAAGTCTTGCCATTTAAGCGCCATAGGTCAATACCTGCCTTTTTGGCGCCTTTCCCTCTAAAACAAGTTTCAAGGCGTTATAAACTTCCGTAGTTGTCATGGGTCTACCGTTATATTTGACTATTTGAAAGTCCATTGACACCCCCGTTTTCTCGGTTATGATTCCGCCCAGTTGCCCAGAATAGTTCAATTCAACATCGATTATCCTCTCAGCTCTTTCGAGAATTTCCTTTACATGTTCTCTTGGAAGGGGGTGCACCATTCGGACCTGTAGAAAACCTAAACTGTAGCCTTCTCTAGAAAGTTCGTTTAAGGCTTCAACTATCGCACCTTTTGGAGAACCCCAGCTTACAATCATGTTTTTGGCGTTTTGCTCTCCGAGAAAGTTGATTTTCTCCGATATTGGCACTTCTCTTTCAACAGCTTCAAGCTTTTTCATGCGTTTCTCAATCATTCTAGTCCTGTTATGCGGCTCCTCGCTTATGTGTCCATACTCATTATGCTCGTCGCCAGTGTACCAGTGCACGCCATTTTTTGTGCCAAGCAAAACGCGCGGCGAAATCCCAGACTCGGTGAAGGCAAAACGCTTGTATTCTATGCCTCCAAGCATTTTCTCATCTAAAATTTCGCCCCGATGTATTTTGACCTTGCTAACATCAAAGACTGGAAAGGTTTGGGAACTATTGGCAAGTGCCTTATCGATAAGGTGAATTACTGGCAGCTGGAATCTTTCAGCATAGTTGAAAGCATTTACCGCGTCGTAAAAGCATTCTCTAATGTCGCCTGAAGCCAGCACTATGCGAGGAAACTCTCCATGCCCAGCGTGAATGGCAAATCTCAAATCATCTTGTCCGTGCCTTGTTGGCAACCCGGTTGAAGGGGCGCCTCGTTGATAATAGGTAATCACGACTGGAACCTCATTGTTGCCAGCCCAGGATAACCCCTCAACCATTAATGAGAATCCAGGCCCGGAAGTCGATGTTGAAGCTCTAGCACCAGTTAAAGCTGCCCCTGAAGCCATATTTATAGCTGCGATTTCATCTTCTGTTTGGAGCACAACCACGCCAGCTTCCACGCCTGGAATTTTTGTAGGGAGAATTTCATGGGCTTCTATGTATTCGCTCTCATCCGCTGCCGGGGTTATGGGATAGTAGGTTTGAACTCTACATCCCCCCAAAACCTTGCCAATTGCAACCGCTTGGTTCCCAGAAAGGAAAATTCTCTCCTCATTCACCGTTCCTATTGGGATACGGTCATTAAAGTCTTTTGAGAAATTGTCTTTGGCATACTCGTAGGCAATTTCTAATGTAAAGAGGTTCATCTCGACAATTTTTGGTTTTTCTCCAAAAATATCTTTTACGGCTTTTTTAACTAAGCCAATATTGTACCTTAACAGACCAAAGGATATGCCGATTGTTAACACGTTTATTATTTGCGTAATTTTACTTAATTTTTCTATGCCAAGCTTACTTGCGATCTGTTTAAGCAGCTCTATATATGGGACTTCAAAAACATAGATACCTTTATTCCTTGCATATTCAAGTAGATCTGCTAGACGATCGCCTATCCCGTTTTCTTTCAAAAAATCTTGGAAAATGAGTTTAAATTCCGGTGGTAACGTGGGGATCTCCAAAATTTTAATGTCCAATTGGTTCTGATCAACTATTATTCCACCTTTAGGAACTATTTCGGATATATGCCTAACAACGGTTTCAGCGTCAAAAGCCGCCAACATATCCACATCGTTCACATTAGCTGAAACCTCGCTACTTAAAATTCTTAGGTGGAAGTAGCTATGTAAACCCTTTATGTTTGAATGGTACTCCCTGCGGCCATAAACGTATAAGCCGCCATAGCCGCACGCTCTTCCAAAAATGTTTGCAGCTGTATCCACTCCGCTTCCTTGGGGTCCGCCGGCCATCCAGTTAAAACCCTTATCCATCATAAACCAGCCATTAAAATTTTACTTGAAGGCTTTCACCCGCCAGTGGCTTTATCAGGGCCTATGCAACACTCGCAGCCAGAAGATTCGCCGCAATAGGGACAGACGCATTTGCAATCATCAATCGGGTTGCCGCATCTATCGCAAATGGGTTCAGAACCCTCAGAATTCAATCCTTTTCACCCACCCTTTTCTTCATGCTTACCAGAATTAAATTTTGCGCAAGATCGTATTCTAGTTTAAGAATCTATGTTGCAAATGCTTTTATATTCCTTTACAAGTAAAATGTAAAGCAACGAATTGCTTTGGAGATGAAAAATCTTGGTGAAAAAGGGTGAAAAATATAAGTGCGAAAAATGTGGGCTTGTAGTCGTCGTTGACGAGGCTTGTGGGTGCGCTGAATGTGACTTAATTTGCTGTGAGGTCCCAATGAAACCAGTAAAGGCTAAAGCTAAAAAATAGCATTTCGCAATTCCATAATAAAATAAACTCTCTTTTTATCCATAATTAGGCGGGTAATGTAATTGTGTCAAATTATTGCATTTACAAGTTTGTTTTTGCAATTCGTTATACTCGGATCAATCACGGTAAGCATGAAAAGAAGAAAAATGATTCGCGCTCATGGAATAACAATGCTTCTGGCTATTGTTGTTCACTTAGTAACTATACTGACGGTCATGATACCTTCTTTTTCCTCGATCTTAACACCACATTTATTAGAAAATTTTGCAAAGCCCACGTCTCTAATATCGATTTTCCATGGAGTTACGGGAATTTTGGCTTGGCTCTAGGCGTATGGATTGTTGCTGCTTGGCGTTTAAGTCCAGCCGCACAGGCGTGTTATAGAAAGAAGCTTGCAATGCGATTTACTCTTGTTCTTTGGCTGATAGCGCTTATTCTCGGATTTACGATATACATAAACTTATACGCTGCAGTTCTAGTACTAAAATAAAAATGGGGAAACCGAAGTCATATAGGCCAGGATATTATTTGATTGAAGATTTTCTTTGTTGATATCTTTCCACGCATTTCTGACAGCAAAAAATGTACTCTTTTCCGTCGATAGTAGTGCGGTAAGCTGCCAATTGGCACGTTTCTGATGGAATTGGTATGTTGCAGAACTCGCATCTGATAAACTCTTTTTTCATTGTTTCTCCACCTTTCCTTTCTGTTTTTTGTAATAGTCTTCAATTGCGGCTTTGAGGGCGTCTGCCGCTAGGTTGGAGCAGTGCATTTTTACAGGCGGAAGCCCTTCTAGGGCGTCGGCCACATCTTTCCTTGTTATTTTTAATGCTTCTTCTAAGGTTTTTCCTTTTGCCAATTCAGTTATCATGCTGCTTGTTGCTATTGCGGCGCCGCAGCCGAAGGTTTTAAATTTTATATCTTCTATGCGATTATCTTTAACTTTTATGTATATTGTCATCATGTCTCCGCAAACAGGGTTTCCGACCGTGCCGACACCGTCAGCGTCATGGATTTCTCCCATATTTCTCGGATTCCTGAAATGTTCCATCACTTTTTCAGTATACATTAACTCAGCAACTCCTTAGGCGTTAAGGGAGACATGGCTCTTAACCTTTTCACTATGTCCGGCATTATTTGAATAACATATTCTACTTCGTCTTCTGTGTTTTGTCTTCCAAGGGTGAATAGCACTGAACCGTGAGCTTCTTCATGTTTCAGTCCAATTGCAAGCAGTACATGAGAAGGCTCCAAAGTTTTTGCGGTGCAGGCAGAGCCTGATGAGACTGCCACTCCCATCATGTCAAGGCTTAAGAGTATGGATTCGCCTTCTATAAAGCTGAACCTCACTGCAGCGTTGTCTGGCAAGCGGTTTGTTGGGTGGCCGTTTAAGAAAGCGTATGGTATGGCTTCCAGCAAGCCTTTAATGAGTTTGTCTCTGAGCCTGCTAAGCCTTTCACTTTCAGCTTGCATCTCATTAACTGCTATTTCCGCCGCCTTTCCAAACCCAACTATGCCTGGCACGTTTTCTGTTCCAGAACGTAAACCTCTTTCTTGGCCGCCGCCATGAATTATGGGCTCAATGTGCACTCCACTGCGAATATAAAGGGCTCCAACCCCTCTAGGTCCATACATGTCGTTGGAAGAAAGCGTTAGAAGGTCGATTCCGTCTTTTTGAACATCTATTGGGATTTGTCCATTGGCGGCTGTAGCATCCACGTGTAGATATGCGTTTTTTCTGTGCACTATTTGGCTTATTTCCCTTATTGGCTGAACGGTTCCTATTTCACTGTTAGCATACTGTATGGAAACAAGAACAGTTTCTTCCCTCAACTCACGTTCTAAACTATCAAGGTCGACTAAACCGTACTTGTCTACTGGAAGAAAGGTTACATCAAAACCTATGGTTTTCAGGTATTTACATGGGTTAATCACCGACATGTGTTCAATACTTGAGGCTATTACGTGTTTACCCTTATCCATGTTTCTATAGGCAACGCCTTTAATAGCCAAATTGTTGCTTTCTGTGGCCCCGGAGGTGAAAATTATAGATTCGTGTTTTTCAGCGTTTATAAGTTTGGCAATTTTCGCTCTTGCTTCCTCCAAAGCTTTTTTCGGCCCATGTCCAAACGAATGAATAGAGGATGGGTTGCCGTAAAAATCTTTGATGAATGGCATTATGGCTTCTATAACGCGGGGATCAACAGGTTTGCCGGCAACATGATCCATATAAATTTTTTTAGTAGCCACCATATTTAATCCTCTAGAAACATATAACTGCATCTGCGTTCAAGGCCAGATCATTCAAGGTCGCTGCACCTACAATTTTGGCTTCTGGCGTGAAGTCGCCCCGAGGAATACCAAGCAACATGCAACTCTGTTCACACACCATGAGTTTAACTCCAGTCCTAACCGCTTGATCCATAACTTCCTTCAAGGATGGAAAACCACTCATCTTTATTTTTTCAGCCTCGCCCTTCTTGACTAACGTTACACCCTTTATTAGAAAATATATTGTAGCATCGACTCCCATCATGGCAGCGGTAGTTGCCAAAATGAATGGGGCATAGGCGCGTTCAGGGGTGTCAACTCCGCTTGTTTGAATATACAAAAATTTTTTCTTTCCCGACAACGTTTCACCTCCTTGACCGTTTATTTAACTTTTTTAATCAAAATTTGAACTATATTTCCCCGTCTTGTTATGCTTATGATTTCTTGTCCCAAATTCTTCACTAGACTTTTAATGTCTTCTTCTGCGGCCGGATCATCTGCCAAAACTTCTAGAACCTCGCCGATCTTCATCTCATCAAGCTCCATCCTCGTCCTGAAAACAGGCTCTGGACAATAAAGTCCCAAACAATCCAATTTCCTATGAGAAATGCTTCCCATGTAATCTCCTCAACATAATAAAAGCCAAAGAGAAAATTAAAAACGTTGCCTAAAGCTGAAAACTTTTGAAAATTAGGTCTTCAATTTTTTAGTCCAAGCCACCAGATTTTCAAGCAGTTCCCGAATTCTGGTCCGCGTTGTATCATCCTTCAACTGTCCATTTTCATCAAACTTATCTTTAGCGAATGGCACTATGACCTCAGGCTTGTTTATCGGATGCATATTTAAAGTTACAAATACTTGCCTGAGATGGTATTGGGCGCGAGCCCCTCCAAGCATTCCAATAGATGCACTCATTACGGCTACTGGTTTGCCTTCAAAGGAATTGTCGCCTGGTGGTCGAGAAGCCCAGTCTATAGCATTCTTTAGCACTCCAGGAATTGAATAATTGTATTCTGGCGTAGCCACAAGAATCGCGTCTGCGGATCTTATCTTTGCTTTAAACTCCTTAACTTTTGCCGGCATTTCATACTCCAGATCTTGATTGTAGAGGGGGATTCCTTCAATATCGAAAATTTCCAGCTTGGCTCCCTTTGGAACTAACTCGGCTGCAGCGCGAAGTAACGCTTTGTTATATGAGCCTTTTCTTAAACTGCCCGCAAGACCCAGAATAATTATCTGCTTCTCCATGATATAGTACTTTTAAGCAAACCATTTAAGTTTGTTGTTATAGATTCGCTTTGCAACAGCTCCTTTAATTGGTTTTAGATATTGATAGACGCTTGTGCTCTTGCATGATGCACTTATCCATCACAACCGTTAGTCCTGCCTTTTCTGCTTTTTGCGCTGCTTCCTCATTGAATATCCCAAGCTGCATCCAAACCACACTAAGCCTTCCATAAGCATTTTTCAACGTAATAGCCTGATCTACTATTTGTGGCACTTCCCTCGAAGGCCTAAAAATGTCAACGATCTCCAAACTTTTTTGTATATCCTGAGGCAAGTCAAGTAGACTTTTGTAACTTTTTTCGCCAAGAATTTCGTTAGCGGAAGGGTTGACGGGCAATATGCGGAAACCTTGACTTTTCAAATACATGGCAACCTTGTAACTATCTTTTGAAGGATCCTTTGAAAGTCCAACTATGGCGATTGTTTTATATTTTCCAAAGGTTTGTTTTAAATCAATACTCATAAATATCCTTTTTTAGATATAAAGGAAGGAATTGACAGGGTTTAAAGCCTTTCGACAGTTTTGCATGGGAGGTTTTGAACTTGAAAGGAAAAGAATACGACCTAATTGTAATTGGCACAGGATCTGCGATGGAGATTGTGAACGCCGTAATTCAAGATAATCCGAAATTTAAAATCGCTGTTATTGACAAGGACGAACCTGGTGGAATATGTTTAACAAGGGGATGCATACCGTCGAAAATGTTGCTTTATCCGGCAGAACTCATTAGAACAATAGAAAAAGCGAAGGAATTTGGCATAGATGTAGCAATAAAAAAGGTTGACTTTCATATGGTGATGGAGAGAATGAGGCGACACATCAAATCGGAAGTGGACATTATTCGAGAGGGTCTTTCCCGCTCTAAAAACATAGATTATTACCGTACGAAAGCCGAATTTGTAGCCCCATACCAGCTTAGGGCTGGTGATGTAACAATAAGATCGAATATGATAGTTCTCTGTACAGGTTCAAAGCCAGCCGTCCCAAAAATTGATGGACTAGAAGCGGTTGGTTATCAAACAAGTGACACAGTTCTTCAAATGAAAAAACTGCCGAAAAGTATAACAATTATCGGCGGAGGATACGTAGCCGCGGAATATGGACACTTCTTTTCAGCCATGGGATCAAAAGTTACAATTATCGGAAGAAACCCCCAGTTCCTCCCAGACGAGGAACCTGAAATATCAGCCATTGCTAAACAAGAGATGCAAAAGTACATGACAATAATAACCAACTGCGAAGTTCGCGAAGTTAGAAAAGCAGAAAACGGAAATAAAAAAGTCGTTGCCGTTGACAGGTCAAGCAGAAAAGAAATTGAAATAACATCTGAAGAAATACTGGTGGCAACTGGAAGAGCACCTAATACGGATATTCTTAATCCGGAGGCCGGCGGAATTAAAGTCGATAAAGAAGGATGGATCGTTGTAAATGAGTATCTTGAAACAACTCAACCAAACGTTTGGGCCCTAGGTGATGCCAACGGTAAATACATGTTCAAACATAAGGCAAACTACGAAGCAAAAATCGTCTATTTCAACGCTTTTTTAAAACAAAAGATAATAGCGGATTATCACGCCGTCCCCCATGCCGTTTTCACATATCCAGAAATTGCAAGCGTCGGATTAAAAGAGAAGGAAGCCATCGAGAAATACGACGAAGACAATGTGTTAATAGGAGTAGAAAGGTACGAAGACACTGCCAAGGGAATAGCCATGAACGCCAAAAACTACCTTGCAAAAGTTATCGTGGAAAAAGAGAACTTGAAAATTTTAGGAGCCCACATAATCGGACCCTATGCATCAATGTTGATTCAAGAAGTGGTTAACCTAATGTATACCCATGAACAATCAGCGCTTCCTATAATCGAAGGAATGCACATTCACCCATCTCTAAGCGAGGTTGTCCAAAGAGCATTTCATTCGCTTGCACATCCACAAGTATACCACCATATCATCGAGCATCACTTTGGAATCATTACTTAACTCATTCTACGTCTTCATTTAAAAAAGAGGGAACTTGAAGAGGAAACTTTGAGTCTATTCGATTGGAACCTTCACTCCTTTTAATGGTTTTGCTAAAGGAACAGTCACCGTTAACAATCCATCTTTAAAAGATGCCTTTGCATCCTTTGGTTTTACGGAATGGGCGAAAACCAGCATCCAAAATATTCCACATCGTTTCTCGGTGCTTTAACACACAGACCGGTTTCTGAAACTTCAAGACTTATGGTAGGTAAACAGCATGGTTGACTTGGATAGATTTGCTGATGAATGGAACGTTCAACTCTAGCTGAAATATATTTAAGAGGTGAGAGAAGACCAAGGTGAAATAGGAGTTTTAGAACTCATAGAAAGAATTAAACGTGGAGAACCATAAAAGCAAATATGGCGACGTAAATGTTGAGGTGGAGCGAATAGTGAAGGCGTATATGGGTTTAACTTGTAAGCTTGGTTCTCACACTGAGGTTTTGAAAAGGCTTTTAAACTTGTGTATTCGTGAGCGTGGTAGCGTGTGTTTCTCTGAGCAGGATGTTTTCCTGCTTTTCGGTCCAATTGATATACTCATCCCTTTTCATGGATTGAAAAGTTTAGAGGAGTTTGTTGAGAGGGCCTTCAATCCCATAAGACTTATTGGCGCAGAGGAGGATTTGATAACCAAGACTTTAAGCCTTATTGTAGTATCGGAGGGACCAGCGCTTGTTGAAAAACCCTTTGCCTTCCTATTCCTAAATACTAAGCCTAAAAGCCTAGAAGAAGTGCGGAAAAAGCTTCTGACAATTCCTAATGTGTTAACGGCAGACAGCGTATTAGGACCATATGACATAATATGCGCCGTCAAAGCGAAAGACCATATGGAACTTGAACAAACAGTCCTAAATATACAGAACATTCAGGGCGTAGAGGGTTTAATAACATCGATTGTTGCTCCGATAAAGGTTTTACCAGAGTGGTGACGCTAACAGAGGGCGCGGTCAAGATAGCTGGGGAGTCGGAGAAAAGTCAGCTGTCGAATTGGTTGCCAATGTTGTGCAATCCGTGCGAAGTATATATTAATGAAAAAGAAAGCAAATTCTGTGGCAGTAAATTCTCTAGTTTTTACGGCATTTTGCTTAATGTAACCTTAAACCTGTATTCACGCCCTCTACGGAAAACGGCAATTTCAACAGTTTCTCCAATCTTTCTGCTATGAATCTCATGGAGCAAATCTTCAATGCGGTAAATACTTTTGCCATCCATCCTCAAAATGATGTCTCCAGCAGCGATTCCAACGGAAGATGCTGGACTATCTTCTGCGACCCTTGTCACGAGTACACCATACTCAAGCGGCAAATCATAGTAGCGTGCAAGTTCGCCGGTTATGCTTAAGCCAACTATGCCAAGCCAAGGTCTCGCAGAAATCCCATTTGTAATTATTTCGTTTGTGCATTTCTTTGCCAAGTTTATTGGAATTGCAAAGCCTATTCCATGCGCAAAAGGGATAATCGCCGTATTAATTGCAATAACCTTCCCTTCGAGGTCTACGAGTGGTCCGCCGCTGTTTCCCGGGTTTATGGCGGCATCCGTCTGAACAAGGTTTTCCAAAAGTCCCCCACGTGAATCTATTGTTCGGTTAACGGCGCTTATAACGCCTGAAGTCACTGTGGGTCCGCCCGCCAAGCCAAACGGATTTCCAATGGCGTAAACTCTTTGTCCAATGCGCAACTTATCTGAATCGCCAAACTCAGCAGCTGGCAAATCTTTCGCGTTTACTTTTACAACAGCCATGTCATGTGCGGCGCATGAACCGATAATTTTTCCTTCTAGAACCTCGCCATTCCAAAGCGTCACATCAATTTTTTCTGCTCCACCAATAACATGGTTATTTGTTAAAATGTAGCCTTTCGGATCTATTATTGTTCCAGAACCAATTCCCTCAACTGGAACTGCCTGGTAGAACAGGTGGTGGAAGATTTTGATGGTGCTTATGTTCACAACGCTTTTGCTTACCCTTTCTAGAATGTCAAGAACCTCTTTCTCGTCGAAGGAAGACAAGCTTCCACAGTCCCCGAACATTTAATATTCTAAAACTTAAACTTAACTGTTAACATTTTTGGCTTGCGCGCGCATTCATAGGCCACCACCAATTCCACCAAAGACACAGTACGGCACTACTAATGACTATGAAAGCCCCAGAAAGCAACGAAAAAATGAAAGTAGCCGCAGGTTTATAATTTCCATTCATTCTTAACACATGCGTGAAAACTATGCTGTTAGATACTTAAATGTTTGCTTAGAGGTCTCCTCATTAAATCCTAAAAATGAGTTTTGGCCGCTATCTCATTGCACGTTTGCAAAAATAAAAAAGGAAGGTGGATTTGGTTTTAGTTTTTAGGGTGTGATTACTTTGTAGGGGCGCATCATTTCATTGTCTTCGTGGTCGAGAATGTGGCAGTGCCAGACGTAGCCTGGTCCTTGTGTTGCATCAAATGGGTAGTCAGAGCCGTCTTGGGAAGCGAAGCGGACCCTAATTATGGTAACTTCGCCTGGGTTCATTTGAATTGTGTCTTTCCATCCTTGCTCGTTTGGTGGTGCAAGTGTTGGTTTTCCCTTTAAGTATGGTTCAATCGGTAACTCCAATGGTTTATAGTTAAGTGGGAATGGGGGCATCATACCTCCATTAAGCATTATCCAATCCGCTGCATACTTCTTAGTGTCAATCTTTTGGCGGCTCACAAGTTGGAACTGCACAAGGTGAAGATGAATTGGATGCGTGTCTGCCGTAGGATTAACGATAACCCATTCTTCTGTAGATCCAAGAACTGGTAGCTCAGTGATATCACCAGACCATTTCTGTCCATTCAGAAGTATTTCTAATGGACCGGCTAGTCCCATAACTTCCCAGAGGACCAAGATTCTCCTTTTCACGGCAGGTGGTAGACTTGGATACGGGTTTAGTGTGGGATTAAGGATGGTGGGCAATGTAGTTGGTGGTAAGCCCTGGTTTGTTGTCACGGTAAATTGCATGATTTGCCCGACTGTTTTAGGATCCGGAGCAACTCCGTTGGGGTATGGTGCCTTTGCTGAATTTCTAAGAATAACTTTTGTTCCAGGCGCCAAATTAGAAAAATCTACAAGGATGTCAATCCTTTCACCAGGCGCTATTGTAATCTTTGTTAGAGTTATTGGCGATCGCAGGTATCCTCCATCGGTTCCTATAAGAGTGAAGGGTAGAGGGTCAACGTTTAGCGGGCTGACTATTTGGAACCAGAGGGTGTAGAAGCGGGCGTTTGAACCGTCTAAAATACGGAACCTATATTGGCCTCTGTCCACATTCATGTTAGGCCAAACTTTACCGTTAACCATAATCGTGTTGCCGAAGAATTCCGGCATCCAATATGGATGGTCATTGGGATTGATGCCCATGCTTGGGAAGTAGAATGAGCCGTCGGATAGGAAATTGCGGTCTTGGATCACAAGGGGCATTTCGTATTTCCCACTTGGCAACAATTGTGCAATAGTGTCATTGGGATCTCGTAAAATGTAGAAGCCAGCAAGCCCGGACATAACGTTGATGCGGGTTATGCCTAACGCGTGATCATGATACCATAATGTTGCGGGTTGCTGCATGTTGGGATAGTAGTAAATCGCAGCGTTCGGTTCAGTAGGCGTGAGCGTGCTGTAGGCTGGGCCATGAATTCCATTATGGGTGAACCACGCGTCTGGACCCCCATCATAATAGGACTGAACTTCACCACCGTGAAGATGGGTAACAAGAGGCACAGGGTATTGCGCTTTTGGGTAGCCAGGCGGATACGGCGTGAAAGGGGGCATAGGCATACCAAAGTTATTAGGGTCGGCCCAGTGAATAGTTGGATCGACAGCGAACATATGAGGTGAGTTGATGTTATTCACCCATTTCACCTGGATGGGAATGCCTCTAATAGCCTCAAAAGTGGGTCCAGGCGCATTTTGCACATAACCTAACGATGCCCCAGTCAATGCATCCCTTGCGTTACCCCCATATCCCCAAACCTTTGTCTTGGGAAATGGGGGAGGCAGAATCTGTTGATAGAACTCTGACATAGTCACGTTATAATAATGAGTAAGTAAACCGGTATTGGGATCTATCGCAACGAAGGGTTCATAAACTGGAGGAGGGCCCTCAAGCTGGTTCACATATTTTGGAATAGTTAAGGGATCTAACAGCATAGGCTGAGCCCGCGCTGGAGAAGCAAACAAGACAAATGAAGTGACCAGAAGAATTGCTGCAATTAAAGATACTCTCATCTGTGTCAGCGATTTCACTTTCACCTTTAAAACCTCCTTTCTCCAACATTAAATAACAATAAAACAACATATTAAGATTTCGCGAAAATTATTAGATGAAGAAAAATGGCTTCAAAGGATATTAGCGAATCATTTGGTAATAAAGGCTTTTGCCAACTTTCCCCCAAGTCTCTCTGCCTGTTCTATGTCCTTTGATTTAGGCGTGCCCTCAACTGCTATCCCCGGTTTCACCCACTTGGGGTTAAATGCTCCAAGTATTTTTCGATATTTTCCAAGGCTGTAACCTGACCCCCACTGCCAGTAGTAAAAACACACGCAGGTTTACCTGCAAGCTTATGCCTGCGAGGATAAAAGTTTGTGAACATAGTTAGGATTTCTCCTGATATTATACTAAAGTGAGACGCACATAATTAGAGCGGGGGAAGTTGAAACCCACTGTGCGCGCGCGGCCTTATATGATTATAGTTTCTCTCAAAAGCCAAACGAGGGTTAAGCCTATGCGGCAAGTATTTGCAAACTGGCTCCGAAACGATTTTTACAAGACCCACCTAAAACCATGCTCAACCCATTTCAAAATTCTTCTCGCCTAAAACTTCTTTAATAATGTCTTAATGGCTGGATCCTTGCGCCCTTCTTATTTGTTCGAGTTTTCTTTCTATGGTCTTCTTTTGTTTTGATGTTTCTATTAGGGTTATGAATATGTGGAGGGCTGTTTTGTCTTCAGTCCATTTATGTAGGAGTTTGGCTATGACTTCGTTAGCGTTG
>Ga0272445_1001363_pt1 | contig 19220 bp, 12 predicted proteins | sample YNPCB0031_FD_194404 | JGI IMG/M metagenome (GOLD analysis project Ga0272445, IMG submission 194404) | Hot spring sediment microbial communities from Yellowstone National Park, WY, United States - YNP-CB-003-1 | ecosystem: Environmental > Aquatic > Thermal springs > Hot (42-90C) > Sediment... | reverse complement strand
AATACCGTTATTTATTCGCTGAAATAACTGAAATGAACATGCAGATGATAGGTTTAGAGATTTCTTGTTAGAGAATTCCTAATTCTTTCTCATCAGTTATTTCAGCCTTAGCGAGCCTCCAGATCACAAGTTTCTTTGGTTTAAGAAGTTCGTTGAAATATATGCTCGATTTCTTGTTGCAGAAAAGCATTCTAAGCAGAGCATTCTTCACGAAAGGATCAACCTTGTTTATCACGGCATCGAACCTTTCAGGTGGGATTTTCTTAAGCTCTTGTTTCAGCTCTTTGAAAATCTCACTTTCATTCTCGATTTTTCCTAGCAAAACATTCAGTATATCTTCGAAAGTCGGTCTATCGTCTCTTTGGTAAAGGGTTCTAACAACGTTTTGAAATGTTCTGTTTAGGCTTGGACTCCAATAACGTTCGCCAAAAATCCTCTTCATAACTTCAACTATTTGACCAATTATTCTTTCAATGAGCATCGCTCTTTCGTACTCATCTCGGTAAGGAGGAAGCTCAAACGGATTTATGCTGAACCTAACCCTTAGAGGATCTAGAAAGATTATGTCATCAAGCCTTTCGGGTAAGCACTCAACTAGATCATAAGCCATATCTTCATGAGGATCTATAACGTGAACGCAATATCTCTTTTCCTGAGCTTGAGCGATTATGTTAACAAGTAGCGAAGTTTTTCCTGTTCCAGAAGAACCGATTATGTAAACATGTCTCGTTAAGTCAGATAATGGGATACTGGCTTGCTCTCTTCCTCTTCTATATTGCTTCAAAAACCCTATTGTTATTCCATTACCCTTCCTCGCTATCGCTGGTAAAGGTAGCCTTGGCCTTATTGCATAGTTTATTCTCTCATCTTTAATTTTGACCGGTAAATGGAATAGAATGGCGAGTTCTTCGTTAGATAATAAGAAAGATTTGTCAAAATCCATGAAGGGAAATTTTCTTTTAACGATGTCCTTTAGAATGGAAAAAGAGCTTTTAAAAATAGGAAAGCTGATTATTTTGGGCTTGAACTTAGCATAGTTTCCATTAAAGCTACTGAAAGAGTTAGCAATAGCCTCAACAGATCTTCTAGCTTCTTTAAAATCCTGTGAAAATGCGGCAACTCTTATTAAAACCTTGAAACATGGAAGTGAGAACTTTCTTAAAATCTCGTAAGTATAAGGTGCTTCTGGATCTAGTTTAGTTCTAAGATTTTCTAAAAATCTACTTGAAATTTTCTTTGCCTTAAATGCTACCTGAAGCATCGCATCTATATTCAAGGATTCTATGATATGGCTTAATGGATCGTAGTCGAAATCTTGAATTCTCTTAATCTCACAGTAATAATAGTCCAAAGTTAAGTAAGCAGCGCAAACATAACTTCCACTCGTTAAGGGAATGAAGGTTGATTCCGCATCTTTAAAATATGCGTTTGGATATATGGCATTTAGCTGGGCTTTAATCTCTTCGAGAAGCTTTTCTTCCCTAGCAAAAATGTAAAAGCTTATTCTATTTTGATGAATCCATATTTTAAAGCAAGCATGCTTTTTGTAACTATGCAAAGGAATTAGAAAATTTGGAAGTGATTTAAAACTTGGCTTATCCTCTAATGAAGGAATTATTTCAACAAGCCATCCTTTAGGTTTAATCTTTGCTAACTTCTTAATTTGATTTTCAGTTATTCTATGCGCTCCTAATCTCCATGCTTTAAGAGCACTGAGCACTCAATCACCTTTAACTTTGAGGAATTAGCTTTTTAACGAATAGCTTCAAGGCTACTATGAAGGCAGCTATGAAAAATGCAAGCAAAGAGATCATTGAAACTAGGATATCGAATACAGTTTTTCCCTTAACAATTTCTCCATAAATCCATATCAAAGCTGCGGTTGTAACTAAGAAGCCCAGAACCTTGCTTTTAAAGACTTTTTTGAAAAACTCACCTAAAGTTATGGCAATTATGAGGGTTAGTAGGAAAGTCATTACTACTGGGTTTAAAGCCAACTGTGAAATAAATTCCAAGATCGTATTTAGCGTTAGACCATTCATCTAAACCACTAAATACCCATAAGCCTTCGCTTTACTAGCTTAAGATGCTTTAGGCAGTAGTAGTTCTTAATTCCACCTAAACTCAAAATTCCATCAGCTTTTTCATTGCAACCTGAATATTCGCAGTATTTCATGAAATCAAAGGAGTTTTAGAGATAAAACAGAAAAAGCTCTTTCTCTTTTTAGTGTAGAAATTGCGGATGACAACAGCTTTGAGAAGAGTTTTAAAATTTAGCGACAGCGTGATAATTTACTTTATCGGCACCTTATATCCAATTAACGCATCGTTGAGTACTTCTTCGACCCTTGAAACTAGTTTTATTTCCACTTTCTTCTTAATATCAGGGGGAAGCATTTGCACATCCTTTTCATTTCCTGCAGGAATATAGACAGTTTTTATTCCAGCATCAGCAGCAGCAACTATCTTTTCGTGGATTCCTTCCACAGGCAATATTTTACCTAGAATCGTTATTTCTCCTGTCATTGCTACATCATTTCTGACGGGTTTTTTAGTTAATGCTGACACAAGCCCTGTCAAAATCGTAATTCCAGCAGATGCCCCCTCTTTTGGTACACCCATTTGTGTTGCCAAGACAGTAATATCGTAGTCTTTTTTGAAGTCAACATCTATTCCAAGAGCCTTTTGGTTATAGCTTATGTACTCATAGGCAGCTTTGAGAGATTCCTTCATCACCCTCATCATTGAACCTAGTGCATTTAATTTTCCTTCTCCTTTATTAGCAATTATTTCAAACCGTTGTATAGCACCACCACCGTAGACTTTCAAAAGAGCCAAGCCTATTACTTCCCCAACTCTGGGTTCAGACGGTAACTCGATTGGTGCTCTTTGTTCTGGAACTGGAACAAAAACTTCTTTAGATGTTTCCTTATCGATATAAGAAAAGTTTGTATCCCAGTATTCGATTTTCATTTTCTTTAATTGCTCTTTCACACGTCTTCTTAATTCTAATGCCAGGCACAAGTACTCTTCAACGTCTTCTTTGGTATAATTTCCATCGGGATGAATTAATTTAATTAATCCTGAAACTGTTTTTCGCACAGCATCTCTATCCCTCTGGTCAAGAGCCTTGCCAAACTCAAAATACTCGTCTATAGCTGTAGTAAAGGTTGAGCGACGTAATTCTCGAAGCACCCATGCAAAATAATCAACTACAAAACCATAATGGTTAGTTAATATTTCTGACCTCATTCTTGGTATTTCCCATCCTGGAATGTATGCATGAAACCTATCGAAGAAAGCTGCATCTTGCATTTCTGGAGGAAACGGTACAAAAAGATGTGCAATACTGAGTAACTCTGGGATATCATAATCTATGTTGCCTATGAAAACCAATGAGGCAGTACCCTTAAACTCCTCTCTGATTCTTGCAAAACCTCCTGTTTCCATGTAATCTTTCAATATTTGTACTGCCTGAGCATCTTTAAGCCTTCTTAAGCCTGCGACTTCATCAAAAGCTACGACATCCCAAAGCATTACCAGTCCCATTCTTCCTCTCCCTCTCATATCGATAAATAGCCCTGCAACAGTCGTTTCACCGCCTGAAACAAGTATGCTGTAAGGCGAAAGTTCTCTGTAGACGTAACTTTTACCTGTTCCTCGAGGACCCAATTCCACCAGATTATAGTTATTTTCCACAAAAGGGATTAACCTACATAGGTTCAACATTTTAAGCCTATAATCAAGCTTACTTGGCTCTAAACCTATGCTACGTATTAAGAAGTCGATCCATTCATCTTTTGTAAATTGGGAACGTTTCTCTTTTACGTCTTCTAAAGCAGTGATTTCAAGTTGAATTGGGCGGAATTGTTCTATAACAAACGGACGTATTACGCCTTTATGTATGATTTCTGGGTTATAGGAAAGATCTATTATCCCCCATAATCCTCCACCAAGAAGTCTTTCGTAACGTCTTATCAAATCTTCGCTTATATTGACATAATTTAGTTGAAGGTTTACAAGCTCAGCCCAATATTTATCTTCAGCTTCGTGAAGTTTAACCTTCACTTTATCAATAACTCTGTACCTCCCAAGTTCCTTTACCTTGGATTTCAGAACCTCTGCTTGGTCTGGGTGCACGTAATTCTCTGTTAAAATCCTTTTAACTTCTTTAATCCCTTCAGCAATAACATCAACATCAGCTGAAGAGCAATATTTTCCTAAAAGGTATTCAACAACGTAAGCTGGAACATTCAGATGTTTCCTTAAAGGTCCGAGCAGATCTTTTCTTACTACTTTACCTGGGAAGAGCGAAAGTACTTTTTTATCGAGCTCGTCAAGCTCCATAATATCACCTAAATTTCTTCTGCATATCCAACTATAGATACTTTTACTTTTTTACTCTTTAAAAGCTCAAGGGTATCAGCATCAATAATTTTAACTTCGGCTTGAGGAGGTATTTCTCTAAGTATAATTCTTGCTTTCTTTGCCTCTTGGTATAACTCTATTGTGTCAGATTCTGCTATTTTTCTTTCATCGCTATATATTTCAACTTTTACAGATCTTGGCTTATTGGCCTCTGGAGAAATCAAAGGAATTATATTTATGAGACAAATTGCTGTGGTAATTTCCTCTGGTATTTCAGCTTCAATCTTTACCTTTCCAATTTCAATTTTTGCTTTTGAAATCATTGTAGAAATGCAGTTCTCTTGTGGGCTTATACCACCATGTAAGAACATCTGTTGTTCACCAGGTACGTTTAAGCATGATAATCCTCGAGGAAACGCAACTATGCCATCTCCTTTTAACCATATTTGTTCAAAGTTGAAAGTGAGTAGTGAAGGGTTATAAGGTGGCTTTCCAATTACATATCTTCTCTTTTTGTCAACATCAGCTTCTGATTTTATCCCTTCTATAATATTGAGAGTGAAATCTTTTGGAATTAATAAGAAGCCGTGGTCCGTTGTCGTTATCACTGTTCTAATTCCTGCTTTATGAAGCTTATCAATTGCTTCTGAAAGCCTTTCTACAAGTTCATCAAATAAGCTTACGGAGATTTCTAAGAGATAAGTTCCGGCTATATCTATATCCCTGTCAGTGATTATTATATAATCATATTCTTCGATTCTTGTTTTTAGCGAGGATGGCGATAATTTTATTATTTCACTTAACTCAATTATAGTTACTCTATCTCTAAATTTCTCTTTCAAGACGTTGACTCTCGTTTCTTTTACTCCTATCGGAGTGGTTTCATCTATTAAGATTTTTAACTTTCCATTTTCAACTTTAGCAAAAAGTGATTTATGAGGTAGTAGCGATGCCATTCCAACTTCAGTGATTGAAGGAAGGGATGAAAGCATAGGGATTAATTTTACATCGTAGCCTTTGCCTTTAAGCATGCTTTCTAATTCTTTTACTAGCTCATATCTTAACGCGTCTATAAAGAAAATAGCTAATGGTTTATTCTCCTTTTCGACTATTTCCTCCCAAAATTTATGTTGATTGATTAGTCCTTTAATTCTCCATTCGCTGAGTTTTTCTACAGTATTAGAAAAACGTTCAGTAAAAATTCTTAGCCAAAAGGAATATGCGTTAAAGCTTGGTTTAAGAAAAGTTCTGAAAAATTCTTCTTCTACATTCTTTAAGCTTGAATAAAGTTTTCTGTATATGAAATCGATTTTCCATAAGCCTTCATTTTGTATGTATAAATTGGCTAAGAATTCTACGTCATAGAAGCCTTTCTCCAGTAAAGATGTAGATTCCTTGCACTTTCTATAAAGGCTTGAAGATTCGCCGATTAGCTCCCATATGTTAATTTTTCCTTTAATTGCCCAGGGACTTTTCTTTCTTGCTTCTGCAATTTTTTCTATAACTTCAAGATTTTTTTCAAAACCTTCTAGCCCCATGTTTATTCTCGCTTTTAACTCCTCTAGCAATATTTCGTCTACTTCTTTAAAACTTAAAACGTTTAAGAGACTTTCAATTCCGTGAAGCTCACTCTTCAAATCGTACTTTTTAGAAAGTTTCTCGGACCAATCAATGAAGCCGTGCTTCAACGAAACATGCTCAAGCCACTCTCTTGCTAAGTTCGCCCATACTTCAATCTTATCATCGCTTGGTAAGAGTTTGCTAAATTTTTGCTTACCCAAACCTTTGGAATAATAAACAAGCTCAGAAAAAAGTAATGCCGATGCTAAAGCTTCTTGAAAATTTTCAGAGTCGACTTCAACGTTAAGATTTAATTCAGATTTTACTCTATCGATAAATATGTCATGTAATCCTAATTTTATGAGTTCCTGTTTATGTGTTGAAAAGGTAACGTATTCAAGTATTGCCCTTCCAAGGCTAAAGCTTGCTCCTAAATTAAAAACTGCCGAAAGAAGCGCGTTAATTATTTGGTTTTTCCGCAATGGCGCTTTTGCGTATGGCATCACTTCTTCCCATTTTTTCGCGAGTAGTCTACTTCGTTCTCCTGTGAGCAAAGCTTTCAGTTCAAAGTCAGATTCAAGACCAAAATAATTTGTTAAGAGCTTCTCAAGGTTCATTTCTATTTTTTTACCAAAAAGTTCGTAATCTCTAATCCAGCTCGGTTCAAAAGGTTTTCTTGGAATATAAATAAACCACTTTTTCTCAAAATCTGGGTCTTCTCTTTCTATTCGCGCTCTGATTGCTAAATAGCTTCCTTCAAAGGGAATGAAGTTTACGTTTGTTGGTATTGCTTCAAATATTATGTCTTGTAGGCTGGCGTCTTCATCGTACCATATTAAGATAGGATAGTCTCTAAGCACATCTGATATTATCTGCTTGATCCTTTCTTGAAGCTGATTTACCATCTATTTCACCCTGTCAGCTGCTGGATGTAAAATCTTTAGTTCTTTTAGTGGTTCAATGTTTACTCTTACTCCATAATCTATTATTGGATTCCAGCCATTATCTCTAACTTCAGCTATGGCTTTCTCAATCCATTTGGCATCAGGCTTAAGCTTTGTTTTATCTTTCCTTGGGTTGTGTAGTATATTCAGCGCTTTCTCCATATTTTCAATTTCATTAATTTTGTCAAGGGATTCCTCATAAGCTTTAGATAAATCATTAATTCTTTTTCTATCTCCTGAAGCTCTCGTTTTTTCTAGCTCCTTGAAAATTCTTTCTCTTTCTCTATAGAGTCTCTCTTTAATTGGATTAAGATAGAAGGCCAATATTTTTGGTATAGTATCTCTATCAAGTTTATGGTAATGTATGAAGCAAGAGAAAACTCCTGGAAGCTTGCTTTTTCCAAGGTTTGAAGAAGTTAACTGCCAAAATATTGGTCTTCTTCTATATAAAGTCACATGAAAGTCAAAGTAATCTTCTTCAATCCATCTCTTCAAACTTTTCCCTAAAATTTCAGAAATTTCAAGCTCAATTTTATCGACTTTATTTTTGCCAAAATCTTGTGCTATAAGCTCACGAACTTTGCTTAATAAATTATCCCGAAACATCTCATCAAGCGGAATTATACCATCTTCATCTAATTCTATAGCCCTCTTTATATAATAGGAAATGAGGCGCTTAACGTGCTCTTCTACAGAAATTAGGTTTTTCTCCTCTTCTATCTCTTCTATTTCTTCGGTCTTACCCTCTTCAGTTTCTCCTCCTTCTAAACTCATACCTCGTTGCTGAGTTAGTTCTCGCTCTATCAAAGTCTTATCTTCTTCAGATATTCCATAAATCCTATATACTTCATCATCAATTTCTTTTTGAATTTCTTCTATTCTTTTATTCAACATGTATTGTCGTTTTACACATAACTCAGCCAATTCCTTTAGAGAAGATTCCATAGAGCCTTTGACAGACCGTATTTGTTGAGTACTAGGCCAATCAGACCACTTAAATTGTTGTGCTAAGGGATGTTGGGTAATAGGTTTTTCGTCCGGGTCAAAACCATGAAGAACTTGAAGAATCCACGGCTTAACAAAGATGGTTGAGGGCTCATTACCCGTATTCCATTCTTGTAGTAAAGAGTAGGCTTCGTACGAGAGACGGCCCAAAATATCTGAAGGAAGGGGATGAATTGGTAAAGAGGCAAGGTAGCTTACCTGAAACTTTGCTTCGCCCCTGATTCGAACCAGAAACCATAAAAGCTCTGAATTTAGAATTGAAAGTAAAGACCATAAAGGATAATTTTTAGGGAAAATACCACACATAGCCGCGCTAAAAATAGCTGATTTTGGTAAATATCTTACATTAAGTCTTCTTATAGAACCTCTCATGATGCTACCTGCTTGCGGGCTACTCATCCACATTAGCCCTTCTTTGAAATAAAATGATTCGTTTTGAGGACGTGATAAAAGTTTTCCATCAGGACTTTTATAATTCTTAATCTCCTGACCTTCATTATTCCAATTTACGACGATGGATATGTCAGAATAAAACTCATCAAGCCATGTTCCTATAGTAAACGGGACCCATTTTTTCCCTATCTTAGTTTCCTCCGAAGAAATACCTATATCTGTTGGGGGAATTTCCCACCAAAAACGGGTAAAACGTACATCATCACCAGTTATAAGGCCCTGTTTAACGTCGGCTATTTTTTGTTGACTCCATTGTTTTGTGACGTCTTTATCAAGCGGAGGATATTTGTAAAATAAGCTTCTCAAATTTTCGGTGAGCCAATATGCATATGGCGATCCCGGAATTTTAGATAATTCATTTAAAGAAATTTCGTAAACTAATGGATGCTTTTCCCCTTCATTTATTGCCTTTAAAATTTTTTCCCAAGCAGCTTTCTTTTCCTGTTCATTGACGAATTTTGCTAAGCGTACGAAAAGAGTAGTTACAGACTTGTCCGATTTTTTGACCGTAAAGGCAGCCCATCTTGCCAATGCCACATCTAAAACACCAAAACCTAAATCCAAGATCACTTGTGGTGCAGACTTTACTTTAAAGAGAAATTCTCTTACCCATTGATATGACCTCAGGAACATAAACGTTCTGCCAGTGATAGCACCAATATAGCCTTCATCTTTAGCTAAATCAATCGCCTGTTCAATAAATGCAGCATAATAATCAAAGTGAGTTTTTGGGTAATGTCTTTTAAGATATTCTTTGGTTTTAGTTGGCATATCTCCATATGGCGGATTCATTAGTACAACATCATATTTTTCTGAAAGTAGGGCAAGTAGGCCGACAGATTTTTCAGCTTCTGTTGCAAAAAGCAAGCTGCCCATATCATGAGCTTCGATAGCCTCCCTTTCAAACTTGCGAAGTTCTTCTATCATTTCCTCAATGGTCCTTTCCTTCGGAATTATTAGAACAAAGTTTGCTGAGTTCTTTGATGTTTCAACCACAAACTTTGCTTGACCGACTATTCCTTCTTTGCCTAATTGGGTTTGTCCATAAAGAGCAAATCTTGTTTGTTTAGCTCCCTTCTTCCTTTCTCTAAATAACCTTTCAAATGGTTCACGAATCTTTAGAAGACTGCCAATTTCGTACGTGTAGCTTAGATCGTCAAAAAGTTTAGCAAAAATTTCTTGTAAATCTGGATCATCCCTAAATCTTTGGAGAAATTCAATCCTTTTTTTACCGTCTGATATCCGAATATCCGCACAAACAATATTCATTTTCCTAATCTTGAGGTTGGGATTGTATGTCTTTGCTTTTAAATAAAGAGATAAAGCTGCTAATTGAGTTGAGAAAAGGTCTATATCTATTCCAAATAGGTTATTTTCCAAAATTAATAAAGGTATTTCAGATTCCGAGGTATCAGGCTCATCTTCTTTATACATTCTATAAAGAACATCAAAAGCATAGACAAGAAAATGGCCGCTTCCACATGCAGGGTCCAGAACTTTAATTTCCCTAACTCTTTTAACCTCTCTTTTATTTTGCCCATTTTTTAACGGGACCATATAAGTGCAAAATTCGCTGAGCTTTGATTCTGGATGCATTTCCAGCCATAATCGCCCTAAAGTATTATCGACCAGGGCTTTTACTATCCAGTGCGGGGTATAAAATTGATTAATAACAGGGATGTCGTCAGGCTTAGGTTTTCTTTTCGCTTTCCTATATTCTTTTCTAGCTTCATCGTTAAAGTATTGATATATCCATCCAATGATATCATCTTCTTTCCAATCGTTTTCTGTAATATCTTCCGTTAATAACTTAATTACATCCCTGCATGCTTTTTCGCTTGGAAAAACGATGCTATACTCACTATTTACATCAAATAATATCTTTATTTCTTGGCTCACTTCTTTAAATGCCTGAATTAATGCAGATTTCAAAATTTCGTAAGGAGAGAGTGAAGGATTTGCTTCGGCAATCTCCCTTTCTTTTAAACTTCTTCCTCCATATTCACTCTTCTGGATTATTGTTTCTTTAATTAGACTGCGAACTTCCATTGCGCGCAATGCAGCAATCCTGTTTAAAAAAGTGAATGCCGTATGTCTAATGTAGCGATGAATAGCTTCCTTTTTATCTAAACCTCCTACTAGCTCTTTTTCGATTGCTAGCTCTATTTTCTTACGAATCTCAATCTCTTCAGCATTTAAGTGCTCCAATTTATCCAATTCCAAAAAGGTTCCATCGGTCAAGATCCCGTAATATGCAAGCCTTCTCTCAACATCCTCCTCTAGAATTTTTCTACACTGATTTATCACTCTCCTTAGATTGTTCCTTCTCTCCTTATCCATCATTCAACGCTCACATCCACTCTTACAATTTTCTTCTCTTTCAATGCTCGCTCACAAACTTTTCTCAGTTTACTTGAAACTTCCTCAATATCCTTGTGAGACTTTATCTCTTCCTTAAAACCTATAATTTCCTCAGCTTCAGGCTCGATTTCCATTAACTTTTTATCCAGCTCATCTTTTATTCTTTGCCTTTTACTTTCTATTCCCTCTCTTATATTAAAGCTGAGTTCATCGATCAAAGACTTGCACACACAGCATACAAAGTTTTCATCGAATTCTAGCTTTTCAGAAGGGCAGAACATTTCCTTCAATGGTTGGATGGTTTTTTCTAGCTCTTCTTTCTCTAACTTCTTAGCTGCTGGATGTGAATTAAGTGATTCTATGGCTTTAGAAAGTAACTCATTTCTTTCCTTGTGCCATTCAGAATATAACTTCTCATACTTAGCTTTGACACTTTCATACCTAGAAATTATATCTGGCCATAGCTTAATGAAATTCTCGCTTTTAATGCAATCCTCAAGTTCTTTAAGCGTAGCTTCGCTCTCCTCACCAAGTTTAACTAACCTCTGACCGCATTCTCTTATGAACCTAACAATTCTTTTGTATTCTTTTAAATTACCCTTTTCTTCAAACTTTCTTAACTCATCGATGAGCGAGATATCTTTTAAGATCCTTATTCTTGACTCATCAATAAAATTCAAAATTCTTTTTGTAATATTGGGTGCGTTTATTATTTCATTTATGACATCTTGTAAGGAATTGATTCGTTGAGCTACTGGTAATTCAAGGGCCATCGCTGTAGCTTTTAACCCTATTATCTGTTCTCTTTTCTTCGACAAATGTTCAACTAACTTCTTGTCTATATCTTCAATTGTATTATCAGCTCTTAAACCTAAAACAGAAGACATTAGCTCCCAGGCCTTATTTCGTTGCTCAGGTGCAACTTCAACTCCTGGATAAAATCTTGCTCTATTGAAAGCTCTTGTATTTGTAAAAGCCTCATGTGACCCTGTCTCTATTGCTGAAACATAATCCTTACCATCTAAGTTAACTGCTATCGCTCCGCTTTTGAATAAAGTGGCAAGCGTTAATCTAACCACTTTTGGATCCCAACCATATGGTTGTGAACCGAAGTGTTCAGTCAAGCTTGCACCACTACAGTCTTCACCTTCCTTATACCTTCTCCTTATTTCCTGAAGAATTCTGGAGGCCACTGGCCTATCTATCAGGATGTTACCCTTGTCATCAACAAGCTGCAACTCTTTATAAATAGATGGAAGTCTTCCCTTCTGCCAGGTAAGAATTGTTCCAATATGTTCATCTCTCTCTACTCTGAAAGCAGCTAATTGGAATTGGGTAAATAAATCGTCGATTATGTCTTTAACATATTTTTTAACAACTTCTTGAAGAGGCTTTTTTCCATCAAGCTTTATCTCTTTTCCTTGGATAAGTAAAATGCCATTTTCGCATGCATTTTTAAAAAGTTTAGGTAGTTCATCACTTTTAAGCAGCTCGATATCTTTTCTGTATTTAGAGAGAGTGTTTTCCTCTTCTGGTGTTGATGGTTTTGCTTCACGATCTTTAATCGCTTTTTCAGTACATATTACCTTCTCAAGCAACTGCTCGAATTTCTTATCGTGATCAGATAATATATAGATTGTATCTTTAGATGCAAGGCTTTTAGCAAGCAATGTTTTAACTAAATCTTTTTCTGCTGTAGCAAGAGGAGAGTAGAATTTTATAATTACGTGACCTTTAGAAGTTATTTCCTTATCATCGACAAATAGATGTACGTCAAAAACTCTTATTCCGCCATAATTATACGTCTTAAATTCGTTAACAACATTTTTTCCAATTTCCACTGCCAATTCTTTTTTCTCGATTGCTGATGCAAACTTACTTGCAACTTCTTGTTCGAATGTTCTTTCAATGGTCGTGAGAAATCGCCATTTTCCGTCTTCCTCGGCGATCCATTTATTTTTATGTAATTCTTCTAAACACATCTTAACCTTGTTTCTTAGTGAAACACCATCTTCTCCCAAGTGCGAATAAAGAACAGCTGTAATGTTATCAACGGTGCACGGAATCCATTCTCCAACTTGCTGTAGTAAGAAAAGTGCCTTTGCAACAGAACCTATTTTTAACCCCTCTTTATCACCAAGCCTGCTTGCATCCTCTATGATTGATTGATATTCCCCCCTTACTTCGAGATGAATTGCATCATATACTGCATCAAATGTAGCAAGGGACCCTATCTCCGAGTATGCCAAACCCTTCACATCAGTTTTTGGTCCAGTAAGTAAGGCGCGAACAACACTAAGAATAGCTCTTTCTCTGCCAGTCAATTCAGGAACAGCTCTTCCTCTTAATCTTAGCGAGCCGAAAATATGTTGCATTAGGAGCACATGGTATGGCATCAAAGGATAGGACTCAATGAACTTAGCTTTATCTATTCTTGTTAGTAGACCACCATATTCTCTTGCAGGATTTTTAATTAGCGCAAAAGTGGCAAGGCTTCCAGAGAATTTGTTGTATAATTCTTCAAGGTGTTTTAGTTTAGTTAAGTCTGAAACTTTTGAAAGTAATCGTTTCTTTACAACCGTGTCTATATTTTCTGGAGTTAAAGTAACTCTGATTTGGAATCTATCTTTGATTTTTTCGAGCTCAGGTCTATATGCCTCTACTCTTGGTATGACTTCTTCTAAAGCCTCCTGTGCTGTCACGAATAACCAAACTTTACCTTTTCCTATCCTTTCTATATGCTCGGCTAAAATTCCAAGGTCTGTAAGCCTGTCAGTATTTGTTCCTATGTAAAGGCCTACCTCGTCCAATAAAAGTATAATTCTCCCATTTTCTTTTCCAAGTTTTTCTGCCTCAGCGACCAAAGCCTCAACAAGCTTTCTAGGAGTTAACTCAAAACTTTTTTTAACATCTTCAATACTTTTTTCAGCCTCTTCTATTTTGTAAAATGTCTTCGGGTCAATGTTATGAAGGGCTTTTGCAAGAACAGGACCTACCATGGCAGTCATTCTTCTCACTTGTTGCCATGTTCTTCCTGTTTCTCTCTCTATGTACTCTAGAAAATTTTCCCATAATCCTCTTTCTTTAAGCATCTTTTCTATTTCAGCAATCCAAAAAACATCTGAAAATCCGAGTTCTTCAAGGAAAGCAGTATATACTATTTTGCTGATAGAGGGGGCTTCTGGGCTATCACGAGGAAAGTTAAGCATGTTGACAAAAATGGCTTTAGTATTGAGTTCCTTTTCAAGAATTATGGCACCTGGCAAGGAATGCTTTTTGCAAAAGTATGAAGCAGCCCCAACTTCGCGTCCGTCTTCTAATTTTACTTTTTGGTTTGAAAGTACATAACCCAAAACTTTAAGGAAATGACTCTTGCCAGAGCCAAAGAAGCCTGAGATCCACGTGCAGACGCTTTCAGGGGTTCTATGTCTACTTTCAATAAACCTATCTATAATATCTTCGAGATACTGCCTGATTTCCTCTGTAACGACATACTCTTCAAGTTCGGACCCAACAATTCTAGGGTCGCGTTCATCGACCTTTATTACTCGCTCAATTTGTCTAGCTGGATCTTTTTCAAGTATATCCTTTACTAACAATAAGGGCTTCATATAATTTCCCCTCTATAATATGTTCTAATATTTTCCCATCGATAATTTAACATATTTCCTTCTTTATTTCCAGGATATAACATAACTAGAGTGCAGCGAACAGTTCCTTCTAATTGGGTTAGCAAGCTTGAGATATGAACAAATGGAAAAAGGCTTCCAGCACGTGTTAAAATAGCGCAATATGATATATCCTTATCTTTTAATTTCTCTTTTAATCTTTTTGCAATCTCTTTTAGCAATTCTCTTTCTAAATCTTTTACAAGTTCTTCTCTTATTTTCTCTTCGTTTTTTAAAACCGAAGTATCAAGACACCCAAAACTTTGGAGTGCATCAACCATTAATGAAGACAATGAAATTATTTCGACAGAAATACCGTCTCTTCTAAGACGTGAGGCTAAAGCTTTAATATGCTTTAAACATTCAACTTCTAACTCAGGATCATACAAATAAATATAGTAAGGAACATCGATAACGTGCCTTTTTCCAGCCACGCTCTCCCTTATTCTCATTTCAAGAGTATCAAATCGTGAGCTATCCCAACCCATTTAACCACTCTCCTAAATTATACTTTGATCGCAATTCTAATATCTCTCCAGCTCTTAAATAATAAATCCATCCACGAGCTTGTGCCTCAACCAAATAATTCTCTATTTCAGCATTATTAAGGAAGTAAAGGTGCCAAATTTCATTTTTTAGTACCTCTTGTGTATTCAATTTCTTATCAAGTAAACCCAGCATAAAAAAGGTGAAAGTTTCTATTCTTAAAGAAGGCTTAATCAATCTATTACTTGGTGCTTTTTCCATAATATTAAAATCCCTTAGAAAAGCTAGAAAGCCTCTGATCCATCTGCCTTTAAGATAATCAGACCATTTTTTGAGCTCTGGATGTGTTTCCTCTTCTTTCTCCAAAAATTCCAGAATGTCATTTTTTGTCAAAATAAGTCGTGATTGACTTATTTTATTAGCAACGAAATTTGATACTATATTCTTTATTAAATGGTCTGATTCACAAATATACGGATAAAGCAGCTGTATTTTGGCATTTCTAGGAATATTTTTTGTAATGGCTTTAGCTAACAATTCAGCTGAAGGCAAGAATTTGTGATTCCTGAAAAACCTCTTATGAATTGCCACAAGGATTCCTTGAATAGTTTGGCTGGATTGTTTATTCAGAAGGTTTTGAGAAATTACTTTTTCCTTAACTTGTTGCCAATCCTTTACCTTATCATATTCTGCAAGTACTACAAAACTTTCATTTATTAAAGAGCCTACCCTTTGGAGGTCTGCTTTGTAAACTACGCTTTCAGCATTCATAATAAACCCTTAGATGTACGATAATTAATTGAAAAATGGATAAAAATAAAGTTTTTACTAACCGCTGAATTTGTTTTTATAGGAGGCATATCAACTCCTGTGGTGAGCAAATAATGGTTGTTATGATTACTGGAAAATATTCAGAATTCTATCCTTTAACACTTCAGGGGTGCAAGCCTTAGCATGCTGGATGGCTTGGCTTATTCAGCCTGAAGGGAAGCTAATAAGGATGGAAAAATACTCGCGTATACTTTCAAAATTTAATGATTATATTGGTAACAAATTTATCTCAATATGAAGTTGATGTAGTGTATGTCCTCTTCCGATTTCTAAATTGGTAATGTAAAGAACTCTCATAGTATAATAATTTATATGACGGAGGAAAAACAATAAGTGGTGACTATGAAAAGAGAGGAGTGGCTTGAAAGGATAATAAATGAAATAAAAACAGTTGTCCTTGAGGATGAGGATTTTAAGAAAAAGGGCGTAACCAAGAAGAGCGTATTGCTGGCACATGAAAAAATTACCGACATGCTTGAAGGGCTAATGGAGTATGATCCATGGTCTAAGCGATATGGAATAGACTTCATATATAGGAAAGAAAGGGCGTACGGAAAGATAAGATTGGCGGTAGAAGTTGACTCATGGTGGAGACCACATGGAAGCTGGATGAAATTAGCGGATATTCGTGCTGAAAATAAATTATGGATCTATATTACAAATTCTCCAGAAGCTGATAGGTTTTTTGAGAACAGTTTAAAAGAGCTTGATAGATTTCTTAAATCACGAAAGGAGTCAAAGGAAACATTTGGCAACTTTATTGCGATCATGAAGACGCCTAAGGATTTTAAAGAAGTTGATGTATTCGAACAATTTGGCAAGAAAGAGGGGAAATAAGCCTATTTTGCTTACTTGGTCAGCATATCTGTACAAGATAAAATTTTAACTTTTTACATTCAATCCAATATGCTTTTTAAATAGTTTAACGTGAATTATAACAGTTGGAAATCCCTCTTCAATTCTTCAAATCAATTTCCTTTTCCTCTAAAGCTTTAACAATCCCTTCTTTACTCTTGCCGCAATTTGAACAACCAGAAATAATTTCTAGCTTTTCTTTAGTATGGTAGAATTTTGTTTTCGTACCAGCTGCAGCAGACCTGGACTTTTTAATCTGAAGCATAGAAGGATAATAAATTGCCTTTGCGGTTTCTTTTTTTACAAAATGGACATTCTACATTTCTTATCTCTTGAGTTCGAATATCGTAAAGATATCCCATAATTTTAATTAGGTCTAAATAAAAATCATTTCATAAGAAAACATGAAGAAAATTTACTTAACTCATTGTTCTGCAAAGAAAGATGATTCGTTGAGAGGAAGCGGTAAGAAAGTTACTCCAGACAAGCTGTACCTATCACCTCGGATTCAAAGGTTTATGATCGAATGTAAAAAGAAGGGCGTGGAGTGGGCTATATTTTCCGATAACTATGGCGTTGTATTTCCCAACCAAGAGATAGAATGGTATGATAAGCATCCAAACAAGGTTACCGATGAGGAATTCAAGAAGTTTCTAAGGGATTTTGATCAAAAGCTAGTAGCTTACGATGAAATCTGGTTTTATTATAATCCTGCTCGTTTCCATCGATTATACGAGCGGTTGTTGAACGAAAGTAAACTCAGAGACCGCATAAGACTGTTCACACATATTAAAGAAATTAAGTGAGAAAATGTCAGAGCTATGTAAATGGTTACATGAGCAACTAGAACAGCTACCGCTCATCAGATTCCCCTTTAGGTTGGAGCTGTTGCCCAAGAATGGCATATACTTTTTCTACGAAGCCGGAGAGGTTTGGGGGCATGGTGGAAACAAGCTGAGGATAGTTAGGGTGGGGACTCATAAAAATGGAAACTTTAGAAATCGAATTAAGGAGCATTACCTTTTAGATGAAACGTGGATGAATTTTGATAAAAACAGGCCTAAACCATCTGATAGAAGCATTTTTAGGAAAAACATTGGAAGAGCCTTGCTAAACAGAGGTAAAGACAGCTACCTTCAAATTTGGAATATCGACTTCATGACAAGAAGAAATAAGGAACGTTGGGGATCCAAGAGAGATATAGAGAAGGAAAAAAGAGTAGAAGAAATGATAACGAGGATAATTAGGGAAAGATTTTCCTTCCGGTTCATTATTCTAGAAAGTCAAGCAGAGAGGATGGGGAGCAAAGGGCTTGAAAGCTCCTTGATCGGAACGCTATCTCATTGTAAACTATGCAAACCGTCAGCCAACTGGCTAGGAAACTACTCACCAATACAGAAGATAAGAGAAAGTGGGTTGTGGTTAGTTCAACATCTCAAGGCTGAACCAATCAATGAAAAAGATAAAGAAATAATTTTAAACGCAATTAGAAAAACAAATGAATGGCTAAAAACGCTTAGTTTTTGCTCAAAAACCTCTTCAAATTGCTAGCAATAACGTAATCACAATATGGACATTTTCCATCTCTTGCTTTTAACGTTTCATAGGGTATTGGTTTCTTACATTTTGGACATTTTACATTCTTCTTCCCCAGCATCTTCTCATTTCCAAAATAAACTTGAAATTATGAGACAAAAAGCTAGAAATAATAGGCTAAGAGAAGCGAGATCTAATCCATTCTGTTTAGCGTAGATTGATGTGGCAATTAGAAAACCAATACCGCCATATCTTAAAACAAATCCTATCGTTTTTCTTTCAATTTTAACCAAACAAAACACCAAATAATTATCGCTATTCTCTGAAAACTAACTTTATTCTTCTATTTTATATTCAAGTTTTAGTCTTCTTTGAAACTCTTTCTGTGATAATTTATCAGACCTTACAATTTTACCATCGTTATTAACTTCCACCAGATAATATCCCTTATCTGTATCTACAATAAACTCCCAAACTCCTTTATCCTCTTTAAACCTTGAACTGCCTATTGATAGTATGCGCGCATAAAAACTTTTTAAATGATTTTTCATTATTCTTATTGCTTCACTGATATCTATTTTTGGCCTTATTTTATACTCAGTTTTTTCTCTTACGATTTTCTCCTCATACTTTCTCTTTTCCAAGATATAATAAAGAACAGCCCCAAGTAAATGCAAGAAAAATATTATAATTACCCACGCAATTTTCCTGCGAAGTAATGCATCTATAAGCATCCATAACCAAAAAGCAAACGATAATACGATTAAAATTACTACAATTAGTAATGTACTTGCAGTCATCCCAACAAATATTCCAAATGGTCCCCATTTAATTGGAATATTCGATAAAAATTGTTGCAGATTACCAAATACGTTAATATTTCGTATGGATAATAAATAACCAAGAAATACGCCTTCTATAAATAATAACAAAGCTAAACCGAGATATCTAAGAGATACCATAATTGAAGATTAAAGGAGGAAAATAAATTGGTTTTTGTTTTTCTTCGTGCAACTACCTTTGATTGAGTTTGAAATTTTAGGGCAGTGGTTTGGTTAATTTGATAACTCTCTCATCTTCATCATTCACCTCAACTTTTTCCAAATAAATATCCATATCACTAGCGAAAGAATAGTTAGAACAACTTTCAATT
>Ga0272445_1001362_pt1 | contig 19221 bp, 16 predicted proteins | sample YNPCB0031_FD_194404 | JGI IMG/M metagenome (GOLD analysis project Ga0272445, IMG submission 194404) | Hot spring sediment microbial communities from Yellowstone National Park, WY, United States - YNP-CB-003-1 | ecosystem: Environmental > Aquatic > Thermal springs > Hot (42-90C) > Sediment... | reverse complement strand
ATCACGTTGTCGTCCTCCAGGTCCTCGCCCTGCTTCCTGAGCGGCATCAACTCCTCCAGCGAGGTGGGGCCCATCGGTATCCCTCCGTGGACGAGGAGGTAGGAGTTGTTGAGGACCGCGGCGATGGGGAGCTCCGAGTAGAGGGAAGCGACGAGGCCGAAGGCTCCGTGACCGAAGCGCCTCGTCACCACGTCGTAGAAGCCGTAGTGGTGGTTCATCTGCGTGGTCTCGTGGTTACCCCTCAAAGTCACGACCTTCTCCGGGTGCTCAGCCTTAGCCCTGAGGAGGTCCACGAAGACCTCGAGCTGCTCAGGCCCCCTGTCCACGTAGTCGCCGAGGAAGACGACCGCATCGTACTCGCTGAGCAGTCCGAGGGCCGCCTCAAGGGACCTGTGGTCGCCGTGGAGGTCACCGACGACCAAGACCCTCTTGCGCTCTAACCTGACGAGCGCCTCCTCTCTCCTAAGCACCTCAACCGCCGACTCGACCGCCTCCCTGAACTCTTTGAAGGAGATCATCGACCGGACCGCTCCGCGCGCTCACTGGGACTCGGCGGGGACGAAGGCGTACGTCAGGTAATTCTCAGGCATCCTCCGTTCGACGACGAGCCTCACGTCCATCCCGACCTTGATCTGCTTAGGGTCTTTGACCTTCAGCCACGCGAGGACGTTGAACCCCTCCTTCATCCTCGCAATCGCGACGACGTAGTCCTCGTAGTGCATGAAGCTGGTGGGCTTGACGCTGATGACCGTGTAGGTCAGAAGCTTACCAGGTCCCTCGATCGGCCTCCACTCCATGTCAGTGCCACCGCACCTCGAGCAGTCGGCCTGTGGCGGGAAGTAGTTGGATCCGCACGACTTGCAAACGGTGTAGAGCACTTGCCCGCGCTGGAGGCCCTCGAAGAAGGGCTGGATCCTCTTGACTGGAATGAGGTACCTGAGCCTGAGCTCGCGCTGGTCGAAGAAGAGCGGGTCACCGGTCTTCTCGTCCCGTATGATGGGGAGGCCGGTCCTCTCCTTCTCCTGCTCCACCGCCTCGAGCCACATCCTGATGAAGGCCTCGATCTGGTCCCTGCTGATGCTGGTCCCCATGCCGTTTTGAGTGTTCATGCGCGGTATATCCGCCTATCTTCTGGGTTACGGCCCGACGGTTAGTGCGCTGACCCTCATCCGTCCGCCGGCATACGCGACGAGGGCGATCACGGGGAGAGCCACCAACGCCAGCGTCCCGAAGGGCCCAGTCAGAATCCCCGAGGCCGCTACGATGGCAGTCAGGGGAGCTCCGACCGCGACCCCCAAAAGCCCGAAGGCGTTCAGGATCCCAGAGGCCTTTCCCCTAACCTCCCTGGGCAGCTGGAGGACCGCGTGGCTCGATCCGTGGAAGACGAAGCCGAGCGCCACCGAGAAGACCAGAGCAGCCGCCAGCCTCAGCACGGACGTCTCGACGCCCAGCTGGAGGAGGGCCGAGCTGATCGAGACCGCGATGAGGCCGATAAGGAGGGAGCTGAACGGCGAGTACCTGTCCGCTATCCGGGCGGAGGCGAAGAACGAAGGTATCGAGAGGCCGGTCGAGAGGGCCATGAAGATCCCGATCTGGGCCGCCGCAAACCTCTCCTCCATTCCGGCAACTCTCACTAGAATAGATGGAAGGGTCCCCACGACGCCACCTATCACGAGGTAGAGGGCCATCATCGAGAGCGATGCGGCCGCGACCGTGACGGCGAAACCGAATACGGTGTTGGATTTTCCGCTGCCTTCGCTGACGACTCCTCCTTGCAGGGTCAGGGGCTTCGCTATGAGGGAGTAGACGGCGACGGCTCCGATGAGGACCGCAACCGTAGCGAAGACGCCCGAGAACCCGAACCTCGAGACGATGGCTGTCGCCGAGCCGGAGCCTACTACGATGGCGAGGGCCACGAAGGTCCAGAAGAACGCAAGAGTCTTGCCGAGGGCCTGCTGGAAGGCATCACCGATCGCCGCGAGCGCAGAGGGCACGACGAAGGAGTCCGCAACAGCGTGGGCCGCCCTGGACAGCAGGAGCTGGAAGGGCGACGAAGAGGAGAGGTAGCCGATCATCACGACCGCATCGGCCACCAGCCCTGCGATGAGCGGGCCCCTCCTGCCTATCTTGTCCACCACCAACCCGGCCACAGCGCTCATCGGTATCGCGATCATCGAGTAAAGGGCAGCGATCACCGAGGCCGTCAGCTCGTCGGCTCCGAGCGAGAGGGCGTATGATGCTATCACCGGAGAGATCATCGATGTGTCGATAAGGGCCACGAAGCCGATGGCGCCGATCCCAGCGTACGCCTTTGCCGATGCCACGACGACCCGTTAAAAGGTGCCAGCTTTAACCCTTTAGCTATCCGCAATATCTAGGAGATTTTTTTGCGGAAAACACGAAGAGGGTCTATGATGGACAGGTAAGTCTCTGAATCCTCGGTAAAAATTCTGAGGTTCCGGAGGGACCCGCTACCTGGAGGCGAGGGCTATCCTCTCCTGCTCGTTCTTCTTCTTGATCGCGTAGCTCCTGACGTCGTTGGACGCAGCGGCGATGATCTCGTCGGCCAAAGCCTCGTCTATCGTCTTGACGTTCCTGAAGGAGCTGAGTCTGGCTCCCTCGGCGATCCAACGGAGGGCCAGGTCGAGCCTCCTCTGGGGCGAGATGTCCACGGCCTTGAAGTAGGTGATGCCACCGTAGGTGACCCTCGTCGTGTCCTCCCTCGGCGCCGCGTTCTCGATGGCCCGCACCAGGACCTGAACCGGGTTCTCGCCTGTCCTGAGGTGGATGATGTGGAGGGCGTTCTTGACGGCCAGCAGCGCCTTCTGCTTCTTCCCGCCGTTCTTCCCCGGCCTCATGAGCATGTTAGCCAGCCTCTCGACGACGTTGACCCTTGCCTTCCCGAAGCGACGGTGCTCGTGCCTCCCTCCGCTGTGGGGCAAGACCACTGGTGAGAGCGCGATGTATGCCCTGAGACCCGGGTCCCTGACCTCGACCTGCGAGAGGTCCCACTGGTGGAAGACCTTCAGCAGCGGCAGCCTGACTTCTTCCTCCTGTGTCAACCCGCTCAGCTTCCCAGTTCCCGTTATGTAAACATGTTCGGACACCTCTTAGGAGGGTCAAGAGCTGACAGGTGAAGGTTGATGAGAGAGTCCTCGATTGGGATGATGCGGGGCCCGTGGCCTAGCCTGGATAAGGCGGCGGCCTCCTAAGCCGCAGATCCCCGGTTCAAATCCGGGCGGGCCCGCCTGTTGCTCTTCAACGCTCGCAACCGCAATATCGCACCCATCGGCCCGCATTACGTTGAGGGCCCTGAACCTCGCAAACGAAGTCGAGGAGCTGGAGGCCTGGAAGGAGGGCAGCTTGGTTACAGTAAGGTTCAGGTTCGGGCAGGTGCTTGAAACCAGATCGGTCAGCACCGGCCTCTTCCGCTACTCGTTCGGAGGATACTTCGATCCGTTCGGGAGAGTGGTCTGGCACTCGGAGCTCGAGTCGTTGGAGGGCGAAGGAGCGCCGCAAAAACCGCCATCAGGTAGAGAGGCGGAGGTCCAGATCTGGGCTGACAGGATAACGAGGGGGATGGTCTCCGAGTACAACGTGATGGTGACGCTGGTCTCCGCAGGTGCCAAGGTCGACGTGCGAGGCAGGCCCGACCTGGTGCTGATGGCTCTTCTCCCACCTCCAGAGGGAGCGGCCCTGGGCGCGGCGAAGGGGACCCTGAGCGTCTCTTCGGGCGAGGGTTTTGCGTCTGCCAGACTCACCGGAGTGCCTGGAGGGATGAGGGTCGAGGTCTCCTCGAGCGGGAGCGGTTTCAGCGCCGTCAAGCTGAGCGTCAGGAGGGAGGTTGCGTGGTGGCCGACGACCACCGATGGCCCCTCCGAGATCTTTTACAGCGAGACGCTTGCATCGTTCGAGCCGGGGAGGAACGTCGTCTACGAGTGGCGTCCGGAATATCCGAGGTACGAACCCTTGGTCGTGGCGATCCCGACCCATCCGAGCTTCGGGCAGGTGCTGGAGCTCCTTAGAGCAATGAACGTTGAGGCGCGACGTACCCAAATGGGGACCTACATCCAACTCGGCAAACCCTTCTACGTCTTCGCCGACCTGAACCCCGTAAGGACCGAGCTGGTGCTGACCCTTAGCAGGAGGCTGAGGAGGGACGTGAACGATGCGACCGATGTGCAGCTGGAGGGCCTGACGTAGGAGCTGTACTGCGGCCTTTCCATAGTGCCTGCGGGTTCTCCTCACAACGATCTGCGAGACCTGACACGTAGGTGATTCCTGCGAAATTCTCTAATCCGATCGCCTGCAGATCCAGTTATGGGGGAAACTTGGCTACCTGTGCGGTCTGCGGGGTTACGTCGCCGCTCATCTCGAGGGCGATAGGCGTCTGCAGAAAGTGCTTGAAGGAAAGGGAGGAGAGGGCGCTCGAGGTGGCGCTCTCCAACCACAGGCGTTACAGAGCCGAGTTCGGCCTTCCTCCCGATCCCCCCAGGACCCCCGGAGGTATACCATGCAACCTTTGCGCTGCTAGGTGCGTGATGGGCGAGGGAGAGTTGGGGTACTGCGGCATCAGAGGAGTAAAGGGCGGAAAGCTCTGGAGCCTCTCGACCCCCGAGAAGGGCCTCTTGCACTACTACCTCGACCCGCACGTGACCAACTGCTGTAACGCTTGGTGGTGCCCCGCTGCCACAGGATGCGGATATCCGAAGTACGCCGTCGCGCAGGGTCCTGAGACGGGTTACTACAACCTGGCGCTCTTCTTCTACGGTTGCTCCTTCAACTGCCTCTTCTGCCAGAACTGGACGCACAAGGTCCTGAGCTGCGGCAAGCTAGTTACCGCGAGTGAGCTGGTCGACCTGACGCTCGCCGACAAGAGGATCACGTGCTGGTGCTGGTTCGGCGGTTCCGCTGAGCCCCAGATGCCCTTCGCGATCAACGCCTCGAGGCTCCTCGTCGAGTCGAAGGGCGATAGGGTCTGCAGGGTCTGCTGGGAGTGGAACGGCGACGGAAACCCGGCGCTGGTCAGGAGGGCTGCGGAGCTCTCCTCTATTACCGGAGGTAACATAAAGTTCGATCTGAAGGCCTTCGACGAAAGGGTCCACATGGCGCTGACTGGGATGAGCAACGAGCAGACCCTCAGGAACTTCGAGCTCGTCTTCAGGGAATTCTTCGACGCCAGGCCCGAACCTCCGGTCCTCGGAGCCACTACGCTGCTGGTCCCGCACTACGTGGACGCGGAAGAAGTTGAGCGGATAGCCGAGTTCATCGCCAGCCTCGACGACCGCATACCCTACAGCCTCCTTGTCTTCCACCCCGACTTCAAGATGGACGACGTTCCCGTGACGCCGGAGAGGCAGGTCTGGGAGTGCTACAGGGCAGCCCGAAGGCACCTGAAAAGAGTCCACATAGGGAACCTCCACCTGCTCTACTGGCCTGCCGGTGTCAGGCCCCTCGCCTGATGTCCAGCGATATCCTGATATAATCAGAGCTTACGCGACATATCGGAATGAGATGGTTCTTCGGGCCTGGCCCATGGCAAGGGCTCCGTTGGCTGACGAGGGGAGACATGAGGATCCTGGTGCTCGAGGCGTTGGCGGACGGACCCAAGAGGGGCTACGAGGTGATCAAGGCGATAAGGGACCGCTTCCACGGCCTCTACTCGCCGAGCCCTGGCGCGATCTATCCTACGCTCCAGCTGCTGGAGGACGAGGGTCTGGTGGAGGTGGAGGTCGTCGATGGCAAGAAGCTCTACAAGATAACTGAAGAAGGGCGCCGGTTCCTCAACGAAAGGAGGGATCAGTTGGAGGCGCTGCTCGAGAAAGGTAGGAAGGTGATGGGTGCGGAGGCGGCGGAGCTGATGGACGCTGCCAGGTCGCTCGCCTTGACGGTCTTCCACGCCTATGCAACCCTCCCGCCTGAGAGGCTCCTGGAGGTGGCCGAGGTCCTGAGGGAGGCCAGGGTCAAGGTGCTCCGGGTGATGGGGAAGGGGTGAGGGGGTTGGCGGCGATCGAGGCTGAGGGGCTAAGGAAGGTCTTCGGGAACGTGGTGGCGCTCGACGGCGTCTCGTTCTCGGTGGAGGAAGGGGAGATCTTCGGGCTGTTGGGGCCCAACGGCGCCGGCAAGACCACGACCATCAACATCCTCACGACGCTGATCAGGCCGACCTCCGGTTCAGCCAAAGTCTGGGGTTACGACGTTAGGACTGAGACCTCCAAGGTCAGGAGTGTCATAGGGCTGGTGCCGCAGGACCTGACGGTCGACGACGAGCTGACCGGCATCGAGAACCTGAAGCTGATGGCCTCCCTCTACCACGTGCCCAAGGACGTAGCCGAGAGGAGGATCGAGGAGGTCCTCGAGCTGGTGGACCTGAAGGAGGCCGCGAGGAGGAGGGTCGAGACGTACTCAGGAGGGATGAGGAAGAGGCTCGAGCTCGCCGCAGCGCTCATACACAGGCCCAAGGTCCTCTTTTTGGACGAGCCGACGCTCGGGCTCGACGTCCAGACGAGGGCCCACATCTGGGATTACATCAAAAGGCTCGTGAGGGAGGAGCACCTGACGGTCCTCATGACGACGCACTACATGGACGAGGCCGACGCGAACTGCGACAGGATAGCCGTGATAGACAGGGGAAGGATCATGGCGATCGGGAGCCCGAGGGAGCTCAAGGCCGCCCACGGGTCGGACGTGATAGAGCTGGAGGTTCAGGGGAACGGCGTCAACGTCCAGTCCCTCGTGAAGGAGGTGAGAGGAGTTCTGGACTTCCGGATCGAAGGCAACAGGGCCACGCTTAGGGTGGAGAGGGGAGAGGAGGTCCTGCCTGAGCTGATGGGCAGGATGATCGGAAGGGGCGTCACCGTCAAGCGCATAGAGATGCGGAGGCCTACGCTCGACGAGGTCTTCATCGCCCTCACAGGACGGAGCATCAGGGAGGAGCAGGGAAGCTGGGAGGAGGTCTTCCGTCAGAGCCTGAACATCAGGAGGGTGAGAGCGTGATAGGCGAGATATCGGCGATCATGGGGAGGGAGCTGAGGAAGTGGGTGAGGTCTCCGCCTCTGCTGCTGATGGCCCTGATCCAGCCGCTCTTCTGGATGGGCCTGTACGGCAAGGCCTTCAACCTGACAGGCCTCTTCAACGTGCCAGAGGACGTGCTGAGGAGCCTGCCTCCTGAATCGACGAAGGTGGTCGCTTCGCTCTTCAACCAGATGGCTTCGAGGTTCTTCGGCTCCCCCGGCACCGATTACTTCTCCTTCGTTGCGACAGGGATGGTCTCGGTGATCGTCCTCTTCGTCTCTGTCTTCAGCGGCATGTCGATCGCGTGGGACAGGAGGCTCGGGTTCCTGAACAAGCTCCTGGTAGCACCGATCAGGAGGTCATCGATAGTGCTGGGAAAGGTGCTGGCGGCCTCGGTCAGGGCCCTGGTCCAGGCGACGATGGTGCTCTTGATGGGGTTGGCGTTGGGGATGAGGCTCTCGCCCGCTTCGCCGCTGCTGGTCGCTGGAGCCGTCGCATCGATTTTCCTGCTCGCCGTCTCGCTCTCCTCGCTGGTCATCGCCATTACCCTCCGGCTCAGGAGTTGGGAGTACCACATGGCCGTGGCGAACCTCCTGAACCTTCCGCTGATGTTCACCAGCACAGCCCTCTACCCGCAGACGCTGATGCCCGACTGGATGAAGCCTCTGGCCACGCTGAACCCCCTGACGCACACGATCGAGCTTCTCAGGAGCGCTTTGCTGTATGGGAACTCGGTGGACCTCGCCGCCTATCAGTTCCACCTCGCATACCTCTCCGCCTTCGCCCTATTGGCCGCTGGCCTCGGGTCCTACGCAGCCAACAGGTTCCTCAGCGCTGAGCGCTGAACTTTGCGAGTGACAGTTTGGGGGTCAACCGAGTGACGATTTCCTCCTCCGTCCCATCACGAGTGAGGCGCCCAGAAGCGCGGTATTAATGACCAGCAGCAGTGGCACCACGTAGGTCGTTATTGGCTCTGCGAAGTACTGGGTAGAGGTAGTGATGGTGCTCAGGGTCGTCGTGATGCTCTGTGTGATTGTGGTGGTGGTCGATTGTGTTTTAGTGGTGGAGTAAGTCGTTAAACGTGTGAGGGTAGTTATAGCGGAGATGGTTGTGGAATAGGTTGTGAGCTGGGTCATGGTGGCAGTCACGAATGAGGTCTGGGTTATGGTGGTGGTCCTGATGTCGTAGACCGTTAACGTCGATCCTACTACTGAGGTCACCGTCGTGCTGAGGGTTAGCGTAGTGAGAACAGTGCCCGTCGTTGCGATGGTGCTTGTGATCGTAGTAGTGGTGGAGGCAACCAAGGCGTCGGGACAGAACCAACTGTAGAACGCGTCGCCTGCTACTGGTGAGTTAAAAGTCGGCGTAAAGCCAGTTGCATTCGCTGTAGGGAAGAATGTAGTCACGGAGGGTATTGCGATTGATGGTGCCGTCATGCTTACCGTGAAGCTTACCACTCCAGTAGCCACCATATCGAGCATAGTGTAGTAGGCGGGCCAGCCGCTGCTACATCCTGTGTAGATCAAACACTTTCCCGTTGAGGTCGAATCTTGTGAGATCAGGGATGACGTACTCCTCGCGAGGACAAATGCGTGTGAGAGGGCACTCGTTGAACGGTTGATGGCAAACAGCACCGCACCCCAAGAACCCGTGATGTTCGTAGTTCCGACACCGTAAACAAGACCCCCGACCATCGAAAGTGATACCACTTCCTCGAATGCGGGTGTCCCAAAAGTCTTCGCGAGTTCCAGGTTGAGGTTGGTGTCGAACCTCATGAAGAGGAAATCCAGCTGTTTGGTCGGATCGCCGTAATTCCCAGCTACGTAGACCTTCCCGCTGGCGACGACAACATCGCGTCCATCCTCGTACAGTGGGGATGCGAAAACCTTGGAAAGCTCGTGATCCCCTGTGGCGGCGTCGAACTTCGAGACGAAAAGGTTTCCGCCGGCGGTCCTTCCCGTCACAAAGAGTTTGTTGTCGGAGAACGCGACCGAGTACGCTACATCTCTGTCTATTACACTCGGATTCGTGAAGTTGAAGCGCCTAGACCATGCAACGGAGAAGTCGGAAGTCCTAATAGCGAGTAGGTGGGCTCCAGTTGCTGACACACCGGATACAAAAAGCGTTAAGCCGTCAGGGCTAATGGAAAGGCCCAACGGCAGATCTGCACCGTCGATGTCATAGACAGCCGAACCGATCACGTTGCAGTTCGTATCGAACTTCACCAATAGGACATTTGTTGGATCCGTTCCGTAGCTAGTTTCGCCTACGACGTAAACGTTCCCACCATAAGCGATGACCCTCCAACCATGGTCGGAGCCCGCAAAATCGACTGCGACGCTGCACTTGTGCGAGTTGTCCAATCTGAATATCGAGAGGAAGAGGTTAGGCGGGTTCAAACCAAAGCTCCACGTCCTACCAACAACGTAGATGTAGTTTGAGTCGACGAAAATTCCACGGGCAAAATCTGAGTCAGCCCCTCCGAAGAGCTGCCTGTAGATTATGGCCTCCGCGTCTGCTGTGGCGAATTGTGTACTGATGAGTACAGCTAAGACCACAAGCGTTATCACGGCTCTCCTCATACAAGTTAACCCCTCAACCGCAGCGCTAAAATTCTTACGAACGTGAAGAATCCCTACATACTTTGGACGCTGCGCAAAAGTGATCGCCTTAACTCTTAGGCTCTGAGCCGGGAGGTCCGCAAAAGGTCCATCAGCGCTGAGCGCTGAACCTCAGGACCGTTCTCCCAGAACGCGCTCTATTATCTCGGACTTGGAGAAGGGAGCGAGATCTCCGAGGTCCTGCCCGATCCCGACGAAGAGTATAGGCTTCCTGACGGCATAACAGACCGATATCGCGGTACCTCCCTTCACGTCGCTGTCCAGCTTCGTCAAGACCACGTAATCGACACCGACGTAGGCGTCGAACTGCCTCGCCTGCTCGACGGCCGCGTTCCCTGCCAGGGCGTCTCCGACGTAGATCACCCTCCTCGGCATCGCCACCCTCTTGATCTTCCTCATCTCCTCGAGCAGGTTCCTGTTCAGCTCCGACCGGCCGGCGGTGTCGATGAGGACGACTTGCGCCCTGCTCGACTTGGCTGAGGCTATCGCGTCGACCGCCACAGCGGCAGGATCGGCGCCGTACTTCTGGCTCACGCACCTCACACCTACCCTCTCGGCCAGAGTCCTCATCTGCTCTATCGCAGCGGCCCTGAAGGTGTCGGAGCAGGCTATCACAGGTGTCAGGCCGTTCCTCTTCAGGTAGAGCGCGATCTTGGCTACTGTCGTGGTCTTCCCTCCTCCGTTGGGGCCGACGAAGAGCACCGGGTACGGATCGCCTCTGGAGGAATGGGTCTGCCTGATCTCCTCGACCAGAGCCTTCGGGTCCGCCTCAAGCAGGACCTCCTCGAGAGCCTGCCTTAGCGCTCCCAGTATCAGCTCCTTCCTGTCCGAGAATCGAGGGACCCTCTTCCCCTTCAGCGCGCCCTTCACCTTCTCAGCGATGAAGTCCGATGCCTCGACCGAGACCTCGTTGGCGATGAGGTTGAGCCTGAAGCTCTCGAGGACGTCCTCCAGCTTCTCCTCCGTAAGCTCCTCCGTCGCGACCGACTCGACGAGCCCCCTGAAGGCCCTCCTCAGCCCCTCAAGCACGACCCGCTCCTCCCTCTTCGGCCTGCCTGGCGGCCGAGACGGCCTCCTGCACCCTCTGGAGGAAGCTCCTGAGAAGCTCCGCCCTCTCGAGGTAGGCGTTGAGGGTCTGGATCAGCTGGGACCTCGACCTCTCGATGAGCGCCTTCCTGGAGCTCACTATCTCCCTGCACCTCTCCACAGGAGCCTCGATCACGACGTTCTGCCCTATGTTGACCTTCATTCTGCCCAAGAACCTGATCTCGGCCTCGACGAGCCCACCGCCTCCGATCGGCACCAGGACCTTCAGGTCGCTCGGGTTGCTCGAGAGGAAGTCTATCAGCTCGAGGGCCCTCTCGTGGTCGAGGATAGAGGCGTTCAGGGCAGTTATCCTGGCCTGCAGGTCGGCGATCAGCTGCTCGAGCACAGAGAGCTCCTCTATGGCCCTCTGGACGTCCTCGTACGTGACCCTGATCTGCCTGCCGGACATCCCTTTTCCTCATCCGGTCCTCCGCATCGGCATTTAAATTAACACCGCGCCTTTGACGAAGGAGCTTCAGGGTCCGGGGTCTCGGGATGTCGGTGGCTGAGCTGAAGAGGGTCGTCGACGAAGTCCTCTCCTCCGTGCCTGAGGTCGTGGAGCTCGTGGACCGTTGCCTCGGTTCGAGGAGGTGGGGAGGTAGCGCTGTGCTGATGGTCGTCGATGCGGCCTTCACCTCCATCGGCATGTCCTACTTCAGGACCGTCGTCCCTGCGGTCATCAGGTTCAAGGAGCTCTTCGTGGAGAGCGGCGAGGTGGTTTCGCTCCGTGACCTCGCGGAGCACGACGTCGATGCGTTGCGGCGTGTCTGGAGGAACAGGAGGTCGTGGGAGGTGGCTCAGGAGGTCGCGAGGAGGCTGAGCGCGTTCGACGCAGAGGACGACGTCCAGCGTCTCAGGAGCTGGGCCGCCCGGAGCACCCTCGAGGGCTGGAGGAGCGACCCCATAGGTTCTGTTAAGGGCGTGGGCCTGGTAACTTACCAGTACCTGAGGATGATGGGCGGCGTGGACACGGTGATGCCCGACAAGGTTGTGAAGCGCGTGATCAACTCGTTGCTGAGGCGTGCTGGGCTCGAAGAGGTCTGGGACGACTTCGCCTTCGTGAGGGAGGTAGAGCGGATTGCGGCAGCGACAGGTCACCGTCCGGCGGAGCTGACGTGGATGACCTGGCTCCTCTCGGAGCGAGAGCTGATGGGCGAGCCTTCCTATGCGAGGGTGCTCCACATAATCTGACGATACGTTCCGCACGTATCGGAGCGTCCGTCCGCTACGCGGCCCAGCTGGGGAAATCGGCTATATACATCCGGCAGCGGCTTCGGAAATGTGAGGTGAACCGTGTGGGCAGATCGGTCTATCCTCTGTCATTCGCGCTTTTGCTGCTTCTCGGATCCCTCCTGCTGCCGGCAGGCAACGCGATCACGTTCAACTCGCTGATCGACGACGGCAAGCTCGCTGTCACCATCAACTACCCGAGCGAGGTGAAGAGGGGCACCTGCTTCAACGTCAGGGTAGAGGTCAACGCGCTAACGGCGATGAGCGACCTGAACGTGACGGTGGTGATCGAGCTGAGGTCAGGGCCGTCGGTCTACGTGCTCTTCACTGGGAAGGTCGTCGACGACTGGAGCGGAGGACCTGGGCCTGTAACCAACAGCATCGTCGGTGCGTGCGTGACCAGCTCCCACCCGACCGGCGTGATCGTGCTGAGGACCTCGATCGAGTACAATATCGGCTCGGACAGGCTGACGCTCGTCAGCTCATTCCTCATGGGCCTTGCGAGGGACACCACGTACGACGAGCTGGCTGCACTTTACTCGGCCGCCCAGAACGAGATCTCGAGGCTGAGGTCTGCGGTCGACGACCTGAGGAGGGAGGCGGAGAGGCTCAGGGCAAGGATCTCGGAGTTGACGTCAGAAGTATTGACACTGAACGCGAGGCTCGACGCCTTGAGGGAGAGGTATGAGAGGCTCCAGTCCGATTACGCGAGCCTCCTGTCGAGGTATCAGGAGCTCCAGCAGAGTTATGCGAAGCTCCAGGACGATTACGAGAACCTGACGAGGCAGCACGAGGCCCTCAGGGCGACGAACTCCGAGCTGAGGAAGGCGTACGATGCCCTGCAGAAGGAGCTGGAGAAGCTGAGGGCCGAATACGCGGAGCTCCAGAAGCAGCACGCCAGTTTGACGGCCCTCCACGAGGACCTCAAGAGGAGATATGCCCAGCTGGAGTCGGCCCATCAGGAGGCCGTTAAGCAGATCGGTTCCCTCACCGGTGCGCTAGAGGAGAGGGGAAGGCAGATGGACGCCCTCATGGCGATGCTCGACAACGCTTTGAGGGAGAGGAACGTCTTCAGCAACATCGTGATAGCGCAGGCCCTCGGGCTCGGAGGCCTCGGAGCCCTCTACCTGATCGAGCGGAGGAGGTTCAGAAGGCCCGGCCCGTCTGCGGCTCCGTCCGTCAAAGTTCCTGAGGGAGGTTCCGGAGGTCCTTCAGCGAACGGGGCGGACTCGCCTGGCCTGCAGTCGGCCCAGGGCGCCCAGTCCCAGACCGACCTGCAGTCCCAGGAGAACGGAAACGGCGGCTTAATCCAGAAGGTCATATCGGGGAGGAGGATAACGATACCGAAGAAGTTGGCTGAGCTGCTGGGGGTCGACGTCGGCGACCAGGTGGAGCTGGGTGTGATCGGAGACGCGTTGATGGTCAGGAAGTACCGGAAGCCAGCAGACGGTCAACCTCCTGCTGAGCCTGACGGACCTTCTCGACGCTCCTGATTAGCGCCTCCCTCTCTTCCGGGCTAAGCTCCAGCTCTATCACCCTCTTCACTCCCGTACTCCCTATCACCGCCGGCACCACAGAGCAGACTCCCTCGAAACCGTACTCTCCCATGTGGTAGAACGAGACGGGGATGACGGCGTTCCTGTCCCTCACTATCGCGTCAACCATCACGGCTGCCCCTGCACCGGGAGCGTGGTGGGCGGACCACCCCTTCAGCGAGATTATCTTCGCGCCCATCTCCCTCGTCTCCTTCACGATCGCCTCGATCCGTTCTCTGCTGAGCAGCGATGTGAGGGGCCTCCCGCCAACAAACGTGTGCCTCGGCAGCAGCACCATCGAGTCGCCGTGCTCCCCTAGTATCGGGGCCTCGATCGAGTTCCAGGAGACGCCCAGCTCCTTCGCTATCAGCGTCTTGTACCTGCCCACGTCGAGGAGGCCGCTGAAGCCCATGACCCTCTCGCGCTCGAACCCTGTCGTCTTGAGGGCCACATACGTCATGACGTCCAGGGGGTTGGTGACGACGACTACCTTCGACTTTGGAGCGTACTCCTTGATCTTCAGCGAGACGTCCCTCACGATCCCGGAGTTCTTGACGAGGAGGTCCATGCGCGTCATGTCGGCCTTCCTGATGAAGCCGGCGGTCACCACAACCACCTCCGACCCCTCTATGTCCCTGTAATCGTTTGTCCCGGTGTACTCGACGTCGAGCCCGAGGATCGCGGCCATGTGGTTCAGGTCGAGCGCCTCTCCCTGTGGAAGGCCCTGGACTATGTCCACTAGGACCACATCTCCCAGCTCCCTCAGCCCTATGTGCAAGGCGGCCGACGTTCCGACCCTTCCCGATCCTATCACGGCAATTTTGGGCCTCATGCCACGTATTGACAACCATTCGGTGCAACAAAAACCGAGTGTTGCCGTGTTACGCGCGGGGTCGAATGTTGAAGGGCCGAGACGCGGAGGCTCGCTCAGGCGGTAGGCCTGGTGAAGTTGACCTCCCTCACCAGAAGGTAAGGAGCCATCACAGGCGTCTCCACCTCCCACCACACTATCGGGTACCTCTCGGCGGACATGTCCTCGATGCTCGAGAGGATCCTGAGGAAGTTGTCGGAGATCCTGAGGCCCTTGATAGCCCTCTCTATGGAGCCGTGGCGTATCAGGAAAAGCCCGTCCCTCGGTATCGTGGAGAACTCGCCCCTCCTGACGTCCCTGTACCTGAGGTACCAGTCGTTGGTCACGAAGATGCCGTTGTCGACCTTAGAGATGAGCTTAGAGAAGGGCGTGCTCCCTCCCTCGACGACGAGCTGGAAGGGCGACGGAACGATGATCCCTGCGTTGCCTGTCGACTCGGTGTTGAACTTCTTGGCCGTTGCCGAGTTGTGGAGGTACCCCTTGAGGACGCCGGACTCGATTATGGGCTTCCTCCTCGTCGGAACCCCTTCTTCGTCGAAGGGCTCGGAGCCGTAGGTTCCGGGGATTGTGGGGTCGTCGAGGAGCGTGAAGACGTCCGATGCCACCTTCTCGCCGAGCTTTCCGGTGAGGAAGGAGAACTGGCTGTCAACGTAGAATGCCGAGACCATCCCTCCCACCTCCTCGATCAGGTTGGCGGCAGTCATGGGCCCGATTATCGCGTCGTACTTCCCCTCGGCCACCTCGCCTGGGTCCTTGGCCATCTTCGCTATCTCGCCCGCCTCCCTCCCCACTTTCCCTGGGTTGAAGTCGCTGAGCTTGCCGGTCCCGACCGCGAACTGGCCGCTCGACTCTCCGTCCAAGAAGGCCCTCACAGAGATCTCGACCGTGTCCTTCACCGCCTCGGCCTCCACGCCTCCGCTCGTGACGAGCCTCCTCAGGACCCGCCTGTGGACGAGGGTACCTGCTACTCGGCTGGCTCCTGCGTTGAGCGCCTCGTTGACCGCCTCCTCGACGAAACCGACGAGCCTCTCCTCGGTGATGCCGCGCATCCTCTGGTCGAGCAGCTGCTTCTCGTAGCCGAAGGGCCCTGCAGGAAGGGGTGCGTAGAGGTCGCTGGGAGGCGTGCTCTTCGCCGTCCTGATCGCCTCCTGGAGGAACCTCCTCAGCCCAGTCGCCGAAAGGTCGGTGGTTGTGAGCACCGCCCTTTGAGGGCCGAAGGCCACGTAGAGCTTGAGGCTGCTCTCGTCGAACCTCTTGGAGACCGTGATCTCGCTGTTGGCGAACCTGATCATCTGGGTCACCGTCGTGAAGGACTCGACCGCTACATCGGTGGCACCCGAGCCCTTGAGCCTCTCGACCAACGACTTGGATTTCTTGAACGTCAGCCCCACATTTGCCTGTCCCTTCTCGGCCGGTGATATCCTTTCCCGCATCTCCTCGGTCAGTCCAGCCGCCTTAGTGGCGACGGAGGTTCGAGTCTCTCCCCGGCGCTTCATGCGCCTCCGTCAAAAATCGTGGCTTTCGCAATTTTGGAGCAAAAATTTTGCGGAACAAACCAAGTGCACCAGGTGACAAAAGTACAGCGAGATCTGCCTTATAAAGCCTTTATAAAGGGGCGAAACGATATCTCCAAATAGTGGTCTTAGGAATCATCTATGCGAAGGGGCGCCGCGGCAAAACGCCGCGGAGAGCCGGAAAATCCCGGAATCGGGCTCGGTGATCCCGAGAGAGGGAGTTGAAAGACTCATGGCCGCATTTCGGGCACTTGAGCTCAGGAAGCGTGACGTGATCCCGAGAGAGGGAGTTGAAAGCGGGTACCGGGCGAAGCCCAGGAGGAGGTCCCTGACGCCTGTGATCCCGAGAGAGGGAGTTGAAAGTATCAACTCAACGAGGATTAGTCTTGTGAAGACCTTAGTGATCCCGAGAGAGGGAGTTGAAAGGATAGAGGTGTTGGATGATGAATGACGAAGAGAAGCGGGTGATCCCGAGAGAGGGAGTTGAAAGATCAAGTGTTGTTTCGTCATCAAATCCCCAATCGCTATGGAGGTGATCCCGAGAGAGGGAGTTGAAAGAAGCGACGACAAAGAAGTCAATCGACTACGAAGAAGTCGTGATCCCGAGAGAGGGAGTTGAAAGACGCCTACGGAGTCGGCATCTGGACCATGCAACCCGTCTCCAGTGATCCCGAGAGAGGGAGTTGAAAGCATGAACAGGATGAAGGGCAAGCTCGCGGAGATCGATCAGGTGATCCCGAGAGAGGGAGTTGAAAGTCGAGACCGTCGAGGGGAAGTCTCCGACGGCCGAAATGCTCAGTGATCCCGAGAGAGGGAGTTGAAAGGTCCTCTCAGCAGTCGCGGGGCGCTTCCCCGCGGACAAATCGAACCTGTGATCCCGAGAGAGGGAGTTGAAAGGTAGTATGTCACGCTCGGCGAGCCGCCAGTGGTCCCCGTGTGATCCCGAGAGAGGGAGTTGAAAGCCGGCTTACCAAGCGCTACAATATAGCATGGACCCCCTCGCTGTGATCCCGAGAGAGGGAGTTGAAAGATAGATCAGCAACGTCTTTCCTGCCACATCATCGATGTGATCCCGAGAGAGGGAGTTGAAAGTGAGGACGAGGAAGTTCACGAGCGCCCTCCTGTTCTTGACGTAGGTGAGTGATCCCGAGAGAGGGAGTTGAAAGATCGCATGCTGAGTCCCATACGTAACCCCACGCAAATGTGATCCCGAGAGAGGGAGTTGAAAGCGATAATGAGTTCTTTCCTTATGGTTTTTCCGCACTCGCAGTGATCCCGAGAGAGGGAGTTGAAAGGTTGGCCCTCCCCCCGCCGGCGGGTCCCGTGGCAAGGGGTGTGATCCCGAGAGAGGGAGTTGAAAGTGACGCCGGTGCCCATGGCGTACACCTCACCCTTGAAGTCGGTGATCCCGAGAGAGGGAGTTGAAAGTTGGGGATAATTTTTCTGGGCGCCGTTATTTTTTCTGTGATCCCGAGAGAGGGAGTTGAAAGGCTGAGACTGTCTTTGAGACCAATGCGGTGTTGGCTGCCGGGTGATCCCGAGAGAGGGAGTTGAAAGACTTCTTCGCAACAGTCGAGGCGAACCTGAATAAGCTCGTGATCCCGAGAGAGGGAGTTGAAAGCGGTCGGCGCGACTCCCGGCGTCAGGGCGCCGAATGTCGGCACGTGATCCCGAGAGAGGGAGTTGAAAGTAAGTGCAATACAGCGATGAGGTTAGAGGCGTTGAGTCATGAGCGACCCGAATCAGGTGTTAAGGGACATGATCTTTTTCTACGAATTTGCGAAGAAGAGAAAGAAGCGCAAGAAGAGGCATCAGAGGAAGGCAGAGGAGTTATCCCGAGAGGGGAGTTGAAGGCTCAGAGGGGCCTCCCGACCCTCCTCGCCAGCAGCACCGAGAAGACGATCGCGTGGATCAGCGGCACAGTCCAGAGGACCAACGCCTCACCGGGTCCGAGGGTGACGAGCCCTGCGGCGGCGTGCATCAGGCGTGCGACCGATGTCGTGGGCGAGACGAAGGCGAGGGCCCTCAGCAAGGGATCGGGCAGGAGCTCGAGCGGGTAATAGACTGGAGGGAGGTAGCCGAGGAGCGCGGTGATCAGCGGCGAGTAGACCCAGAGGTCCCTGATGTCCCTCGCGTAAGTGCTGATCAGGTAGCCGAGGAGCGAGACGATCGCCCAGATCGCGAAGAGCGCTCCAAGCACCACGGCCCATGCAGTCGCGGAGGTGACGCCTGCCATCGTCCAGAGGAGGACCGAGAAGATCGCCGCACCAGGGACGGCGTTGATCAGGTTGCCGAGAGCCAAACCGATCGCATAGGGTATCAGGCCTCCCCTCGTCAGCGCGAACATCGAGTCCAGCTTCAGGACGATCCGGTTGAAGGCCGCGTCGCTCTCCATCGCTATCGAGTTGGCGACCACTATCGAGATCAGCCCTCCTATCAGGGCGAAGGGCACCACCTGCTGGACTCTGTAGATCGAGAGGAAGAGGAGGAAGGCGAAAGGTGCGAGGGCAGGCGAGAGGGCCCAGAACGGGTTCAGCTTGAATGGTATGATGCCGAAGAGCATCGTCGAGGCGTAGAGCGACCTCATGAACCCCACGAGGGTCTCCCTAACCCGCACGTTCCTCCACCTCCCCCACCAGTAGGACGAAGGCGTCCTCGAGCGTGGTCCTGGAGAGGGAAGCGGCCCATCCCCTAGCGATGGCCAGGTCCAAGAGCTCCTTGGCGGCTGAATCGGAGAGGTAGACCCTGTAGCGGTCCCCTATGCGCCTTACCAGCCCGTATCCGCTCAGCTCTCCCGGGTCTATTCCGTCACCCCTCAGGTCGACCCTGTGGGTGTAACCGACGACCGACCTGACCTCCTCCGGCGTCCCTTGCGCGACGATCCTTCCCGCGTTTATGACTGCGACCCTGTCGGAGATCGTCTCGGCCTCCTCCATGTTGTGGGTGGTGACGACGACCGTCCTACCTTCGCTAGCGCTGGCCCTGATCTGCTCCCACACAGTCTGCTTGCTGATGGGGTCGAGGCCTATCGTCGGCTCGTCGAGGAAGAGGACGTCGGCCTCAGTCGCGAGGGCCATGGCCACTAGTACCCTCTGCCTCATCCCTCCCGAGAGGTTGCCGCAGATCACGTCCTTGACCTCCCAGAGCTCGAGGTCCTGGAGGTACCTCCTGGCCCTGAGTCTCGCCTCAGCCCTCGGAAGGCCCCTCGCTATCAGGTAGTAGTAGACGTGGGACCAGGGAGTGTTGAGGTTGGAGGGCCTCCCTTCCTGCGGCACCAGCGCTATCCTCTCCCTCACCCTCGCCGCCTCTCGGGTCACGTCCATTCCCAGCACCCTGACGGTACCTTTGGT
>Ga0272445_1001357_pt1 | contig 19273 bp, 15 predicted proteins | sample YNPCB0031_FD_194404 | JGI IMG/M metagenome (GOLD analysis project Ga0272445, IMG submission 194404) | Hot spring sediment microbial communities from Yellowstone National Park, WY, United States - YNP-CB-003-1 | ecosystem: Environmental > Aquatic > Thermal springs > Hot (42-90C) > Sediment... | reverse complement strand
ACCGAGGTCTTTCACATCAACAGGGATGTTTCCTGTTGAGGCAACGGCATCAGTATGAACAACGATGTTGTGCTCCTTTGCTATTTTCACTATCTCCTTTATTGGCTGAATTGTCCCAACCTCACTGCTTGCATGGATAATGGATATGAGGGTTGTCTCTTTTGTAATGGATTTCTTAACCGTATCAGGATCAACCATCCCGTATTTATCTACAGGAAGAAAGGTTACGGTGAATCCACTCTTTTCAAGAAACCTTGCTGAATTTAGTATGGAATGGTGTTCCACCTTTGAGACTATAACATGCCTTCCTTCATTCTGTCTTGCAAGGGCAATGCCCCTTAAGGCAAAGTTGTTTGACTCAGCACCACTTGAAGTAAAGATAATCTCTGAGGGCTTTGCATTTATGAGAGATGCCACCTTTTCCCTTGCCTTCTCTACTGCCTCCCTTGCCCTTATGCCGAGGTCATAGACACTCTGGGGGTTTCCGAATTCCTCCTTGAAATAGGGCATCATTGCCTCAAGGACCCTTGGGTCGAGGGGATTTGTTGCCACATGGTCAAAATAGGCCTTCATTTTGTCCTCCTTATGTAAAACTTAAAGAAGTCTGTATCGTCCTCAACACCTATAAACTCATGGCCTGTCTTCTCACACCACTGAGGTATATCCTCAAGGGCGCCGTCATAATCTGTTATTATCTCAATGACCTGACCCGGCTCCACCTTCTTAATCATCTCCTGTAGTTTAAGGAGATGCATGGGGCACATCATATACACTATATCTGCTGTAAGATCTGCCTTAATGTTTTCTACAAACTTGAGCTTTGACATTCTCTGACCTTCGACAAGTGGGTGCCGAATCCAAGCAAATCCCTCAGGGTAATAGTCCTGAGAAATCCTTCTATCTGTTCTCCCAGCCTCTTCCATAAGAGATGGGTCACACATCCCTCAACGCGCACACAACCCTCCTCAGGGTTCAGGCAGGATGTAAGGGCAAGGGGACCCTCAAGCTCCCGTAGTATATCAATAATATTTATCTCCTCAGGCCTTTTGCTAAGGACATAACCTCCACCAGGACCTTTAATAGAAACAACAAGTCCTCCATGCTTTAATCTGTTAAGGATCTGCTCAAGATAGGGGATAGATAGACTCTGGGCCTCAGATATCTCCTTAATCGTAACTGGCTCTGGATAGGCCCTTGCTATCTCATACATGGCCCTTACACCATACTGTCCTCTTGTTGAAAGCCTGAGCATAAGATAGAATACAAATAGTTTACTAATTTTGTCAAGTATTATTTAACACAAACAGGTGTATAATATAAATAAGGTGGAATAAATGATTTTTGCCTTTGTAAGGGATGAAAAGCTTAAAAAATTTCTCAAGTTATCCCTTAAAGAAAAAGGGATATACAAAGATATCTATCCAAAGCCATCCTTTGAGCTTTTTGAAGACAAAAAGACCTTTCTCAATTCTTTAAATTTTTCAAGACCATCGATCCTCATAATTGAGGAAAGCCTTTTACCCTGTATTTCGAAAATAGAAAAAATTGATGGTATCAGCAACAGTTATGGATGTCCTACGATAACCCTTATAGGAGAAGATATCAAAAAGGGTCTTCAAAAGATATCGAGATATAATATCCCTTTTTATATCCTGCCTCCTTACAGAAAAGAAGACCTCCTTTGCAAATTAAAGGCGGCATTCCAGATATCCACAGAAAGAAAATTCCTCCAGGCAATAATCGATATTTCCTCAAAGGTCTCCTCAACCCTTGACGTCTTTGAGATACTATATCATACAGTTAAAACCATTTCAGAGATTATCCCGGTTTCAAGATGCTCAATCATAAAGATCTCAAGCCCAAGGTATGCCCATGTGGTGGCTAGCTATGAAGACCCGAAGATAAAAGGGCTAAAACTAGACCTGAAAAAGTATCCTGAGATAAAGGAGGCATTAAAAACAAAAAAACCAATTATAATTAAAGATGCCCAGAAAGACCCTTTAATGAAAGAGGTTCTATCCTTCATATCACCCCTTGGCATAAAATCTATCATTGTTATACCGATTCTTTACCATGAAGAGGCCATAGGAGCCCTCTTTTTGAGGACATCAAGAAAAAAGGTCACTTTTTCTACAGCTGAAATTAATTTCCTGCAGAGTGCTGCCTCTGCATCTGCTAATGCCCTCTACAATGCCTTTTTATTTGATGAGATTAAACAGGAAAAAAATAGACTCGAAAAGCTTGCAATCACAGACTATCTCACGGGCCTTTACAACAATAGATATTTTCTTCACAGGCTTGAAGAAGAATTCGAAAAGGCAAAGAGATATAACACACCTCTTTCGTGTATAATGATTGACCTCGATTTTTTTAAATCCATTAATGACAGGTTTGGCCATAAAAAGGGAGATGGCGTCCTCAGGGAACTGGGAAGGCTTCTGAGAAAAAATACAAGGAAGGGAGACATCATCGCAAGATACGGTGGTGAAGAGTTTATCGTACTTCTTCCCCATACAGATATAGAGGGAGCCCGGAGAGAGGCAGAAAGATTAAAAAGACTGATTTGCGAGACAAAATTCGATTTTTTAAACGAGTCTATAACGGCAAGTTTCGGGATAGCTACATGGCCATGGAGGGAGATAAAGGTTTCAGACGATATAATTACTCTGGCAGATACAGCCCTCTATAATGCAAAAAAAGAAGGCAGAAACAGGATATGTATCTATCCTCAAGTTTAAATTAACAATTGAAGACCCTGATAACAACTCATATAAATGCTGATTTCGATGCCTTCGCAGGTGTTATTGGTGCGAAGAAACTTTATCCAGAAGGGATTATTGTATTTCCTGGATCCATTGAAAAAAGGGTCAGGGATTTTATAGAAACCTTCAAGCTCAGTGATACCTACCAGCTTGGAAGTCGCTTAAAAGATATCGACCTTGAAAGGATTGAGAGCATCATAATTGTCGATGCAAGCTCCCCAGAGCGTATTGGAGAAATTAAGAGATTTCTTAATAAAGCAAGGGTCCTCCTCTTTGACCATCACAAGGGAAATGACCTCAAGACCGAAATTGAAGGCAGACAGGGCAATGAAGTAATTATTGAAGAAGTTGGAGCTGTATCCACTTTATTTACAGAGATATTACAGAAAAAAAATATCCTTATTACACCTCTTGAAGCAACTATACTCTGTCTTGGCATATATGAAGAAACAGGCTCTCTAACCTATCCATCAACAACAGAAAGGGACCTCCTTGCTGTTGCCTATCTTCTTAAAAGAGGAGCAAATCTGAACATAGTTTCCGCATATCTTAAGCCCTTTATCAATAAAGAAGACCTTCAGCTTTTGAATGAATTCCTCGAAAACTCTAAGGAGGTCCTTTTAAACAATCTAAGGATAAAGATATGCAAGGCAAAGATTGAAGAATACCCTGGAGAGGTTGCCCCTCTTGCCCACAGGATAATGGAGATGGAGGAGATAGATGCCCTTATATTGTTACTTGAAATATCTGGAAGGATTGTCATAATCGCCAGAAGTGGTGTTCCCGAGGTAGATGTAGCTCAAATAATGTCAAGATTTGGCGGAGGAGGGCATCCGACAGCAGCTTCGGCAATCCTTAAAGATAAAGACATAGACGAAGTTGAGGATGAACTATTAAATATACTAAAAGAGGGCATAAGAGTAAAATTAGCAAAGGATATAATGACAAGGCATGTCCTTACAATAAAGCCTGATGCGACTGTTAAAGAAGCAGAAAGGGAACTAACGAAATATGGTGTGAATGTCCTTCCTGTTGTAAAGAATGGAAAGCTCCTTGGTTTAATTTCAAGGGAGATTGTTGAGAAGGCCTTATTTCATGGGTTCAAACTCCACAAGGTGATAGAATTTGCCACCCTTGAACCAGAATTTGTAGCACCAGAAACACCAGTGTCAGAAGTTGAAAAGATCATGATAGAACAGAATCAGCGATTCATTCCTGTCATTGAAAATGGAAAGCTTGTTGGAGCCATAACAAGGACTGACATATTAAGAACTCTTTATGAAGACCTTATGAGGAAGGCGAGACCTGAAAGTGACCTTACTCCTATCATTAAAGAGGGAAATCTAACAGTTTTAACACAACCCCGGATTAAAAACCTGACAAGCCTGTTACAAGTCCACTTCCCTCCAGAGACACTGGAGATACTCAAGCTCGCTGGTGAAGTGGCTGACTCTCTCGGTTATAATGCCTACCTTGTAGGAGGCTCTGTCAGAGACCTTTTAAGAGGTGAAAAGAATCTCGATATAGATATAGTTATTGAAGGAGATGGAATCCTCTTTGCGAAAGAGCTGGCAGAAAAGATTACTCAAAAATTTTTTGGTGCTGAAAGTAACAGCAGTAGTAAAGTAACATTAAAAACCCACGAGAAGTTCAGGACAGCAAAGTTAATAATTGGTGGCGCCAGAAACAGTTCAGGATTAATAGTAGATATAGCAACAGCAAGGACAGAATATTATGAAGCTCCTGCCTCCCTTCCTAAAGTGGAAAGCTCCTCAATTAAAAAAGACCTCTACAGAAGGGATTTTACAATAAACACCCTTGCTATAAAGCTGAACAGTGCAGATTTCGGCATTCTAATAGATTTCTTCGGTGGACAAAAAGACCTGAAAGAAAGAACTATCAGGGTTCTCCATAGCCTCAGCTTTGTTGAAGACCCTACAAGGGCTTTAAGGGCTATAAGATTCTCTGAAAGATTCGGATTCAAAATAAGCAAACATACTGAAGCCCTTATGAAGAGGGCTATAAAAAGCAATCTTTTTGAAAGGCTCTCTAAAGAAAGACTTTATGAAGAGCTAAGCCTCCTTTTTAATGAGGTATCTCCTTTGAGGGCTGTAGTTCGTCTTGAAGAGTACAGGCTTTTAAGTATCCTCCATCCATCCCTAAGACTGAATGATCAGCTCAAAAAAAGCCTAAAAAGTCTCGAAGACGTCCTTGCATGGTTTTCCCTGACTGTTACTTCCGCCACTAATACTGGTATAAAGGGTGAAATAAAAAGGGACAGGCTTGTCTTTGGAGTCCTTTTTTCTGAGCTACCTCCAAAGGCACGTGTTGAAGCCATAGAAAGGATATCACCAAATAAAAGATACAGAAAGGACCTTGAAAAAGATATTAGAGAAGCAGAAAGGATAGTCCATGCCTTAACTGTTACTTTTGCCACCAATGAAAAGGGCCTTACAGATCCTGTAAAGATCTATGAACTTCTTCACGAGAATTCCATTGAATCACATCTCCTTGCCATGGCGATAAAAGATGTCCCTGAAGTAAGAAAACCCATCTTGAAATATCTGACAGAGCTCAAAGATATAAAACCCTTGATTACCGGTAAAGACCTTTTGAAAATGGGATTCCATCCAGGTCCTGAATTTTCAGAGATATTTAGAAAAATTCTCTATGAAAAACTCCGCGGGAAATTGCAGACAAAAGAAGAAGAAATAGAATTCGTCAAATCAATTTTTTATTGAGATAAAGCTGGTGGATTATACCAAGGATGTTAGTTGTAAGCCAGTAAAGAACAAGGCCTGAAGGAAAAGAGAGAAAAAGAAGGGTGAAGAAACCACTCATAAAAAGCATAAGCCTTTTCTGGCGAGGATCTCCACCTGTTGGTGTAATCACCTGCTGAATAATCATTGTTGCACCCATCAACACTGGAAGGACATAATAAGGGTCCTTCTGGGAAAGGTCCTTTATCCAGAGCATAAAGGGAGCTCCCCTCAATTCAATAGCTATAGCAAGGACCTTGTAAAGGGCAAAAAACACAGGCAACTGTATCAAAATCGGAAGACAACCCCCAAAGGGGTTTACTTTATATCTTTTATAAAGCTCCATGGTCTCCATCTGGAGTCTCTTTGGGTCATCCTTATATTTTCTTCTAATTTCCTCGAGGCGTGGCTGGAGCTCTTGAAGCTTTTTCATGGACTTCTGACCCTTTGCAATAAGAGGGGTGAAGGGAATCCTTATGAGGATACTCAACAAGACTATGGCCCAACCATAGTTTCCTGTTATTTTATATAAAAACTTCAGTATCCAGAAAAGAGGTCTTGCGACAATAGAAAAGAATCCAAAATCTATTATATGTTCAAGCCCAAGGCCAAGGGATTTCAGCCTCTCATGTTCCTTCGGGCCTGCGTATAATTTAAATTCATTTACAGGTCCTCTTGCAAGGAGGGCAATCATGGGCCTCTGAGCCATCCAGACCTTTACCCTTGTTTGTTCATAAGAAGGCACAAGGCCAGAAAAGAAATACTTGTCCTCAAGGGCTATCCATCTTATTTTGCCCTCTATTATCTTGGGTTCTTTAAGGTCCTTTGCCTTAAATTCTATCCTGTCAAGGTCTTTCAGAAGGACAGGTCCTGTATGAAAGGCATTATCAGCTTCGAATATACCGAAGTCTCCACCGAGGGTAACCCAGTATTCAGAAAGACCACTGACTTCATCTTTAATATCAATAAGATACTCATCGTATCGGAATGTATATGTTCTCTTTATTGAAACTCTGGAACTGTTACTGACGCCACCAGGAGAGGAATATTCAAAGATTATAGAAGCAGAAGGGGTATCCTTTGAAAGGGAGATATTCCCACTGTTACTTGCGCCACCACTAATAAGAAAATTCATCTGGTCAGGATAAAATCCCTTCTCATCTCCAATGCACAGAGCAAGACCATCCTCGCTCTTGAGAATCCTGACAGGATTATTCTGTTTATCTCTATAAGCTTTTAATTCAAAGGAAACAAAAGAACCGCATCGGGAGCTTAAGATAGCCCTGTATAAAGGAGTATCAACGACAATCCTCCTTTCTTCTGGAGGCTTGGAGGGCTTAGGTTCAATGGATGGCGGAGTAACAGGTAAAGCTTTTTGAGCCTCACGAGATGCGTAATTTTCACCACTATTACTCGCGCCACTACTGGGACTTTTTTGGTCTCGAGGAGATAGGGGCTTGAAAAAAAACTGCTGATAAAGGAGAAGTACAATTATAGAAAGAACAACAGCTATTAATGCCCTCTTTTCCATATCCATATCTTTACCTCAACTGGTATTTGCATCACTGAACAGGATCATACCCGCCTGGATTAAAGGGATTACACCTGAGCACCCTTTTAAAGGTAAGATAAAGACCCTTCCAGAGGCCGTATTTCCTGAGAGCCTCCTCAGAATATTCTGAACAGCTTGGATAAAACCTACAGCTTCCAGGCCAGAGGGGTGAAAGAACAACCTTATACACTCTCAACAAAAAAACAAGAATCCTTACAGGTTGATGGCGAAAGTAAGAGTTCATGAATTTAAAAATTCTTAAAAGATACACTAAACCGTCAGCCTCTTACGACCTTTCTGTCTCCTCCTCTTTAACACAAGCCTTCCACCCCTTGTGCTCATCCTTTTGAGGAAGCCATGAGTTCTCTTTCTCTTGATCTTATGAGGATGATATGTTGTGTAAGCTCCACCCATAGCTAAAAAGTATAAAATTTTGAGCTTAACTGTGTCAACAGCTATCTCTTTCGGGTTAGGACATAGTATCCAGGGTAAGAATAAGCCATGGGGTAAAAGATAGTTAGAGAGATTTTTAACTCAAGGGCATTTCATAAGAGAAGTAAAGTTTGATTCCCTTTTCCTCAACATATCTTCTTACTTTTGGAGATGTTTGATAGGTCACCGCTATAAGGAGCTTCTCTCCTTTAAGAAAATCCTCTACCCTCTTTATAGATTTAAGAAATTCATCTATATCCACCTTCTTGAGCTGGCTCTTACATTCACCAATTATCCATATTTCCTTTCCATCCTTCCTTGCTCTTCCAATTATGTTTACCTCCTCGTATTGATCCCTCCCAATCTCAATATAGTCCCTCCTAAGAGGCTCTATAAGCTCAATGCCAAAATCCCTCTTAAGAAGTTCTGGAAGTCCCCTGTAAGCCCTGTCTTCAAGGACATAACCAACAGTATGGGAAAGATTCCCGAGTTGCTCTCTCGTTTTCCTGTGCTCACCAATAAGTTCCCTCAGCTCCTCCTCTGTCCTCTTTTGTGCCTCCGCAAGCTCATTCAACCTCTCCTCTGTCCTCTTCTGTGCCTCCGCAAGCTCCTCTACTACTTTTTCAAGCCTTGTGAGCCTCTCCTCTGTTCTCTTTTGTGCTTCTGCAAGTTCATTCAACCTCTCCTCTGTCCTCTTCTGCGCCTCCGCAAGTTCTTCCACTACCTTTTCAAGCCTTGTGAGCCTCTCCTCTGTCTTCTTCTGGGCCTCTGCAAGTTCATTTACACTTTCCTCTGTCTTTCTCTGGGCCTCAGCAAGTTCATTTACCCTTTGTTCTGTCTTCTCTTGAGCCTCTGCAAGTCTATCAATCCTTTCGCCCAGCCTCTTAACAACCTCTGTAAGTTCTTTAAATTCCTCCTTTGTGACTGTATTGGCAATATCCTTGTAAATCCTTGCAAGAAGTCTTGCAAGCCTTTCAGCCTGAAGAGGCTCAAAAGTCTCTTTCAATTCTTCAAGGAGTTCAAGGGTATCAATCACAACCTATTATACCATTATTCACATCTTCAAAACCATGAATTCCCTCATCAAGAATCTAAACTATATTACTTTCTTCACTAACCAGGTTATAATAAAATTATGCTTGTTGATGGCATAAGGAACAGTTGTGGAGAATTTGATGTAATAGTTGTTGGAGCAGGTCATGCTGGCTGTGAGGCAGCTCTTGCAGTTGCAAGAATGGGCCTTAGTGTTGGCCTTTTTACCCTCAATCTTGACACTATTGCCCAGATGTCCTGTAATCCTGCCATTGGTGGTCTTGCAAAGGGCCATATTGTCAGAGAGATAGACGCCCTTGGTGGAGAGATGGCGAAGGTTACAGACAGGTCAGGGATTCAGTTCAGGATACTTAATCGTTCAAAAGGACCTGCCGTGTGGTCCCTCAGGGCTCAGTGTGACAGGCTTCTTTACAGGCTTGAGATGAGAAAGTCCCTCGAGGCTCAGAAAAATATCATTATCAAGCAGGCCTCTGTTGAGAGCCTGATTGTCGAAGACGGCAAGGTGAAAGGTGTGATTGACCACCTCGGGATGCGCTACAGGGCAGGTGCAGTGGTTATAACCACAGGGACATTCCTTAATGGCCTCATTCATATTGGCCTTGAAACAATGGAGGCTGGAAGGGCAGGAGAGTTTCCATCAAAGGGACTTTCAAAGAGCCTCAGAGAACTTGGTTTCAAACTTGGCAGGCTCAAGACTGGCACGCCACCAAGGCTTGACTCAAGAACAATTGACTTTTCTCAGCTCGAACCCCAGTACGGAGATGACCCTCCGCCTCCCTTTTCTTATTCAACTGAAAAGATCACAAATCCACAGCTTCCCTGTTATATAACCTACACAAACCAGAAGACTCACGAGATAATCCTTCAAAACCTTGACCGTTCGCCCCTTTACAGTGGGAGGATAAAGGGAATAGGTCCAAGGTACTGTCCATCTATTGAGGATAAGGTAGTAAAATTCTCTGACAAAGAGAGGCATCAGGTCTTTCTTGAACCTGAGGGGCTTCAGACAAAGGAATATTATGCAAATGGCATATCAACGAGCCTTCCTTATGATGTCCAGCTAAGGCTTGTCAGGTCAATAAAAGGTCTTGAGGATGTAGAGATAATGAGACCAGGTTATGCCATTGAATATGACTTTGTTTATCCAACACAGCTCAAGCACACCCTTGAGACAAAGCTCATAGAAGGCCTCTTCCTTGCAGGACAGATAAATGGAACATCAGGATACGAAGAGGCAGCTGGTCAGGGTCTTATTGCTGGAATAAACGCAGCCCTGAAACTCCTTGGCAGAGAGCCCCTTATCCTGAGAAGGGATGAGGCATACATAGGTGTTCTTATAGATGACCTCGTAACAAAGGGGACTCAGGAACCCTATCGAATGTTTACCTCAAGGGCAGAATACAGACTCCTCCTGAGGCATGACAATGCAGACATGAGGCTTACTGAAAAGGGATACAGGATTGGTCTTGTAAAGGAGGAACAATATGAAAGGTTTCTAAAGAAAAAAGAGGCAATAGAAAAGGAACTAAAAAGACTTCGCTCCACACGGGTAAAACCAGAGGAGATAAATCCTGTGCTTGTAAAGGCTGGTACAACGCCTGTTTCAGAACCTTTAACCCTTGAGCAGGTCCTCAAAAGGCCAGAGATAAGTTATAAGGATATTGTTGCCCTCAATGGCTATAGATTTGTTGGTGAAAGTAACAGTACTCCAGATGAAATTCAAGAGGCTGTCGAGATTGAGGTGAAATACGAAGGCTACATAAAAAAACAGATCGAACTTGCTGAGAGACTGAAAAGACTGGAAGACATGCCAATTCCTCCTGATTTTGATTATACCTCTCTCAAGCTCTCGAAAGAGGTTCTCTCAAAGCTCCTCGAGGTAAGGCCCTCAAACCTTGGCCAGGCAAGCAGAATCCCTGGTGTTACACCTGCTGCTGTGTCCTTGATAATGATTGAACTAACGAGGCAAAGAAGGCTAAAGGCCTCTTAGTCGGCCACAGGAGGCTTAAGATTAGAGATTAATTTGTGAAGAAATTCTTCAACAATATCGATAGCAGATTCCGCAAGATTCTTATCGATGATGTATAGATAAGTTAAGCCTTCTTTAAAGTGGGGTTTTATTAATTCAATTCTCCTTTTCAGAATATCTAACTTGCCAGAACATATAACCATATAATGCCTCAAAGATTCTTCCCTGTATTTCACAACAGAAGCTATGTCAATTATATCTCTTATCTTCAGTGACTCTGTCCGATAATAAATCTTTTTGATAACGATTTCTTCAGGCATATCCGTTCTTACGGAGACATCATCCACTTTCATAACAACTGGCTCAAGACCTGTGAGATTGGGAGCTACAATATAATCAATCTCTCCATCTGAAAATCTCAATTTAAGGAAATTTGACTGTTCATCATAATCAGAAACATAAGTAGCCACCAGATCATTTAACCTTGGTGTTAGAAATGTGAGCAACTGTGGGTCATTAAAAAATATATCAATATCTTTACTTAAACGATGCATATAATGGAACATTAATACTGTTCCACCACCCATTATCCATCTATCGCTGCTGATTCCTGCCTTCTCAAGGAACATAACAGCAAATCTAAATAATTTTTTCCATCCCTGTGGTAAATCTACCTGGCTGTTACTTTCGCCACCAACTTTCTTAGAACTCAAAAATCTCCTCCAGTGACCTATTTCTATAAAGGGGCTTGATATGTTTTTCATAATAATCTTTCAATTCTTGAAGAGAGATATTATATTTGAGGATAAATCTAAAAATAGCCTGAGAAGGAACTTCTGTAAAGAAGGTAAAGATGTGCTCAGAAAAGTCCCTGGGGAAAAGGCCAGATTTTATAAAAATAGCTAACTCCTCCTCAGATAAAGATACCTTAAAGGCAGAGTTTACAGTTGTAAGGAAGCTCATATCCCATTATACATCAACTTTTACTTACGCCACTACCCCCTTCCCCAGTTTACCAGCATTTCTCCCCTCAAATCTTATCAATTCCTAAAATTAGAAGTTTAAAAACTTCTTGACAATTTTAGCAGAGGTTAATATACTTATTTCAGGCTGTCTTACAGCCTTAAATTTCCCTTAATGGGAGGAGCGTATGAAATTAATAAGTTTCATAGTCCTCGTCAGTCTCCTTCTTCTGCCTGGCCTTGTTCTGGCAGAGGAGAACTGGCTCGAGATCGGTGGTGACTACAGGTTCAGGTATGACTCATTAAGAGGTGATGTTCACGACTACTTACAGTATGACCCTACTGCAAACTTAGGACCATTTCCGACTCCGATGCCTGGAATAAATATGTACGTTAGAAGTACTCCTGTCACTGGCGACAAGGCTAAAAACGATTCTCTCCTCACAAATCGCTTTGGTTTAAATCTAAGGGCAAAGGCCCTTGAGGATGTCACTGTAAAGGCAAGACTCCTCATGTACAAGGTATGGGGTCACGAGACAGAAGGTCCTGTCCAGGGTCAATACTTTGCTGATAGGGCAATGGGTGTATTTGACGGCTCTATTGGCCATGTGCCTCAAAGTGCAAATCTTATAGTTGATTATGCCTATGCTACATGGTCAAATATTGCTGATGCACCTGTGTGGTTCTCTGTTGGTAGAAGGCCCTCAACAGGTGGGGTTCCGACAAACCTGAGGCAGAATGTTGAAAAGACAGGTTCTGCTGGAGTTCCTGGATTTCTTATTGATTATGCCTTTGATGGAATGACCCTTGGAGTTGCCCCTGATATAGAAGCCCTTCCTGGTGCCTATGCAAAGCTCTGCTATGGTAAGGGATATGATAGTGGGATTCAATTCCATACCAATCAACCAAAGGATGTAAATATGCTCGGTGTAAATGTTGTGCCCTATGACACAGACAATCTCCACATAGAACTCCAGTGGAACAGGGCCTTTGATATATTTGACAATATGCCTGACAGTGGCGTGAGGACAAACCTCGGTGACATAGACCAGTACGGAGCCCTTGTTATGGGCAAGGTTCTTGGTAATCTTAATCTCTTCATAGCAGGTGCCCTTAGCAAGACCCATCCAAATGACAATATGTATAAGGCCCCTTTTTACTGGGTGGATATGAATAATAATGGAATGCAAGACTCAAACGAACAAGATCAGACCGCTGGGTTTGGCTTGCTCTATGATGACCCAGCTTATGGAGGCAAGAAAGAATCACACACTGGCAATTTAATTTATCTTGGTGCAAGATACGACATCCCGACAACAGGAACAAAGATTGGTGCTGAATATAATAGGGGCTCAAAATACTGGGTAGCCTTTGCACCAGCAGGAGATGATATATGGACCTCAAAGCTCGGCACAAGGGGAAGTGTATATGAGGTGTATGTGATTCAGGAGCTCAAGAATAAGCCAATATCAAAGCGTGGAAAGGCCTTCTTCAGGCTCGGCTATCAGTACTATGACTTTGAATACACTGGCTCAAATTCCTGGATAGGTGCACCAAAGAAGATTGATGACCTGACCTCAACTCCTACCTCTATGGCTGATGTGCTCGGAACTCAGATGTTTGCGCCAATTGATAAGGCTCATGACATCTACCTGACCTTTGATGTTCAGTTCTAAAAAAACTTAAGACCTTTAAAAGGGGCAGGCCTATGGCCTGCCCCTTTTTATTTTATATCCTATCCAAAATAAAGTTTTGAATGCCTTATGCCTATTTTAAAAGCCCCTTCCAAAAAGTAGTTCAAGAGTTATTCAAAGGTTGTTCAATTTAATTTGTTTTTAACAGCAGTGATTTGGTATAAAATTATAGGATGGGTGGCAAACTAACAGTTCAGGACATAAAAAGACTAAGAGAACTATGGGGTGCCTTCAGGCCGTCAAGGGTATTGATTACAGCAAACAACCTCAGGGTTTTTGACTATCTCCTTAAACCCCTTTCTGCAAGAGAGCTCTCCTTAAAACTCAATACAGATCCCCGTGCAACAGAGATACTCCTTGACTGCCTCGTCTCTCTCGGTCTTTTAAGAAAAACTAAATACAAATACCAGAATAGACCAATTGCCTCAAGATTTCTTGTCACAGGAAGCCCTTATTATCAGGGTAATATTATCAGGCATGCTGATACCCTCTGGAGGAACTGGTCAGGCCTTGATGAGGTGATTAGAACAGGAAGACCTTACAGGGCTCACAGAGACCATGAGGCCTTTATACTCGGGATGCATGATATTGCTAAACTCAGGGCAAAGAAGGTTATAAAGGCCCTTGACCTCAATGGTGTAAAGAGGGTATTAGACCTTGGCGGAGGTCCTGGAACTTATTCAATTGAGCTGGCAAGGAAAGGCCTTGAGGTCACGCTCTTTGACCTTCCCGAGACTATAAAGATTGCCTCAGAGATTATTAAAAGGGAAAAGGTGAATGTAAACCTTATGGAAGGCGATTTTCTTGTTGACGAGATTGGAAGAGATTATGACCTTATATTTATAAGCCAGGTCCTTCATGCCTACTCTGAAGAGGATAATCTGGAGATACTCAGAAAGGTCAGGAGAGCCCTTGTGAGGAGTGGTAGAGTAGCTATTCAGGAGTTTTATATTTCAAAAGATAAAACCTCTCCACTTAGCAGTGCCCTCTTTTCTGTAAACATGCTTGTAAATACTGAAGGTGGAAGGGCCTACTCTCCTGAGGAGATAAAGGCATGGCTTAAGAATACAGGATTTAAAAAATCTTCAAGCAAACTCATAGATGATACAGTATTAATAGAGGCAAGGGCTTAAACTCCAGTTTGGTGGCCGAGCACTCAGCAGGTAACCAAAGGGTTTCACCAAGCAAGATGTACACAGCGGATTCCACAGTTGAGTGCTCGGTAACATTTGAAGTCTTCTTATTCTTCTTGATTTCCCTCTCCTTTTATGGTTAAAAAAAGGTAGTGTGAAGATTGCACTAAGTATAGAAAGCAGGACTGTAAAGGTCATCGAGGCTGAAAAGAGGACAAAAGGCCTTTTTATTCATAAGGCCTTTACAATATCTTTGGTGATTTTAAAAACCTTCCAGAGCTCATTGGAGGGCTTGCTGTCTCTTCTCTCAATCTGCCCAAGGGGCTCCAGTATAAAGGTGAAGTGTTCTGAGGCAAAGGCGCTTCAACCCTTCGCAGATTTTTTGAAGGAAGAAAAAGGGGTCCTGATATCTTATGTATTAAAGGAGCTCTCTGGATATCCCTTAGAGAATATAAAGCTCAAATCTATACCGAAGGTCACACTTGTTATGGTCAGTGAGCGTTTAAGGATAGCTATTATAAATGATATTCTTCTGAGAGAAGGTGATACCTTCGATAATGGCGTAATACTGAGAATTAGGGACGATGCTGTTGTAATATCTGAAAAGGGAAGACTCACAGAAATCCCCGTGGAGGGATATAAACCTTAATTGAAATTCCCTGTGGTCCTGTCCAAAATAAAGTTTTGAATAGGCATAAGGCTGAAGTAAGGATTAGGGTGTAGGGGGTAGGGATTAGGGGTTAGTCTACTCCCTACACCCTACTCCCTAATCCCTAAATCCTTAAGCCTATTTGAGGCCTTATGCCTATTTTAAAAGTCCCTTCCAAAAAAGTAGTTCAAAGGTTGTTCAAGGATTGTTCAATTTAATTTGTTTTGGACAGCAGTGCCTGTTGGTAATAGGTAAGTTTTTCCTCTTTTAGGAAAACTACACTGTTACCATTTACGATACAGCAAGAAGTTTCTTTTTCAATTCTATAATCCTGTCTCTCAGCCTGGCAGCCCTTTCAAAATCGAGCTCCTTTGCTGCCTTCTTCATCTCTTCTTCAAGCCTTCTTATTGTATCTTCATTAAAATCTTCTGGCTCCTCAGCCACAACAAGGGGCTCTTCATAATAATCCGCCTCATATATAGAACTTACTACATCCTTTATCCTGCTCTTAACAGTCTCAGGTGTAATATTGTGCTCCCTGTTATAAGCCTCCTGAATCCTTCTTCTCCTTTCTGTTTCTTCCACTGCCTTTTTAATGGAATTTGTAATAGTATCTGCATATAAGATTACCTCTCCATTCACATTCCTTGCTGCCCTTCCTGCAGTCTGGATAAGGGAACGCTCTGACCTCAAAAAACCCTCTTTATCAGCATCAAGGATTGCCACAAGGGAAACCTCTGGAAGGTCAAGACCTTCTCTTAAAAGATTCACTCCAATAAGGACATCAAATTTACCGAGCCTCAGGTCTCTTAAAAGAACAATCCTGTCAATAGTATCAATATCCGAGTGCATATATCTTGCCCTTATTCCAAGTTCTGAATAATATTCTGTAAGGTCTTCCGCCATCTTCTTTGTGAGGGTTGTAACAAGAACCCTCTCTCCCCTCTCAACTCTCTTCTTAATCTCGCCAAGAAGGTCTTCTACCTGAGCCTTTGCAGGTTTTACTATCATCTTTGGGTCCATCAATCCCGTTGGTCTAATAATCTGTTCAGCAACCCTTCCCTCTGATTTCTGGAGCTCATAATCACCTGGTGTGGCAGAGACATATATTGCCTGATTCACCCTTCTTTCAAATTCTTCAAACTTAAGGGGTCTGTTATCAAGGGCACTCGGGAGTCTGAAACCATATTCCACAAGGGTCTGCTTCCTTGAGCGGTCTCCTTCATACATACCACCAAGCTGAGGAATCGTGGCATGGGATTCATCTATTACAATGAGAAAGTCTTCAGGAAAATAATCAATGAGGGTATAGGGCGGCTCACCTGGTGCCCTTCCACTAAGATGCCTCGAATAATTCTCTATGCCATGACAATAGCCAAACTCCCTTAACATCTCCATATCAAATCTTGTCCTCTGCTCTATCCTCTGTGCCTCAAGTTCTTTGCCAAGTTTTTTGAAGTACTCAATCCTCTCTTTAAGTTCAGCCTCTATTGCTTCAAGGGCCTTTTCGAGTCTTGGTCTGGGAGTAATCCAGTGGCTATTGGGATAAAGGGCAACCTTCTCAAGCCTTCTCAGTCTTTTACCCGAGAGGGGATCAATCTCGTATATAGAATCAATATAGTCACCAAAGAACTCTATTCTTAAAGCCTTATCAAGGCTGAAGGATGGGTAGACCTCCACGACATCACCCCTTACCCGGAAGGAGCCCCTTTTAAACTCCTCTCCCCTTACATAAAGCATCTCCACAAGACGCCTGAGGATATCGTTTCTCTTTGAATGCATTCCCTCTTCAATAATCAGATGCATTGCCCAGTAGTCCTCAGGAGAGCCTATTCCGTATATGCATGACACAGAGGCAACAACTATCACATCCCTTCTTTCAAGGACAGCCCTTGTGGCTGAATGCCTTAGCCTGTCAATGTCGTCGTTAATAAGGGCATCTTTTTCGATATAGGTATCTGTTTCAGGTATGTATGCCTCGGGTTGATAATAGTCATAATAACTCACGAAAAACTCTACAGCATTTTCAGGAAAGAGTTCCTTGAATTCACCATAAAGCTGAGAGGCAAGGGCCTTATTATGGGCTATTACAAGTGTTGGCCTCTGGAGGCGTTCAATTACATTGGCAATAGTGAAGGTCTTGCCAGAGCCAGTAACACCAAGGAGAACCTGGTGCCTGTGACCCTCTTCAATCCATCTGACAAGCTTTTCAATTGCCTGAGGTTGATCACCTGTGGGTTTAAAATTACTTACAAGGCGGAAGCCCTTCACAGCTATTACTTCGCCACCAACTGTTATTTTGTTATTGATGGTCAGTGAGGTTAATTCAGGAAAAAGTGATTTAGATTAATTCACTAACCCCTAATCCCTAACTTCCTTAACCATGGTAGGCGCGAAGGGGATTGAACCCTTGACCTCTTCCGTGTGAACTCTCAAAGAAAACTATAAGTGCCTGTTTTTTCAGGCTTCTCTCCTGCCAGAAAATCCATCTGTCACAGTTTTTTTCACAATCAGCGCCACACACAATATTATACCAAAATAAACAATTATTGTGTTAACAGGATAAGTTTTATCATGATTGATGTTAATAGGACAAATTTCATCAGGATTCAGGATTGAATCTTTTACGAAGCATCGCTACAGCCTCCACATAATCCATGCTAAAATATTCCATCACAAAATCAATAATAGTGCCACCTTTATTGATACCAAAGTCGTACCATGAATTTGTGGAAAGATACACTACAAAAGAGGGTATTCTCTCCCTCCTCAAAGGCGACAGATACCATGCCTTTCCCTCAGTCACCTTTACAGGCTCATGACCGAGAGATTCGAGGAAGTCAGTCAGTGGAATTCTTTTGATTGTCTCCAGTTCTAACTTTCTCTGAAGATATAGCGGGAGCATAGTAAACCTCTAACTGCGGCGATTGTGTCGGCTATTAGGACATGAATCCTTCCAACTCGGAAAATGGGTAATAATCATCAGGGCCATAAACAGGAAAAATACCACCAACAGGTCTCTGTTCGAAGTTGGCGTAAGCGAGTAGGCCTCTTATTTCATCAATATCCTCTTTAATGACTTCAGTCCTCCCCCCGAGAAGAGCTCTACCTTTTGCGAGAGCTTGTAGCTGACTCTGTAAACGAAAACCATATAACCTTTGAGCCTTTGCCAGCACCACCGCATCAAGTACAAGCTCTTTTGCGAGGGAAGGCTCTAATTTCACCTCTACAGGCGATGGTGGCAAATTAAGCGTCTCCTCTTCGTTCTGGAGGTGCCTTCCTTCTGTAATGTGTCTCAAAATACGAGCAATTACCAATTTAGAATAAGAATATGATACAGGCAGAAGTCTTGATAAAAATCCCAAACTGGACCATTTATGTCTTCTATCTTTAAGTTCATCTGAGGTAATGGCTGTCAGGAGACCACAGCGGAGATTATTATAGCTACTGCGCCTTTCGTAGGTATGTATTTCAAGTCTTCCATCAACAAGAAGGCAATTTAGGGCAGTAATTACATTTTGGACAGTTGACCTCTTCTTATAGATAATTTTCAAGAGGTCAGGAACAAGCAGATGATGAACTTCACCTCGTTCGATTTCTCTGGCAATATCGTAAATACCTGACGCAGTTACATCAGTTAAATACCTAACACCTGGAATATTCTGAAATCTCTGTAACATCGAAGTCTTCCCAGCCTCAGGTCTTGCAATGAGTAATATCGAAACAGGAATCTCATTCTGAACTTTTCCAGATGCAATGGCATATCGAAGAACTTTTAGGATTGGTTCAATACGACTCTTACTTTCCCTTCCATATCTTCATCCCTCCTTTCCTGTTCTTATTATATCATAATAATCTTCAAAAATCAAGCAAAATTGACAAAAAAACATATATATATATCCCATTCAGTCCATAATTAAGTATAATCGCCATTATTAAGTGAATTCTGCGATTATTAAGTCATATCAGACAAGGCAAAATAAAAATGCTTATTTTTCAAGGACTTAGAAGATATTACCCCCATACATAGCCATTATTGTTTTAAAAAATATACCCTCAGTATGGGGGCTATATCTCGTAAGTTCTTGATTTTTAAAAACTTTTTTAGATGTGACACTTAACTTAATATATCATTTTGAGAGCTTTAAATCGGGTGTAATGTTCATAAGGGCAAGTCACTTCATGAGGGAGACAGCCAGACCTTAAGGCACGACCTTACCAAATTTAGTAAACTGTGGTGAGGTGACAGGTCAGGTCCTTAGTGAATGCTTAAAGGTGGTAAGCCCTTATTCCTTCTCGATAAGTTTA